>Ga0137465_1000056_pt1 | contig 97023 bp, 113 predicted proteins | sample EasRivERMGT828_2_FD_104906 | JGI IMG/M metagenome (GOLD analysis project Ga0137465, IMG submission 104906) | Soil microbial communities from meander-bound floodplain in the East River, Colorado, USA - East River MetaG ERMGT828_2 | ecosystem: Environmental > Terrestrial > Soil > Floodplain ... | reverse complement strand
TCCTTAACAATCTGTACAAGCTTACGCCGATGCAGACCACTTTCGGCGTGATCAATCTCGCGATTGTCAACGGCCAGCCGAAGGTTCTCTCGTTGCTCGAACTGCTGCGATCGTTCATAGAGCACCGTGTCGACGTCGTCCGTCGACGTACGCAATATGATTTACGCCAGGCGGAAGCGCGCGCACACATTCTTGAAGGTCTACAAAAAGCGCTTGACCACATCGAAGCGATCATCAAATTGATCCGCGCATCAAAAACAACCGCCGAAGCGCGCGCGGGATTGACAGCACAATTCGAGTTCAGCGAAATCCAGGCGAAAGCAATCCTCGAGATGCAGTTGCAGCGACTGACCAGCCTGGAGCGCCAGAAGATCGAAGCCGAGCTTCAAGAGTTAAGCGAAAAAATCACGGAACTCAAAGAAATTCTCGCAAGCGATGTCAAGCTGCGCGACGTCATCGTGAAAGAACTGCGCGATGTTCAGAAGAAGTACGGTGACGCACGCAGGACCGAGATTGTCGATGAAGAGGCCGAAATCCGGCTTGAAGATTTGATCACCGAAGAAGAAGTCGTGATCACTGTGAGCCATGCCGGCTACGTCAAGCGCACGCCGGTGTCCGTCTACCGAAACCAGGGCCGAGGGGGCAAGGGCCGGATCGGCATGAAGACAAAGGACGAGGATCCGGTCACCAATGTGTTCGTCGCGAACACGCACAGCTATGTGCTGGTGTTCACCGACCGAGGCCGTCTGTATTGGCTGAAGGTTTATGAAATCCCCGATGTCGGAAGCGCCGGTCGCGGGAAAGCGATCGTCAATCTGGCGAATCTTACGCCGGATGAAAAAGTCAGGGCGTTGCTCTCGGTTGTGGAGTTCAATGCGAACGTTTCGGTGCTGATGGCGACTCGAAACGGAACGGTAAAGAAGACTTCGCTTGAAGCATTCAGCAATCCGACGCAGCGCGGAATCATTGCCATGGGCGTGCCCGATGACGACGAATTGATCGCAGCGGAACTGGTTTCCGCGGAGGAGACTGTGTTCATTGGCACCCATGACGGCATGTGCATTCGTTTTCCGCATTCCGATGTGCGCGAGATGGGCAGGCAAGCCTATGGTGTCAACGGTATTCGTCTCGATGAGGGAGATTACGTTGTCAGCATGATCGCATCGAGTATCGAGAACGACATGATTCTCTCAGTCACGGAGCGCGGCTACGGCAAACGCACGGCGGTGGAGGAATATCGAACCCAGGGCAGAGGCGGCAAGGGCATCATTAACGTCAAGACGACCGAAAAGAATGGGAAGGTCGTTGCAATCATGCGCGTCCAGGAGGATGCGGACATTCTCGTCATGACGGCGAACGGTAAATTGATCCGAGTTCGCTCTCAAGATATCCGCGCTGTGGGACGCGCAACGCAAGGCGTGCGACTGATCAACGTAGATGAGGATGATAAAGTGAACGCGGCCACTCTCATTGAGCCGGAAGCCAAGAGCGAGGAGGAAACGCCGCTTTCTCCGCCCCCAACGGTCCATTAATCAAACCCAGGCGCGGGCTTCCTGGCCCGCGCCTACGGTCTGCGCAGGATCAAATCCAGACCCACGGAAGGAATGGAGAACAGCAGTTTCTTCTTCAGAGTCAGGTAGCTTTGGTTTCCTGAAATCAGGTTTCCGAGAATTGCTTTGAGTGTTTTGCTCCGGCGCGAAAGCTGCACCGTTCGTTTCTTGAAATCTGCTCCAAAAAAACGACCGCGATAAAAACGCTTATACATTCTTGAAGCGCGGGCGAGTTCGCGGACGATCTCAAACCCGACCCTGGAAGCGTATTGGTCCGGCCTGTCGATCGTGTCGGCCAAAATCTGCGCGGACTTGAATGCGTAGTAAATCCCCTCACCCGTAATCGGATCCACCAGGCCAGCTGCATCGCCGATCAGCGCCCATCCGTCTCCGGAAATCTGATTTTTTTTCCAGGATCGCGGACCCAGGCAGGGAACGGGTGCACTGTAGAATTCGGCCTGTTCCAGCACTTCGGTGCCGAGATCGGCAGCTATGAAATTGGATAACAGCATCTTCGCGCGAGCCGTCCAACCGGGCTCGCTTCGGGTAATCAATCCGTACGAAGTGTGCGTGGGTCGTGGAAATGACCAGATATAGCCCTCGAAAGACGGAACAAAGTAGATTTTCATGTGAGAGGGGAAACTGCCGGGAATGAAGTATCCCAACGTAACACATAGATCCTCGGGCTTTAATCCCGCGCCTACCGATCGCCGTACCAGACTTGTTGCGCCATCCGCGCCGATTAGGAAATCTGATTGCACTGATGAGTTGCGGGTGGTCACGCGCCATCCGCGTTGCGCGCGCTCGATCTGCGTGACGCGATCTTTTAGAAGAGTCACGCCGGATTTCTCGGTTTCCGTGATGAGATATCGGCTCAGTTCACGCCGGGAAAGGACGGCAACGGATTCTTTGGGAGTAACGCTCACGGAGCGCGTATCACCAAAGTAGATGGTAATTCGCTCAATGTTGGTTCGTGGCAGGGCCGATTCGAAAACACCGAAGCTGCTCAGGGCTTTCGCCGTAACGCCACCGCCACAGGGTTTCTCCCAGGGGACCAGGGAATCGATGAGCGTTACGGAGTGCCCGCGCTGCGCCAGAAGCGTGGAGGCCCAGGCGCCAGCGGGGCCGGCGCCAACGATCGCTATTTGCATGAGAGTGTAAACATCGAAGATAGAAGGGCGTCTATGTTACCAGAGGAAACGATGCATGATTGAGAAAACGAGGCAAGGAATCCCCCCTGACCATCCGATTCGCCTGCTGTTCCAACAGTTGACCGAACGGGGTTTGGGACAGCTCAACCTGCACGACCCGGACACGATCCAGTACATCACCAATCTGCTTACGGAATTTGTTCAGATTGAAAACATGTACCGGATCAAGGATGAACCCGGCCAACGCGTGAAATACCTTTTCGACATGCTGACCCAGGCCAGCAGCGAAATAGTGCCGGAACGCCGACGCGACTGCTACAAACACGTCGGGGATCTGACACTTTTCAACCTCGGTCTGTTTCCCGAGTGCCTGACGTACGGTCGTCGAACGGTGAGCCCCGACTATTACGCCGAGGCGGGCCGGCGATCCTACACAATCGTTGCTGAGATGGATTCGTACGCTTCTCGCGCCACCGTGTACAGAAAACTTTCTGCGCAGTTCGAGCAGTGTGTGGTCGGTTTGAACTGGGTCAAGCTCTACATTAACGACCCGTTTTATCAGTACATGTTCCGGGAGTTCGACATCACGTAATAGAATGTTCCCCGCATGGCGGGGAACAAAATATCAATCGTCAAATATCTCAACGCGGTCCCTTTGGCCTGGGGAATCCTGGAAGGGCCTCAGAAGGGCAGCTTCAATCCAGTCCTGAGCACTCCTGCCGAATGTGCGGATCAGCTGGCCAACGGCACCGTAGATATCGGCCTCATCCCATCAATCGAGTTTCAACGCATCAAAGGCTCTCGCATCGTGCCTGGCCCGGCCGTGGCGTCGTTGTATTACGTTCGCAGCGTGATCCTCGTGAGCATGGTCCCGCTGTGGAAGGTGAAGACGGTGGCCTGCGACAACGGTTCGCGTACATCGGTTGCTCTTACGAAGATCATTTTCGACGAGTTCTACCACATTCGCCCGGACTTCAGACCAGCGGCGCCCAATCTTGCGGAGATGTTGGCGAACAACGATGCGGCGCTTCTCATCGGCGACAACGCGCTGAAGTTCATCGAGATCAATGAAAGGCCGGACATCGAAAAGCAGAAAGCGCTGGTCCGGCTAGGAGCGGAACCTCTGGAAGTTTTCGACCTCGCGGAACGATGGCGATTTCTCACCGGCTTGCCGTTCGTCTTTGCCTTCTGGGCGGTTCGCGAGGGCTTCAAGGAACCTGGAATCGTGGATACGTTGAAAGCGTCTCGGGATTTCGGTGTTTCGAATATTCCGGAGATCGCACAAAAATACGGCGAGCAGCTTCAGATCAAGAAAGAATTCATCCAGGATTATCTCGAGAAGAACGTGCATTATTATATGGACCACGCTTGCGTGGAAGCGCTGCAGTTGTTCTATGAAAAGGCCGCACGAGTAGGCGCAATCAAATCTGTACGAGGTCTGCAGTTCATTTAGCGATGAGGAGTATCGAAACCATTCTCGAATCCGTGGCGGACGGCGCTCGAATCAGTTCTGAGGAAGCGGTACGCCTCTTCGATGAGGCCGACCTGCTCGATCTGGCCGCTTCGGCCGACAGAGTGCGACAACGCCTGCACCCGGAGAACGTCATCAGCTACATCATCGATCGGAATATCAACTACACGAACGTCTGTAAGGAGTTATGCACTTTCTGCGCGTTCTATCGCGTGAAGGGTGATGCCGAAGCCTATGTTCTGCCCGATCATGTGATCTACAAAAAGATCGAAGAGACGCTTGCGCTGGGCGGGACCGGAATCCTCATGCAGGGAGGCGTGCACCCGGATTTGAAGATCGATTACTATGAGCGCCTTCTTGCGGGAATCAAGGAGCGGTTTCAGATCCACTGCCATTGTTTCTCACCGCCGGAAATCCTGAACATCGCGCGCGTTTCGAAATTGACGGTGGCGGAAGTGTTCGAACGATTGAAAGCCGCCGGTCTCGATTCGATGCCGGGCGGCGGCGGAGAAATACTCGACGACGAGATTCGAAACGAGATCAGTCCGCTGAAGTGCAAAACGGACGAGTGGCTGATGGTCCACCGCGAGGCGCACCGGTTGGGATTGCGTACTACTGGAACGATGATGATCGGTGTCGGCGAAACGATCCATCACCGCGTTCGACATCTCCAGCGCATCCGCGATCTCCAGGACGAAACCGGCGGCTTCACGGCCTTCATTCCCTGGACCTTTCAGGCCGAACACACGGAGCTTGCGCAGCGGAATCTGCCGGAAGTCACCGCCGCCGAGTATTTACGGTTGCTCGCGTTGAGCCGTATCTACCTGGACAACATTCCCAACGTTCAGGTCTCCTGGCTCACCGTGGGATTGAAGGTCGGACAGGTCGGGCTTCGATTCGGGGTAAACGACATGGGCAGCATCATGATCGAGGAAAATGTAATCAGCGCCGCCGGTGCTCGGAATCGCGCCAACGATGCGGAACTGCGTCGCGTAATTCAGGACGCAGGCTTCATTCCCCGCCAGCGCACGACTCTTTACGAGCGCTACGTGAACTAACCCCAGACCTTATCTAAGAGCCTTCTGAAGCACGGTAAATAGAGGCGAAAGAAGTACCAGCGAGGCGTTGTAAGACGTGTGGACCACGAACGAAGGAATGACCGAGTTCGTGCGGTAGCGAATCACCGAGAGAGTCGACCCAACGATAAAGATCAACATTCCCGCCCCCCAGTTTTCTCCGAGCTGAGCGAAGTGCGGTGCTGCAAAGAGGACTGCGCTTCCCACGATCGCTAAACGGAATCCGCCGATCTCACGAAGAACTTGAAACAGAAACCCACGAAACAGCAACTCTTCTGTAAACGGAGCGACTGCGACGCCAAAGAGTACGAACAGAAAAATCGCGCCTGGGGAATTCAAAAACCGCTCAAGGGGTGTCGGAGGAACAACCGGTAGAAACACCGAAACAATGGATACGGCAGCGGCCAGAAAAGTACCAAGCTTGATCAGTTTCCGAGTCGGGATTACGTGACTTGGTACGAGCCGAACATATTCGCGGAACGAAACGTGGCGGACCGTTCGAAGCCACACCGCGATGAAACCGACGAGAGCAACGTTAAAAACACCCTGAAGCGGCACGACATATATAGGTGTGAGCCGCGTCATTGCCAGAGCCATTAGCAAAAACATCAGAACGGCGAACAGCCCGAAGGCGAGTAGATCGACGACAGCCCTGGGGTTCCGCGGTTCAGAAACAGGGATGTCCGGTTCGGGATGAGGCAGCGATTGAAGCATTACCGCGTCTCGATGGAACCTTTCAGTGCGGCCGCGAGCAGCGGAATCATGATTTCGTGATGACCCGTTAGAGCGATCGCCTGTCCGGAATTCTGAGTGGGTCGTTTTAAAACGTTCTGAGTGGGTCGATAGTGCTGAATGAAATCGAGATTCGCCGTCGTGAACTCTTCCAGTTGATGGCCCAGGTTACGGATTACGGATACGGCTTTCAAAAAGACCTCCGGCAAGACGACCGCTGAGCCTACGTTGAGGTAAACCCCGCCTCCATCGAGTTCTCTTGCCATGCTACAGAAGAGACGGAAATCCTGATACGTCACCTCGCCAAGGTCTTTTCCGGATGTTTCGGGATGCGTGTGAATGATATCGGTACCGATCGCGACGTGGATCGTCACCGGCACCCTCCGCTCGTATGCTTCAGAAAGAATACTGACCGCACGATGCTGGAAGGTGATCCCCTTCTTCTGTCCATTCGCAATAAATCGTCCCAGTCCTTCGCCCAGGCCGATCCCGTCAGCCGCGGCAGCTTGAATTCCGGCGTTCATGTATTCCCCGGTCTCACGTGCCATTCCAAAGCGGCCTTCGCCGATTTGCTCCTCGACTTCTTCCGATGTTGTGCCGCGGAACGCCACTTCAAAATCATGAATGGCCGCCGCGCCCCCCATCGCGACACCCGTCACGAACCCGGCTTGCATCAGATCGTTGATCACCGGCCCAAGGCCGACTTTGATGACGTGGCCGCCCAATCCCCAGATGATCGGTTTTCCGGAGGCCCGCGCGTAGAGAATTGCGCGGATCAGGTTGCGCAGGCTGTTGCCGGCGAGAATGTGCGGGAGCTTCGTTATGAATCCGAGAACGTTTTCGGAACCGTCCATCGGCTTCCCAAACATTCCCGAGTTGACCTTGCTCTTTCGCGAATCGAGCGGGTACGTCGAAATGCCGGTGAAATCGAACGGTTTGATGGAGTATTCGGAATCCACGATTAATGGATCGTCCAGGCTTCGGGAAACAATTCGCGATCGATGAGCTCACAAATGATGTGGCCCAGTAGAAGATGTGTTTCCTGAATCCGGGGTGTATGTCGGCTGGGCACTCGAAACAAGACTTCTGTTCGGTCCATCATCTTGCCGCCTGTTTCGCCGGTAAATCCGACCGTGAAGAGACCCTTCGCGCGCGCGGCATCCAGCGCTTCGAGGACGTTCGGCGAATTGCCGCTCGTCGAAATACCGATCGCCGTATCGCCCGCCGATCCAAGAGCGGCGATCTGCCGCGCAAAAACTTTCTCGTAACCATAATCATTGCCGACGGCCGTCAGAATCGAAGTGTCGGTCGAAAGTGAGATTGCCGGCAGCGCGGTACGTTCCGGACCGAACCTTCCGACCATTTCCGCCGCCAGGTGCTGTGCATCGGCTGCGCTGCCGCCGTTTCCAAAGAGCAACATCTTTTTGCCGTTGCGCATTCCATGGGCAATGATTTCCGCCGTTTGCGCGATGCTATCCCTGTTCTCCCGAAAAAACAGTTCTTGGACGCGCAGGCTCTCCGCAACGAACTCGTCGATCAACTGGGATGCGCGCTTCATTTGGTCAGCTTCAATTCCTCGGAGCCCGGCTTCGCCAATACCCCTGCCAGGGCCAGGCCGGTATAGGACTTCGTAACCCTGGCGACTTGTTCCGGTGTGCCCGTGGCCATCACGCGCCCGCCCTGAACTCCGCCATCGGGCCCCAGATCGACAATCCAATCAGCCGTTTTAATGACGTCGAGGTGATGCTCGATAATGATTACCGTGTTCCCCAGGTCTGTCAATCGGCAGAGAACGTCCAGCAGTTTCTTAACATCGTCGAAATGCAAACCAGTTGTCGGCTCATCCAGGATGTACAACGTCTTGCCCGTCGCGCGCCGGCTGAGCTCCTTGGCGAGCTTGATTCGCTGTGCTTCTCCGCCCGACAGCGTCGTGGCGGACTGGCCCAGGTGGATATAACCTAATCCGACATCCACGAGCGTTTGCAGCTTTGTTTGAATCTGGGGAATGCTGCCGAGTACATTCAAAGCATCCGCCACGGTCGAATCCAGCAGGTCCGCGATCGACAGCCCTTTGTACTCAATCGAAAGCGTTTCTCCGTTGTAGCGTTTCCCGCGGCAGACTTCGCAATCGACATAGACATTCGGCAGAAAACTCATCTCGATCTTTCGAAGTCCGTCACCCTGACACGCTTCGCATCGGCCGCCCTTCACATTGAAACTGAAGCGCCCGGCTTTGTATCCGCGCGCGCGAGATTCCGGCAGCATCGCATAAAGCTCGCGAATGGCCGTAAAAACGCCGGTATATGTCGCGGGATTCGACCGCGGTGTTCGGCCAATCGGCGACTGATCGATCTCGATGACTTTGTCGATCAGTTCCAGGCCCTCGATCGCCTTGTGCGTTCCGGGTTCATCGAGCGAGCGATAGATATTCTTCGCGAGTGCCTTGTACAGAATCTCGTTAACGAGTGTGGATTTACCCGAGCCGGAAACACCGGTAACCACCGTCATGACGCCCAGGGGAAACGTGACGTCGACATTCTGCAGGTTATGTTCGGACGCGCCACGAATGACGAGAACTTTTCCGTTAGGCGACCGTCGCTGATGCGGTACAGATATCTCACTTCGGCCGGCCAGATAGTGACCGGTCAAACTGTTTTCCGCCTGGGCGATGGCGTCCGGTGTCCCCGAAGCGACCAAGTGGCCACCCTCCGTACCCGCTCCCGGTCCGAGATCGATGACGTAATCGGCCCGGCGGATCGTTTCCTCATCGTGTTCGACGACAACGACCGTGTTACCGAGATCGCGCAGCTCTTCGAGGGTCGCCAGCAGCCGGGCATTGTCTTTGTGGTGAAGTCCGATCGAAGGTTCGTCAAGCACGTACAGCACACCCCGCAGCTTGGACCCGATTTGCGTCGCCAGGCGGATGCGCTGGCTTTCTCCACCTGACAGCGTGTTCGCGGCGCGATCCAGGCTCAGATAATTCAGGCCAACGGCATCCAGGAACTCCAGACGGTCTCGAATCTCTCGAATAATGCGGCCTGCGATCGTTTCCTCACGGGATCCCAGCTTCAGGTCGGCGAAGAATTTCACGGAATCCGTTACCGGCCACGAGACGATTTCCGCAATCGACTTACTGGCGACTCGTACCGCAAGGCTTTCGGGCTTTAAACGCGCGCCATGACACGCCGCGCAGGCCTTCGTCACCATGATGTCGGACAGATCGTCCGCCGCGAGCGGGTCACGGCCGTAGTAGTCGTTCAGGAGGTCGATGATGCCATCCAGCTTCTTCCCACGCTCTTTCACGCCATAGAAGATCGCGTTCTGTGTTTTTGCCGGAAGTTGTTCGTATGACTGAGAGAGATCTGTTCCAAGGTGCGCGGCGATTGCTCTCATATGGTCTTCGAAGGCTTCGTCGCACCAGCCGTCGGAGAGTCCGAGTGCCCCATTGAGAAGCGGACGAGTCTGATCCGCGATGATGCGCGCAGGATCGAAGTCGTACTTCATGCCAAGGCCGTTGCAGACATCACAGGCACCGTAGATACTGTTGAAGGAAAATGTCCGAGGCTCGATTGCGGGGACGCTGACGCCGCAATCGATGCACGCCATCTTCTCCGAGTAGAGCCGCTCTTCTCCGTCCACCACCGCGACAAGGACGATGCCTTTTGCGAGCTTGATCGCCTGTTCGATCGACGCCTCGAGCCGCTTCTCGATGTCTTTCTTGATCATGAGACGATCGACGACGATCTCGATCGAATGGTTTTTCTTCTTATCCAGCTCGATCGGTTCATCGAGGTTGTGCAGGATACCGTCGATGCGTCCACGTACATAACCCGATTTGGCCAGCGCCTGGAGCTGTTTCTTGAACTCGCCCTTCCGGCCGCGCACGATCGGCGCCAGGATCATCACGCGTTCGCCTTCGGGGAGCGCTTTCAGATGCCGCACAATCTGATCCGGAGTCTGTTTCGAGATCGGCTTTTCGCATTGATAGCAATGTGGAACGCCAATCGATGAAAACAAGAGGCGGAGATAGTCGTAGATTTCGGTGACCGTGCCTACCGTCGACCGTGGACTTCGCGATGCTGTTTTTTGTTCGATCGAAATAGCCGGCGACAGACCTTCTATCGAGTCGACGTCGGGCGGTTCGAGTCTGTCGAGGAACTGCCGCGCGTACGCCGAGAGCGACTCAACATAACGTCGCTGACCTTCGGCGTAAAGGGTGTCGAAGGCGAGGCTCGACTTTCCCGAGCCGCTGAGGCCGGTAATCACGGTCAATTTGTTCCGAGGGATCTCGACGTTGATACCCTTGAGGTTATGCTGACGGGCGCCGCGGACGGTTATGTTTCGAATAGTGCGCTGCATAGTGCCGAAATTGACGAGGATAAGAACCCCTCATCTTAGCCTAACTACCCTATTAATTCCCAGCGGCTAGCCAGGTCTTGATAGAGGTTTTCCAACGTCACCTTCAACTCCGCATAGCGCCGGTGCGTCGTCTCCCAATCCGTGCCAGTCGCAGGATTCTGAAAACAAAGCTCTAATTCCGCGATCTCGACTTCGATAGAGCCGATCTTCTTCTCCAGTTCCCCAATCTCGCGCTCTATCTGCTCTCTCTTGTTCTTGGAAAGAGTGGGTTTACCAGCAGGTGTCTCCACGATCTCCCTCTCCGCCCGGGAAAGTGCAGGCTGCCGTGCAGCACCATCTTCCTTCTCGAGCCATTCCTCGAACGCACTCAACCGGTCGAAGACGTACGCGCTCCCATCCTCGATGTAAATCAAATGTGTCGCGATCTTCTGCACCAGATATCGATCATGCGTGACGAAGAGAATCGTTCCGGGATACTCCGTCAACGCCGACTCCAGCGCTTCCCTCGACGCAATGTCGAGATGGTTCGTCGGTTCGTCCAGCGCCAGCAGCTGCGGTGCGACATAAATAATCCTCGCCAGGGTCAGCCGCGACTTCTCCCCGCCACTGAGCTGTCCGGCCTTTTTGAAAACGTCCTCGCCACTGAACAAGAACTGCGCCAGATACGATCGAAGCTCTCCATCTGTAGCTGTTAAATCCAGCTCGCGGACTTCATCCAACACGGACGCGTTCAAGTCGAGATCCTGCAGTTGCTGATCGTAATAGCCGACGTCGAGAGCCTCGTTCCACTCCAGTTCGCCGTCGATTGGCGTGCGCGCGCCAACGAGAGTCCGAAGCAGCGTTGTCTTTCCGGATCCATTGGCGCCCAGGATCGCCCAGCGCTCGCCCCGCTGAACTGCGAACTGGATTCCTCGCACAAGCGGATTTCCTTCGTATCCAATCGCGAGATCACGAGTGGCCAGCACATATCGACCACTCCGCTCGACGGGCATGAATCTGAATTTCACCTTGCCTGAGGTCGTCTTTGGTTTTTCGAGTGGCTTGACCCTCGCCAGCAGCTTGCGCCGCGATTGCGCCTGTTTCGTCTTCTGGCCGGCAATGTTTCGTCGAATGTAGTCTTCCTGCTGCTCGATCCATTCGCTCTGGAGTTGCCACTCTTTTTCCTGGCGAGCCATTCGATCGGTTCGCTGGCGAAGATACTCGGTGTAATTTCCGCGATAATCCTCGGTCCGGCCGTTGACAACTTCGATGATGCGGTTCGCAACCCGATCGAGAAAGATTCTGTCGTGCGAGACAACGATTACGGTTTTATCCGTTTCCTTCAGAAACTTCTCGAGCCATTCGATCGATCGGATATCGAGATGGTTCGTAGGCTCGTCCAGCAGCAGCAGCTCAGAATTGGACAAAAGCAGCTTCGCTAGCGCGAGCCGATTCTTTTCGCCTCCGGAAAGGTTGCGGCTCGGTTTTTCAAATGCGTCTTTCGAATACCCGACACCATGCAATGCCGCTTCAGTGCGGGAACGATAACTGTAGCCGCCCTTGAGTTCGAACTCGTGTTGAACGTGAGAATAACGTTCCAGAACTTCTTTGCGCGACTCGCTTGCGATGGCCTGCTCCAGTTCGCGCATTTCGGCCTCGAGCCGCCGCAGGTATTCGGAGGAACGCAGCGCTTCTTCGAGTACAGAAGTACCTTCGTGGAAATCCGGGATTTGATCGAGCGTGCCAATTTGCAGTCCGGACTTACGCGTGACGATGCCTTCGTCCGGTTCGTAAACCGCGCCTATGATTTTCAGGAGCGTTGTTTTTCCGGATCCATTCGCGCCAATGAGGCCGACTTTCTCGGTGGGATTGATTTGAAAGGCAGCGTCTCGAAGTACATTCTCAGAACCGAATGACTTCGAGACGCCGTTGAGCTGTACGATCACGTGGTCGCGAAGACTACGCGGCCTTTTTTGTCGCGGAGATCTTGCTCGGATCCTTGAGGATTTCGATCGCCTTATTCAGCTGGCGGTCCTCGTCCTTCGCCGGCGCTTTGGGAGGCGGCGGCACATCGGTCGGATCGTCGTCGAGGTCCGGGTTCTCTTCGACCGTCTGTCGAATTTCCACAGTCGGCTTGATTCCGGAATCCTGCGGTTCAATGTCCTGAATCTCTTTACCCGACGGTGTGAAGTACTTCGACGTCGAGATCAAGAGCCCGAATCCGTCTTCGAGTGGAATCAGCTTCTGCACGGACCCGATTCCGAAGGTCTTCACCCCGACGACCTCGCCCCGGTGATTGTCGGCGACGGCAGCGGCAATGAGTTCCGCCGGACCTGCGGTCCCCTGATTCACGACAACGGCCAGAGGAGCCTTTGTCAGAAGTTGTTTCGGGTCCGCGTTAATGACTTCCCTGGGCTTCTTCGCGGTTTGCACAGAATTGCTCGTCCCCAGGCTCGCCAGCGTACCTGATTCAATGAACAGGTTGGCGATATCCAGGGCTTCCTTGTCCAGTCCTCCCGCTGTGTAGCGAAGATCAAGAATCACGTGGTTGGCGCCTTTTTTCAGCAAGGCATCCAGTTGTCGCCGCGTTTCCTGTGCCTTTCCCGAAGCGAGATACGGGACCTTTATATATGCGATGTTGTTCTCCAACATCCTTGCCTCGACCGGTGGCGGCTGAACGATCTCTCGGTTCACGCTAACCGTTTCCGGTTCTGACCGCCGGCTGCGAATAACGGAAAGGGCCGCCGGCTTGGCGGTCGGAGAAGCCAGCAACGCATTGATCTGAATCAGGTTGAGTTCGCGTGTCGTCAAACCGTCGATCGATTCGATAATGTCGCCCGAATTCAAGCCGGCCTTCGCGGCCGAACCGCCCGGGATAGCGGAAATGATGACGGGATAACCCAAACGTGCCGGTTTCGCCAGAACAACGCCGATGCCCGCTACTTTCTGCGGGTTGGCGGAATAGTCCTTGTAAAAGGCGACATCCTTGGGAGTGAGGTATCCCCCAAACGGATCAATACTTTCAACCAGTCCACGAATCGCGCCGTCTACAGCGTTTTTGACATTAGGTTCGTCGACGTAGTCGCTTTGGATCCGGCTAAGGACCTCCATGAAAATCGATAACTGCTGATACGATCCGTTCTGCGCGCTAACGCCGCCGAGCATGCCGCCGATAATGGCGTATATGACGAGGACCGAAGAGATCAGCAGAATCGCGTACTTACTCTTCGAATTCAATATGGGACCTCCCAAGCGTAGTGTGGTTTCATTATAGCCCGGCATCCGCGCGGGCCGGTATCATGAAAATATGCGGGTTATGGCTCTGGACGTAGGTGACAGAAACATCGGAATCGCGATCAGCGACGCCCTGATGATCACGGCTCAATCCCGTCCGACCCTCCGTCGAAAGGATGTGACCGCCGACATCGAAACGTTGCGACGCCTCGCCGTGGAAAACGAGGTCCATGAGATTGTTGTCGGGCAACCCCTTCATATGACTGGCCAGGAAAGCCCTCAAAGCCGAAAGATTGCGCAGTTTGCTCACGATCTTGAAAAGGCACTGAACCTGCCGATCGTTTTCTGGGACGAGCGGCTTACCAGTTTCGAAGCAGAGCAGCATCTCGAACAAATGGGGCTAAACTGGCGCCAACGCCGCGGACAAATCGATAAAATCGCCGCCATGATCATCCTTCAAAACTATCTCGATAGCCGGCCCGCTCGACAAGCATGAAAAAACTGTTTGCGGTGGTTCTGATGCTCGCTCTCGCCGTTGGAGGCATCGTGATTTACGCGCGCCGGGAGTGGCGCATTCCAGGAAACCCGTCGGAGGGTGATATCGTCGAGATTCCTCGCGGTCTCGGCGCGCGCGGAGTCGTTGGACTTCTAGAAGAGAAAAAAGTCATTAACAACCGCTACGCCGCGTTCGCTTACATTCTCTACACCGGTACTCGAAACAGGCTTCAAGCCGGCGAGTATCTCTTCGACCGGCCACTTACGATTCCGGAAGTCATTGACAAGCTTGCCAGCGGCTCCGTCTACCTGCATAAACTCACAGTTCCTGAAGGTCTGACGACGGCGATGATCGCAGCCAAGTGGCAGGAACAGGGATTTGGGACGAAAGAAGAATTCCTTGAGGCAGCGCAGGGCGCTGTCGATCTCGTTCGACAGTTCGATGAGAAGGCGACCTCCGTCGAAGGCTACCTGTTCCCGGAAACGTACATGTTTCCCGGTCGCACTACCGCTCGAAAAGCCATTGAAGCGATGACGGCTCGATTTCAGCAGAATATGACGCGGCTTCAACAGACGCTTTCGCCCGAAAAGTGGCCACTCAAGCCGCGCGATACGGTCATCCTCGCCTCGCTCGTGGAAACTGAAGCGGCGCATGCGAACGAGCGCCCGATCGTGGCCTCCGTCTATTTGAACCGGCTGAATCGCCGAATGCTTCTTCAGTGTGATCCGACTGTGATCTATGCCCTTGCACTCGAGGATCGTTATCAGGGCAGGCTCACTTTTGCCGATCTGAAATTCAAGTCGCCCTACAACACGTATGTGACGCCGGGTCTGCCTCCAGGTCCGATTGCGAATCCCGGATTCGCTTCGCTACTCGCCGCCGTCCAGCCGGAGGTGACCAACTATCTCTTCTTTGTGCGCACCGTCGAGTCGCGACATACATTCTCGGAAACCCTGTCGGCGCACAATCGTGCCGTCGCCGCCTATCGGAAGATGCGAAAAGCGTCGTAGCCGCTTACCTGAAAGCCGGATTCTCCCGGTACTGTTTCAAGCTGATTTGATTCTGGTCGCGTTTAGAGAGGATAGGATCGTTGAAAGGCCACTCGATGCCGACGTCTGGATCGTTCCACATGATGCCGCCTTCGGTGTCTGGTCGATAGAAGGCGGTTTGCTTGTACTGGACCTCGCAAACATCGGAGAGGGCTGCAAAGCCATGAGCAAAACCTGCGGGCACGAACAACTGCGTTTGATTTTCCGCTGTGAGTTCGATGCTGAAGGGTCGTCCGAACGTCGGCGAACTCACGCGCAGATCGACGGCCACATCCAGAATCCTGCCGACAGTGCAACGCACCAGTTTCGCCATCGGCGCACGCATATCCTGGTAATGCAGGCCGCGAAGCACGCGGCGACCCGATCGGGAATGGGAATCCTGAACGAACTCAAAAGGAAGTCCCGCGTCAACGAAGTCTTTCCGATGCCACGACTCGATGAAAAAACCGCGTTCGTCGCGGAAGTAGTCGATATTGACGATCAAAAGGCCTTCCAGCGGGGTCGTGGTAACGTGAGTCTTCATGAAGTCTGTTTTTCTCGCTCTCGGTTCGAATCTGGGTCAACGCGAAGAGTACCTTCGAACCGGCATTCGTGGTCTGGCGGCACGCGGTATTGACATCGTTCGCACCGCTTCGGTTTATTCGACCGAGCCACGGGAAGTCCTGGATCAGCCCTGGTTTCTTAACACTGCTCTGGAAGGCCGTACGGATCTCGGGCCGGATGGGTTACTCCGCATTTGCCTCGCGGTCGAGTCCGGATGCCATCGCATCCGGGATACTACCAAGGGGCCACGAACCCTCGACATCGACATCATCTTCTACGGAACCGACATCATTCAGAAGCCCGGGCTCATCGTTCCGCATCCGAGCTTCAGTTCCCGCCGATTTGTCCTCGCGCCCCTGGCAGAGATCGCCCCGGACTTCGTGGATCCGGTCAGCGGCAAAACAGTTAAGGAACTGCTGGAGACGTGCGCGGACGATTCATCTGTGGCCAGAATTCCTGAGGGCACGAGCTAGAGCAATTCCCGAATGCGGCGTTCCAGTTTTTTCCCGTCTCTTTCTGAACGTACCGCTACAAAAATGGTGTTCTCGCCGGCGATCGTCCCGATCGCTTCCGGCCAGCCCGCTTCATCCAAAGCCTGCGAGACGGTTGAGGCGTGGCCGGGGCCTGTTTTCAGCACCACAATGTTCTGCGCGACTGCGACATCTACAAGAAACTCGCGGATGATTCGTCGGAAGGATTCCTCGGAAGGTTTACTCGCCGGTTCGAGATCGCCGACCGAATAAACACCAGCCGTCTTCGCTAGTCGAAGTTCCTGAATATCGCGCGAGAGGGTCGCCTGCGACACTTCGATGTGACGGGCTTTTAGTCCGTGCATGAGTTCTTCCTGGCTCGCGATTTCTCCGGACTGGACGATGTCGAGGATGGCCTTTTGCCGCTGGCGCTTCATGCCGCGGGGATTATAGCAACAAAGGGATTGACCCCTCCATAACCCCTGTGCATACTTATGCACTGTTATGAATAACTATTCAACGCCAGCCCCTCACTCCGACTTTCTTTCGGTCGCCCAGCTGCGCCGGCAGGAATTGCAGTCGCTGCTTGCGCTGTCGGGGGATCTCCGCTCGAAGTCCCTGCTAGCCGAGTCGCTGCAAGGTAAATCCGTCGCGATGATCTTCGAAAAACCGTCGCTGCGCACGCGCGTGACGTTCGAAGTGGCGATCCGGCAGCTTGGCGGCTGGCCGGTTATGCTGGGGGCGGCAGAAAGCCGGTTGGGTGAGCGTGAACCAATTCAGGACCTGGCCCGGAATCTTTCCTGCTGGGTCGACGCTATCGTCGCGCGCGTCTTCAGGCACGAAGACCTGGAAAACCTGGCGTTGTTTGCCACCATTCCCGTCGTCAACGGCCTCAGCGATCGCGAGCATCCTTGCCAGGCGCTCGCAGACCTGCTCACGCTGTCGGAGGTCTGGGGCACGTTCGCGGGGAAGGAACTGGTTTACGTTGGCGATTGGAACAATGTGTCGCGTTCGCTGTCCCAGGTCTGTTCGATCTCCGGTCTCAGCTTCCGGGCGATCTGTCCCGAGGGCTATGGACCATTGAAGGCGGAAAATGTCGAATGGTCGTCCAGGCCCGCGGACGTGAAAGGCGCCGACGCCATCTACACGGATGTCTGGGCGAGCATGGGCCAGGAGCATGAGATGGCTGAACGCATTGAGATCTTCCAGCCCTATCAGGTGAACGAAAAGCTGATCGCAAAAACGGGAAAGCAGACGCTGTTCATGCATTGCCTTCCGGCTCACCGCGGGCAGGAAGTGACCGATTCCGTGATCGAATCCGAGAACTCCGTTGTGTTTCAACAGGCCGCCAACAGGCTGCCGGTTGAGAAAGCAATCCTCGTTACATACATGGGCGTCAAGGAAGCCGAGCGCGCTTCAAAAAGAGCCGTCGTGGTGCGAGCGAAATAAGAAAGTCGAGGCGCTAGCTATGAAACAGAAGGTCAATAAGGTCGTTCTCGCATATTCCGGCGGCTTGGACACGTCCATCATCATCCCGTGGCTCAAGGAGAACTACGGCTGCGAAGTCATTGCGATGGCCGGAAACGTCGGCCAGGACGACGAGCTTCACGGGCTTGAGGACAAAGCGAAGCGCACTGGGGCGTCCAAATGCTATGTCGAGGATCTTCGGCCCGAATTCGTAACCGACTACCTCTGGCCGCTGGTGAAATCCGGCGCGGTGTACGAAGGCAAGTATCTCCTCGGAACCGCGATCGCTCGCCCGCTGCTGGCCAAGCGGCAGGTCGAAATCGCTCTTGCTGAAGGGGCCGATGCCGTTGCCCACGGATGCACCGGTAAAGGTAACGATCAGGTTCGCTTTGAACTCGCTTACAAAGCATTTGCGCCGCAACTCACCATCATCGCGCCCTGGCGTGAATGGAATATCCAGTCGCGGCAGGAAGCGATTGACTACGCGAAGGAACGAAACATCACGATAGCGGCGACAGCGGAGAAGCCCTACAGCCGCGACAGCAATATCTGGCACATGAGTCATGAAGGCGGAATCCTCGAAGATCCTTCGAAGGCGCCGCCCGAAGATCTGTTCATGCTGACGCTGGATCCGCGATCGTGTCCGGAAGGCGAAAGCGAAATCACGATCGACTTCGAGCAAGGTGTACCCGTCGGACTCAACGGCTATCGCATCAAGCCCGTTCAGCTTCTCGAAGATCTGAACGAAATCGCAGGCACCAACGGCATCGGCCGCGCCGATTGCGTCGAAAACCGCATTGTCGGCATGAAGTCGCGCGGCGTATACGAAACCCCGGGAGGGACGTTGATCGCGGCTGCGCATCGCGAGCTGGAATCGTTGGTTCTGGATCGGCAGACGCGTTACCAGAAAGATCTTCTGGCCATCACATACGGGCAGATGATCTATGAAGGACAATGGTTCACGCCACTGCGCGAAGCGCTGGATGCCTTCTTCGACAAGACACAGGAAGTAGTGACCGGCTCCATTGCTATGAGCCTCTACAAAGGCACGATGGCCGTAAAGAGCCGAGTCTCGCCATTCAGCCTCTACCGGCAGGACATCGCATCATTTGATACCGGCAAGTACAATCATCAGGACGCCGAGGGCTTTATCAACCTCCTCGGATTGCCGGCCGCGGTGCGTTCCCGGCTGATGGTGAGTCAATATGAAACTATGGCAAGGACGGTTTGAGGAGGAGAGCGATCCGGTTTTCGAAAAGCTGAACCGGTCGCTAGGTGTTGATGCCATCCTCCTCGAAGTCGATATCCGCGCCAGCCGCGCCCACGCCCGCTCCCTTCTGGGCTGCGGAATTCTTTCCAATGACGAATGGAAGGCTATAGATCAGGGTCTCGAAGAGATCCTCGCGGCATATTCGCCCGACCAGGTCCGAGCTACCGGTTACGAAGATATCCACACCTTTGTTGAAGCGACACTCGTGTCGAAGATCGGCGATCCCGCGCGCAAGCTGCACACGGGCCGAAGCCGCAACGATCAGGTGGCAACGGATTTTCGATTGTTCGTGCGGCAGGCTGTCGGGCTGGTTATTGCAGACCTTGAAGCCCTGCAAACGTCACTGGTCGAGTCCGGAGCGCGGTATCCGGCCGTCATCATTCCTGCCTATACACACCTGCGCCGGGCGCAGCCGATTCGATGGTCTCATTACTGTGCGGCGTTTCACGAAATGTTTGGACGCGATGCCGAGCGCTTTCGGGAATCACTGAAGCGCGTCGACATACTACCGCTGGGATCAGGCGCAGTCGCCGGCTCCAACTTTCCCGTTGATCGCGAAGCGGTCGCGAAAGAACTCGGGTTTTCGACGATTTCCTCCAACAGTCTCGATGCCACTTGCGATCGCGATTTCGTCCTCGAATTCCTTTCGAACGCTTCCATCCTGCTGGTCCATGCAAGCCGCCTTGCCGAGGACTGGATCATCTACTCAACCGAGGAATTCGGCTTCCTCGAACTCTCGGAAAAGGTCACGACCGGCAGCAGTCTTATGCCTCAGAAAAAGAATCCGGACGGGTTCGAGCTCATTCGTGCGAAAGCGGCGATGACCACAGGTTTGCTGACGGGCTTTCTCGGTTTGATGAAAGGTCTGCCGACCGGGTACAACAAGGATCTGCAGGAAGACAAAGAAGCATTCCTGAAAGCATTCGAGAACGTGAGATTGTGTGTGAGTGTGCTGCAGTTGTCGGTGCGAACCGTCTCGCTGAAGATCGACCGGTTGGAAAAAGCGGCATCGGATTCCTTCATGGGCGCCACGGACCTTGCGGACTTTCTCGTCATGAAGGGGGTGCCATTCCGGAGTGCGCACGAAATCGTCGCCCGCGCCGTTCGCGAGGCGCTCGACCAGAAGAAGCAGTTGAATGAAATCGATTTGACGGCCTTTTCCGCGTTCTTCTCAGAACTTCCAGCCGACTATCTGCGGCCCGAGAATATCGTGACGCGAAAAAACCATTCGTTTCCGCGTCGATGACGAGCCGGTCGGCCTACTACGCACTCGCTGTCGTCACTCTCCTGAATTTCCTGAACTATATCGACCGATATATCCTTGCCGCGGTTTTGCCCCGCGTGCAAAGCGAACTCGGACTCACCAGCGCCCAGGCAGGGTTGCTTGCGCCTGCCTTCCTTGTCGCCTACTTCATCACGTCGCCGATCTTCGGTGTTCTCGGCGATCGTTTTTCGCGAACACGGTTGATGGCGCTGGGCGTCTCCGCATGGAGCCTGGCGACGGCAGCGACCGGCATGATGAGAAGCTTCGGCCAAATGTTAACGGCTCGATCCTTTGTCGGCATTGGTGAAGCAGCTTATGGAACGATCTCGCCCGCGCTGTTGGCCGATTATTTTCCAGAGGCAAAGCGAGGCCGGACGTTTGCGATCTTTTATGTGGCCATTCCCGTTGGCGCCGCTGTCGGCTATTTGCTCGGCGGGCTGATCGAGCCCACTTTGGGATGGCGCGCGGCGTTCTATGTGGTTGGGTTGCCCGGAGTTCTTTTGGCGCTTCTCGCTTTGACCGTAGCGGATCCGCCGCGAGGCGCAATGGAGCAGTCTGTCTCGGTGGTATCCGAGCCGCTGGCAGCGACCTTGCGCGGCTTTCTCCGTAACCGCGCCTATACCGGAACCGTGCTGGGATACACGGCCTACACGTTCGGTCTTGGCGGGCTCGCTTTCTGGATGCCGAGTTATCTCGAGCGAGCGCGCGGCGTCGATCTGGCGCGGGCAAATCTGCTTGTCGCCGCGATTACGGTAGTCGCTGGCCTGGGAGGGACATTCATCGGCGGCTATCTTGGAGATTTCTTGTCTGCGCGGATGAAGCATGGCCAGCTTTGGATCTGCGGTCTTTCGAGTCTTGCCGCGATTATCCCGACCTGGCTCGCCCTGACAGTGTCATCCTCGCCCGCCTATGTCATCGCGCTGTTTGTAGCGGAGTTCCTGTTGTTCCTCAGCACAGGTCCTGTCAACGTGGTGATAGTCAGCGTCGTCGCGGTTGGAGCCCGCGCCATGGCGATGGCCGTGAGCATTTTTATGATTCACGTTTTGGGAGACGCGATTTCCCCGCCGATTATCGGAGCGTTGGCGGATCGCACCAGCCTGGACCGCGCTGTTCTGATCGTTCCCGGATCTGTCGCACTTTCGGCAGCGATCTGGATCGCGACGGCGTGGAAAGCGCGCTAACCGCCGCCGAACACTGTGCGGCCCACCCGCACGAGGGTAATGCCACCGTCCATGGCCGTCTTGACGGCTCGCAGCTTCGGAATCATGCCTCCGCTGACGAAACTGGCCGTCAGTAGTTGATCGGGTCTGTGCGCCTTCTCAATGACCAATCCCTCTGCATCTTTCACCCCTGGGACATCCGTCAGAAAAACCAGCTCATCGCACTGAAGGGCAACCGCAACGGCGGCGGCGGTTTCGTCGCCGTTGACGTTAAGTAATGATTCGGCGCCGAGGGCGAGCGTCGGAATAACAGGGATCCGGCCGGAATCGAGCAGCGGCTTCAACGCTGCAGCATCGGCCCGCACGTTCGTGCCAACCAGTCCCCACGGTCCCTTTTTTTGTGACGCGTGAACAGCGCCGAACACGCCAACTGCAGGCAGCCCCTGCCGCCACAATTCTCCGACGAGGGCAGTATGCACTTCGCCGAGCAATGCGGCGGCGACGCCTGATAGCGTGCTTTCATCGGTGACACGCAGCCCTTCGATGAACTCCGATTTCACCTTCATCCGTTCCAGCATGCGTGTTATCTGAACACCGCCGCCGTGCACGATCACCGTTTGATCGCCAAGCACCGGACGAATGGCCTGGACTGCAACATCGGGCGTCTCGAGAAGGACTCCTCCGATCTTAACGACTTTCGTCATCAAAGCAGGCCCGCGGTGGGCTCACACCCGAACATGAGATTCAAGTTCTCGACCGCCTGGCCGGCCGCGCCTTTGACGAGGTTGTCGATCACGGAGACGATGACTGTGTTCGGCCCTTTGGACACCACACCGATCGAGCACAAATTGGTCCTTGTCACGCTCACAACATTCGGAAGCTGACCGGGAGGCAAAACGCGCACGAAGGGCGACTTGGCATACGTGTCGGCAAGAATAGAATGCGCGGAAACCCTGTCCGCCGTGCGGAGGGTTACCGTGTTCAGGATTCCCCGAGTGATCGGAATCAGATGAGCTGTAAAGACGAAGCGATCGAAAGTCGCGCCGCGAAGCTGGGCTACCATTTCGGGCGTATGTCGATGTTTCAAGACACCGTATGCGCTCAAATTCTCGTTCACTTCGCAAAAATGCGTTTCCTGCCTGGGCGCGCGTCCCGCCCCGGAAACGCCGGATTTTCCATCTACGACGACGGTGCATGCCGGATCAATCACATTGCCCTGGTACAGCGGGATCAACGGCAGCACGGCGGCCGTCGCATAACAGCCAGGGTTCGCCACGATCCGGGCGCTGCGGACCTGGTCCGCTGAAAACTCCGGCAACCCGTACACCGCTTCTGCCAGAAGCGCGGGCGACGTATGCTCGAATCCATACCATTCGGGATACTGCGCCCGGTCCTTCAGGCGAAACGCCCCGCTCATGTCGACCACGCGATAACCCTCATTCAACAGTTCGGGCACGAGGTGCATAGATAATTCATGCTCCGTCGCGAGAACCACCGCGTCGGGAGAAAAAGAGCGCAACCGCTCGATGCTGAACGCTTCCGCGCCGGATTTCTCGTCCGCTTTGGATGCGAACCTGCCTGCCGTCTTGAGTCTGGAATGTGCCGACAGTATTCGGTCCAACTCCTGTCCCGCGTATCCCGTCACTCCGACGATTGCAACGCGCGCTGCATAATTATTCATACCGATGAATATTTAACCATAACGCCGGGGACGATGTAAGGCGGAAAATGAGATGCGTCGTGTTTTTGCTGACGTCGAGCCCGTGGATTACGAGTACGCGCCCGCGCGGAGAGTCCAGGCCGGCATAGCGCGTGTACGGCGTGGGAGGGTCGATCGGCATGATGCCGGCCTCGTGTTTCGGATCGAGCCGTGTGGATTGCATCCAGGCCAACCCAAAGATTGCTGCGGCCGCAAGTTGGAGTCGGAGGCGGGACACAAAGCCGATGCTATCATGGGAGATCGTATGGTCGCGTCCCTCCAGACTGTCGGTAATGCAGTCCGCAAGCTGCAAGGCGCCGGCAAAAAGGTAGTTTTTACAAACGGGTGTTTCGACATTCTGCATTCGGGTCATGTCGATTTGCTCCGCCGGGCGCGCGCGCTTGGAGATGCACTGGTCGTAGCGATCAACAGTGATTTTTCCGTCGTCCGGATGAAGGGACCTGGGCGGCCTGTGGTTCCCGAACAGGAGCGCGCGGAGCTGCTAGATGGCATGGAGATGGTCGACTTCGTATGTACGTTTGACGAAGACACGCCGCTGGAAGCCATCCTGGGCATTCGGCCGGACGTCCTTGTGAAAGGCGCCGACTGGACTGGAAATATCGTCGGGCAACCCGAAGTTGAAAGCTGGGGCGGCAAGGTGGTGTCGCTGGCCCTCGTTGAGGGTCAGTCGACGACGCGAATCATCGAGCAGGTTTTGTTGAAGTATGGAGCTTCTGGAAAAACGAATTCATAAAATCCTGGCTCGTATCTCCGATGTGGCCGATTTTCGGCGCATCGCGACGTATACGCTTCGAGGTGAGGCGGATGTCATCGTCTCAGGCCTGGCCGGAAGCTCGCGCGCTCTTTTCATTGCGGGACTGGCGCACATGCTGCGGCGGCCTCTCATCGTTGTCACGCCCCAGGATCGCGCAGTTGAGAGCCTCGCAACCGACATCAATTATTTCCATGCTGAACTCAATACCAATGGCGTCAATCGCGTCGCGCCTTTTCCTGCCTGGGAGTCCGATCCGTACGCCGGTCTTAATCCTCATGCCGACATCCAGCAAGTACGCGCCACGACGCTGTGGCGGCTGCGGAATAAACAGGTCGACATTGTCGTTGCATCGATCCGTTCGATGTCGACGAGGCTTCCGCTGCCGGTGCTGTTCGATGCCTACAGTCTGCATGTGACCAGCGGCGAAGACCTGTCGCAGGAACTGCTGACGGAACACCTGGCCAATTGCGGCTACCTGCGGCAGGAGCCTGTCGGCGCGCCCGGCGAGTATTCGGTACGAGGTGGAATTGTTGATGTCTTTTCGCCGCTCATGCGCAATCCGGTGCGCATCGAATTCTTCGGCGACAGTGTGGATTCCATCCGGGAGTTCGACCTCGACGATCAACGCTCGAGAGGCCCGGTGCAATATATCGACGTCCTGCCGATGCAGGATCTTGTCATCAGCCGCGAAATGCTTCGTGAGTGGGGCCGCCGCGCCCGGCAGAAATGGAGCGACGAGATCTTCCGGAGAGACCTCGACGAGAAACTGGTTTTTGCCGATAACGCCGAATTCTTTCCCGGCGCGGCCTACCTGATGCCGATCGTGCAGCCGAAAGATTCCACGCTTTTCGATTATTCCCACTCTCCCGTGTTGGTCCTGGATGAGCCTGAAGTCCTGCAGGAGGCGCATCAGAAGTTCTTCTCCGCCCTCGAGCAGCGGTACGCGCAAACACAGAACGCCGGCGGGATCGCGCTTCTTCCGGGCGAAATGTTTATTTCGCCGGATGATCTTCAGAGTCTGATAACAAAGCAGCGTCGTTTGAGTCTGGAAGAACTCGGCGCGACGGGCGCGTCGTTTTTCGTAAAAGGCCAGCCCAGCGAACGATTCCACGGCCGAATCAAGGATATGGCCGAGGCCGTTCGACAGTCGCATGAGGCCGGCCGCGAAGTCGTACTGCTGGGCAGCACGCTCGGTATGGCGGAACGTCTCCGCGACATCCTTCATGAATACGGGCTGCCGTTTCGCTGCGAATTCGGCGAACAGCCGCTGAAATCCATCGGGGATGCCACAGTGCCTATCGTCGGCATCGGCAAGATCTCATCTGGAATGCGCATGCCGGATGCCGGCCTGGAGATCTTCGTTGAGAACGATATCTTCGATGAGTCCGAACATCTTCCGGAACTGCACCGGCGGCGGCAGAAACTTTCGGCGTTCCTGACAGATCTGCAGGATCTCAAACCCGGTGATTACGTCGTCCATGTCGATCACGGAATCGGCACATATGACGGCATCACGCACGTCCACGATAAAGAATGCATGGTCGTTCTTTATCAGGGTAACGATCGCCTGTACGTACCGCTTGAGCGTCTGGATCTCATTCAGAAGTATTCATCGACCGAAGGCGCCAAGCCGCAGCTCGACAAGCTTGGAGGCACCACCTGGATCGCGAGGAAGACGCGTGCGAAGCGGGCCATCCGCGACATGGCGCAGGAGCTTCTGAAGCTCTACGCCGAGCGCAAGGTTGCGAGCGGCTATGCGTTCTCGTCCGACACGGAGTGGCAGAAAGAATTCGAAGAAGCGTTTCAGTACGAGGAGACGCCTGACCAGCTGACTTCGATCTCGGATATCAAACGCGACATGGAAGCGCCCCTGCCGATGGATCGGCTGGTGTGCGGCGACGTCGGATACGGCAAAACCGAGGTCGCGATGCGCGCAGCGTTCAAAGCGATCGCAGATGGAAAACAGGTCGCGGTACTAACGCCGACTACCGTTCTTTGCTATCAGCATTTCGAAACGTTCAAGGAACGCTTTGCCGCGTTTCCGGTAACGATTTCGATGCTCAGCCGGTTCATCCCTCGAAAAGACCAGAAGAAGATCATCGGCGATCTCGAAGCCGGAAAAGTCGACATCGTCATCGGCACCCACCGCCTGCTTTCCCGTGACATCAAATTCCACGACCTGGGATTGATGGTCGTCGACGAAGAACAACGGTTCGGCGTGGCGCACAAAGAACGTTTGAAACAGATGAAGAAACAGGTGGACGTCCTCACGATGACGGCCACGCCGATTCCTCGCACACTGAACATGGCCCTGAGCGGTTTGCGCGACATGTCCGTGATCGAAACGGCTCCGCGCGATCGGCTGGCCATTCAAACCGTGGTTGTGAAGTTCAAGCCGCAGGTCATCGAGAACGCCATCAACTTCGAACTAGATCGCGGCGGTCAGGTCTACGTCGTTCACAATCGAGTCGAGTCCATTTACTCGCTAGCCGATTTCATACAGAGACTCTGCCCGAAGGCGCGGGTCGGCGTCGGTCATGGGCAGATGGGCGAGAAGGAGCTCGAAACGGTCATGACAAAGTTCATGCATCACGAGTTTGATGTCCTCGTGGCCACGACGATCATCGAAAACGGTCTCGATATTCCTCTCGCCAACACCCTGGTCGTCAATCGCGCCGACCGATACGGTCTGTCCCAGCTCTACCAGTTACGGGGTCGAGTCGGCCGGTCGAATCGGCGTGCTTACGCCTATCTCCTGGTCCCGTCTGATGAGAGTTTGACCCAGATCGCGCGCCGCCGGCTTGCGGCCATTCGGGAATTCAGCGAACTCGGCGCGGGCTTCCGTATCGCCGCGTTGGATTTGGAGTTGCGGGGCGCGGGAAACCTTCTCGGCGGGCAGCAGCACGGTCATATCGAGGCCATCGGCTTCGATCTGTACTGCCAGCTTCTGGAGAGGACGATCGAAGAGCTGCGAACCGGTGAGGTTCTGCCCGATGTTGAAACGGCTATTAATCTGCGGGTTGACTTGAAAATACCTGCGGACTTTATCGATGAAGAACTTGCACGTCTGCGGATCTACAAGCAGATCGCTTCGACGCGAACCGAAGCGGAACTGGACAGCATGTATCGTGACCTTGAAGACCGGTTTGGCGAATTGCCTTTGCCCGTTCGCAACCTGATGGAATATGCGCGACTGAGAATCCTGGGGCGTGCGCGTGGCGTGATGTCGATCGAACGGTCGGCGCAGGGAATCGACCTCAGGTTCCACGAAACCGCCCGCATCGATCCCGAACGGATCGTTGAACTTGTGGCCGGTGGCAGCGGCGTGACTTTCTCGCCTCCGGCTACGTTGCGGCTGCAACCGCCGGGGCGTATGGCTGATCTGTTCAACAGCATCGAGACGATACTCCGCGAGATAGCGTGATAACATTTGGGGTTTGCACGGGAGTTTCTATGGATCACATGAGCGGCAAGGTTTTTCGACTCGCTCCGGTCATTTTAATAATCGGCATTTTTGCAGGGTCGGCACTCGCCCAGTCGAAGACCGTTGAAGAAATCGTCGCCTGGGTCAACGGTGACATCATCCTGAAATCCGAATACGAGAATCGGCGGATGCTCATTCGCCAGGATCTTGCGGCGTCCACGCCCAACCGGCCGGGATTGCAGGGTGCTCAACTTGAAGCTGCATTCAACGAGCAGTCGAAGCTTGTTCTTCAACAACTTATCGACGAGGCGCTGATCCTCCAGCAGGCCCGGGATATGGGTCTGAGCGCCGACACGGAAATCATCAAAACCATGGATCGGCTGCGGCAGGAGCAGAAACTCGATTCCCTCGAAGCCCTGTATAAAGCAATCGAGTCGCAGGGTTATAACCTCGACGATTTCCGGCAAAACATTCGGATTCAGTACCTCAGTTCACAGGTGATGCAGCGCGAGGTGTATCCGAAAGTGATCATCACGACCGAAGAAGTCCGCAAATACTACGATTCCCATGTGAAAGATTTCGATCGGCCGGCCGGCATCCGTGTCCGCGAAATGACCTTTCTAACGGAAAACCGAGGTCCCGAACAAATCGAGGCCCAGCGCAAAAAAGCGGAAGAAGCGCTTGCTGCGGTCAAGAAGGGCGAGGACTTCAGCGAGGTTGCCTCGAAGTATTCCGAGTCGCAGACAGCCGAGGACGGCGGTGACCTGGGGTTCTACGCCAAAGGTGAGTTCGTGGCGGAGTCCGTTATCGAGAAGCTGGAAAAGGGGCAGGTGACCGACATCGTTCCGGTCCAGGGCGCCTTCATGATCTTCAAGCTCGATGACAAGCACAACGGCGGCATTCTTCCGTTTGAACTCGCTCAGCGCGAAATCTTCGACATTCTCTGGCGTCAGGCTATTCCTCCAAAGCAACGGGAATACCTTGCGAGGCTCCGCACCGAAGGCTTCGTCCGAATCGCAGAGGGATACGTCGACACCGGGGCTTCCGTCAAGGCCGACAAGTCCGTAGCGAAGTAACGCCCCCCAAGTGGACCCAATGCGTCTGGACCTCTTCTTAAAGTGGAGCCGCGTGATCCTGCGTCGCACACTAGCCAAAGATACGTGCGATGCGGGACGGGTGAGCGTAAACGGTCAGGAAGCACGGGCCGGCCGCGAGGTCCACGTTGGTGACACTATTTCTGTACGACTCCCTCGCCGGCAGCTGACTTTCCGGGTTCGTTCAATCCCGTCTCACGCGCCAGGCAAAGAAGGTGCGCGCGAAATGGTTGAACTGCTCGGATCGCAGGAATGCTGACTCCGCTGGAACTGGACATCATGAAGGCCGTCTGGCGTCGTCCGCCGATTACTGTGCGCGATGTTCAGGAATCAATTCGGCCCGCCCGGCAACTCGCGTACACAACCGTGATGACCCTAATGGACCGCCTCTACCACAAGGGATTCCTCCAGCGAACGCTGCAGAATCGGACGCACCATTACCAACCCGCCGTCGACTTCACCGAGGTGCGCGATGAAGCCGTCGAGTCTCTCATCAAAAGTTTTTTCGGGTCGAAGGAGAAGCTGAAGGAGTTTCTGGAAGGAGATGACTCGCCGTTGCCGCCGCCGTTGCCGCCGAAACTTATTCCTGGTCCGGATCCGACGCGCCTGGACGAGTCGCTGCTGTAGCCTGCTTCTTGAAAAACAGGTCGTATAGCTGATTCCGCGTCATTCCCAGTTTTTTCAAAACGTCCGCACGCGTTACCGGCGCGCTTTCACGCACCTCGGTTGCGCCGACGACCATGACGACGAATTCGCCGAGCGTCTTCAATCGCGTTCTCACATCCGAGAGCTTTCCGAAAAGGAACTCCTCATGGATCTTCGTGATCTCTCTCGCCACGCAGACCTCGCGATCGCCGAGTATTTCCTGCGCGTCTTCCAGCGATGCCTCGATACGATGCGGCGCTTCGTAGAACACCAGGGTGCACCGGACGTTCGCGACGGCTCCGAGTTTTTCGCGCCGCGCATTCTTCTTTGAGGGAAGGAATCCCAGGAACATGAATTCGTCAGACGGCAGGCCGGAAGCTCCGAGCGCCGCAGCAACTGCGCTGGGCCCCGGGATTGCGACGACCGGAATTCCGCGCTGCCTGCACATCCGGATCAGCCGATAACCGGGATCCGCGATCGCCGGCGTACCGGCATCGGAAACCAGGGCGATCGAAGTGGCGCTGCCCGAGAGCATAGCGGCCAGTTCCTCCGCTTTCTGTTCTTCGTTGAATTCGTGGTAGCTCGTCAGCGGTTTCTGAATTCCGAAATGATTGAGGAGTTTGATTGTTTGCCGCGTGTCCTCGCAGGCGATGAGATCGGCCTGGCGCAGAGTTTCAAGAGCGCGACTGCTGGTGTCGGCGAGGTTTCCAATCGGCGTTGCGACGACGAAGAGCGTGCCCATTTTCCAAATTAACGATTGACAGAAACTGCTTCACGACTAGAATCACTTGTTCGGGCGGTAAGCCGAACGAAATGCTTATGCAACGATCTTTCCAACTAAAGTCCAATCAACACACCCGCTGTTCATTTTGCAACAGCCCCGCACATTAATATTTTTCTTCTTAATTTTTAGTACCTTCCATCGTAGTAAAAAAGGCCCCGGCTCCTCGCCGGGGCCTTCGTCTTTCAGGGCTACAAACGAAGGCTTCTGAGGTATTCGCGGAAATCGTTGCCCAGATCCTGGCGCTTCAGGGCGAATTCGACAGTTGCTTTCAGGAAGCCGAGCTTGTCGCCGGCGTCATAACGCTTCCCTTCGAACATGTAGGCATAGACGGGTTGTTGCGCAAGGAGCAGGCGGATCCCGTCGGTGAGCTGGATTTCACCGCCGCGGCCGGACCTGGTTTTCTCGAGGATGGCGAAAATCTCGGGTGTAAGGATGTATCTGCCGATAATGGCGAGGTTGGAGGGCGCCTCCTCCGCTGGTGGTTTTTCGACCACGTCCTGAATGCGGTAAACGCGGCCATTGAATCCATCCACAGGGACGCCCCGAATGACTCCATAGTGGTGAATCTCCGAGTGAGGAACTTCACATGTCGCGATGATCGACGCCTGCAGCTTTTCGAACAAATCGATCATCTGCCGCATGCAGGGCACCTCGGAATCGATGATGTCGTCGCCAAGCATGACGGCAAATGCTTCGCTGCCGATAGAATCGCGCGCCACGAGGATCGCGTGGCCGAGCCCAAGCGCTTCCTTCTGCCGCACGTACGAGACATTGATCATGTTCGAGATTTCCTGGACTTCGTTGAGCTGATCGACTTTTCCACGGGCTTCCAGCACGCGCTCGAGCTCGTAGGAAACATCGAAATGATCCTCTATTGCGTTCTTCCCGCGGCCTGTAACGATCGTGACGTTTCGGACGCCCGCAGCCACGGCCTCTTCGATGACGTACTGGATCAGCGGCTTATCGACGAGCGGCAGCATCTCTTTCGGTTGCGCTTTGGTTGCGGGAAGAAATCGCGTACCAAGACCCGCGGCGGGAAAAACCGCCTTCGAGATGCGCATCTTGCTGGTTTGGTCAGATTGCATTGATTACTCGATCATTGTGCCCATGCGGAACCAGCGGGTCCTGTCAAAGAAATGCAAGGCTACCAGCAGGTAGTCATTGAACAGTTCGCGGATTGTTTTATCGCCGGGGATATAAGGGTCGCTTTCGTAGGACCAGTACACAAACAGCGGCTTGCCGATGATTTCGTCCCACTTCACGAAGCCCCAGTATCTGCTGTCGTTGCTGTTGTCGCGATTGTCGCCCATCACGAAATAGCTCTCGGGCGGCACGACGGTTGGTCCGTAGTTATCGCGAACTTTCAGTTCTTCGGGAGTCCACGGATCGGTGCCGTACGTCGCGGAGTCGACGTGGATCTTGTAAGGCTCGTCCAGTTTTGCTCCATTGACGTAAACATCCTTGTTTCGAACCTCGACAGTGTCGCCCGGCAGACCGATCACGCGCTTCACAAAAGGGATATTCCCGTCGGTGGGAGATTTGAACGCGATGATGTCAAGTCGTTCTATCGTTCGCTGCGGCAAATACGGGCGAATGACCTCAGGATAGTTCGCGGGGAACGTAACCTTGTCGAGGAAGAAATGGTCGCCGACCAGGATCGTCGGTTTCATTGATTCCGTCGGAACCTGGGTTGCCTGCGCGATGTAACTCGTAAAGATCAGGACAAAAATGATCGTGAACGCCAGGCTTTCGACCCACTCCCGGAACGCGCCTTTGTGCCCTGACGGGAGAGTGTTGTAAACGATGAACTCGTCGATCCGGACGTCGGGACGCAGAAAGACAACGAATTCATCGAGCAGCACATCGGGTACGTCGATGCCTTCCACCTGCGATCTGATTTCGTTGATCATTTTACGACAGTTTTTCCTTAACCAGCTGGCTCACCCTGCTGCCGTCGACCGTCTTGCCGGCGAGCCGCGCCATCGTCGTTTTCATGACCTTCCCCATGTCCTTCATCGAAGCTGCGGATGTCTCTTGAATCGCTTCCTGGACGGCCACACGGATATCCTCGTCTGAGGCGGCGGCCGGCAGGTATTCCTCGATGATCTTGATCTCCGCTTCCTCTTTCCGGGCCAGCTCTTCGCGACCGCCTTTGCGGAACTGATCGACCGAATCCTTACGTTGTTTGACCAGCGTGTTCAGTACCGAAATGACCTCGACCTCATCGAGGGGGTTCATCTTGTCGATTTCTTTGTTCTTTACAGCACTCTTCATCATGCGGAGACAATTCAGGCGCAGCTGGTCCTTATTGCGCATGGCATCTACCAGATGAGACTGGATTTTTTCCTGAAGTGTCATTTCTGACTAACCCTTGATGACCCCAATAGGTCGGAGGCGCGCCACACGCGCCGCAAGACCCGCATTATGAACGACATCGACGACCGCCTCGATATCTTTGTAGGCTTCCGGCTTTTCTTCAGTCAATCCTTCGCGGGTCAAGGATTCGACTATGATACCGCGGGATTCCAAGTCCTTTTGAATTTCCTTGGCCGTTACACCCTTCTTAGCCGCCGATCTGCTCATGACCCGCCCGGCCCCGTGGCAGGCCGATCCAAACGTTTCACGCATCGCGCCTTCCTGGCCCAGAAGGAAATACGACGCCGTTCCCATGCTTCCCGGAATAAACACCGGCTGATTCGGAAAGGCGCGTGTTGCGCCCTTGCGGTGGACCAAAACGCGCTTCTGCTTTCCATCGACCATGTGTGTCTCGCGCTTGGCGATGTTATGACAGACGTCATAGATCACGGGCATTGCGACGCCGTCTCCCAGAATTCGCTTGAACGCTCCTCGCGCTGCATGCGCAATGCACTGGCGGTTCGTCCAGGCAAAGTTCGCTGCGGCTGCCATCGCATGAAGATAGCGTTGTCCCTCGGGCGAGTGAATAGGAGCGCAAGCCAGCTGCCGATCCGGAACGTGCAGGTCGTATTTGCGCATTGCCAGGTCCAGCTGCGAAACGTAATCGGTGCACACCTGATGACCCAACCCGCGCGACCCCGTGTGTATCAGCAGCACGATCCGATCTTTTTGAAGGTTGTATCGGAACGCCGTGTCTTCGTCGAACACTTCATCGACGTACTGCACTTCCAGAAAATGATTGCCGGAGCCCAGCGTTCCCAATTGCCCTTTGCCCCGCTGTTTCGCGCGCTCACTAACGGCAAACGGATCGGCGCCGGCGATGCAGCCGCGTTCCTCGGTGTGATCGAGGTCGGCTTCGGTGCCCATTCCCTGCTCGATCGCCCATCGGGGTCCGTGTTCCAGAACCCGGTTCAAATCCTTTTCCGTCAACGCATGCCGGCTGGACTGACCGATGCCCGACGGCACGTCACGAAACAACTGGTGCACAAGTTCGCGAAGTTTGGGTCTCACGTCTTTAACCGTGAGATTGCTGCTGAGTAAACGCACGCCGCAGTTGATGTCGAATCCGACGCCGCCCGGTGAAACGACTCCGTCCTGTTCGTCGAATGCGGCAACACCGCCGATCGGGAAACCATACCCCTGATGGATGTCCGGCATTGCGAGGGCGCGACCTACAATGCCCGGCAGCATCGCGATATTCGCGGCCTGCTCCAGGGATTGATCCTGACGGATCGCTTCGAGCAGTCGCTCACTGGCGTAGATGACCGCATCCGTGCGCATGCCAGGTTTGTAGGTCCTGGGTATCAACCAGCGGTAATCGTCGATCTTCTCGAGCCGCATATTTACACGTCCACAAACACGCGAAGTTCCCAACCGCCCGGTGTGGCATGGCTCTCGAACTGATGATAAGTCGCGGCCTTTACCGCAGTTCGAAACTCATGCCGCTCGATATCCAGGCGCTCCCCTTTCGCGTGCCCCGTAATTTCCTCCGAGGTCCACGAGTCGACAATGAAGTCCGTGAAGATCAGGCCGTCCGTATCGAAGAAGAAAAGAATCTCATTCAGCCAGTTGACGATCTGCGCAGCCTCATCAGAGCCCGGCGCCTTGAAATATCGTTCTTCGACCGCGCGAACTTCAGCGGGATTAACGAGGATGCTGACGAGGCCGTGAGAAGCGGCGATCAACGCCTCTTCGCGGGTGGATCCTCGCGCGAGCACGCCAATGTCGGATGTGTGTTCGAGCAGTTCGAACTCAACGGTCATAGTTCCATTCTAGGATGAAGGAACCGTGGTCCGTCAGATGTCGAGTTCGATATTCCAGTAGAGATAATCTCGCCAGCTGTCCGGCGGCGACTTCAACCGGAACGTCACGTGGAATGCAGGCAGCCAGTGCGGCTCGGTCGGTTGGCGGATCAATCGCATTCCCGCTTCGTCAGGCGTGCGTCCGCCCTTCCTGTGATTGCACCGGAAACATGCTGCGACGATGTTGTCCCAACGCTTCTGTCCTCCCAATGCGACAGGCACGACGTGGTCGAACGTCAGATCCTCGGAAGGGAATTTCTTTCCACAGTACTGACACGTATAGTCGTCACGTGCGTAAATGTTTGCGCGGGAAAACTTCACGCGGTTGTGGTTTTTCACCCGGACGTATTTCAGAAGCCGAATGATGGAAGGAAGTTTGATGGCAAACGTAATCGCACGAACTTGATGGTTGTACTCCTCGATGACTTCGACTTTTCCAGCGAACAGCAACGTCAGTGCCTTCTTCCAGGAGATAATCCTCAGCGGCTCATAGGATGCGTTCAGGAGTAGGGTCGCATTCATAATTAATGCTGATTTTTCAAATTGCACACGATTTTGTCAAGGCCTTTCAACGCTGAAACCCCTGTCATCATTGGGTTTTACGATTCTGTTACAATGAGCGAATGCTTGATAAGGAAGAGGATCTACGGCGCACTCTGCGCGAGATGGGCTCATGCATCGTCGCGTTCAGCGGAGGCGTCGACAGCTCCTATCTTGGCCTGATCGCGCATCAGGAACTGGGGTCCGCCGCCCTACTGGTCACTGCCGAGAGCCCGAGTTATCCGTCGCATCAACGCCAAATCGCCATTGATCTCATTTCAAGGTTTGGGTTTCGGCACGAATTCATTGCGTCCGACGAAATGTCGGACGCGAACTACGTCGAGAATCCTTCGAACCGGTGCTATTTCTGTAAGCACGAGCTCTACACAAAACTGCGGACAATGGCGGAGGAGCGAAGATTCCACTTCGTCGTTGACGGCAACAACCTCGACGACACCGGCGACTACCGGCCCGGACGCCAGGCGGGACGAGAGCTCGAGATCCGGAGTCCTCTCATCGAAGCGCAATTGAACAAAGCCGAAATTCGCGAGCTGTCGCAGCGGCAGGGACTCCCGACGTGGGATCAGCCGGCGTCGGCGTGCCTCTCGTCGCGCATTCCGTATGGATCACCGGTAACGGCCGAAAAGCTCCGCATGATCGACCAGGGCGAAGAGATCATGCGCAGTTTCGGGTTCCGCCAGACACGCGTCCGCCATCACGGCGAGATCGCGCGCATCGAGATCGCGCGCGAGGAAATGTCGAAGGCACTCAGCGTCGAGATGTTCGATCGCCTCAGTCGCGAATTTAAGCGCATCGGATTTCGATTCGTCGCAGTCGATGTCGACGGCTATCGCACCGGCGCGCTGAACGAAGTGCTCACCCAAATCGCGACCTCCAGCAAATGAAAATACTCGTCATCGGTTCCGGCGGGCGCGAGCATGCCATTGTGGACGCGCTTGCGTTGAGTCCAAAGGTCTCGAAAATCTTTGCGGCGCCCGGCAACGGCGGCATCGCCGAACTTGCAGAGCTCGTTCCGATTCCGGTGGACGACATCGACGGGCTGACCGAGTTTGCCCGCACACGCAGAATGGACCTGACGTTTGTCGGTCCGGAGATCCCGCTCAGCAAAGGCGTCGTCGATTCATTTCGAAAGTCAGGCCTGGCAGTAGTCGGACCAGACGCCGATCAGGCGCGGTTGGAATCGAGCAAGAGTTTCGCGAAGCAGTTTTTCAAAGCCCACGGAATTCCGACTGCCGATTTTACGGAATGCGTCACATCCGCCGAAGCCTATCGCGCCATCGAAAACTCCAAATATCCCGTCGTGATCAAGGCCGATGGTCTGGCCGCGGGTAAAGGTGTCGTGATCGCGGAGGCTCCGTCGGAAGCACGGAGCACGATTCAGGCGTTTATGGAATCGAAGAGCCTCGGCGATGCTGGATCGAAGCTGGTGATCGAGGAATTCCTGCAGGGCGAGGAAGCGTCATTCCATGTCTTCGCGGATGGAAGAGACTTTCAGCCCATGGTCGCGGCGCAGGATCACAAACGCCGCTTTGACGGGGACACGGGACCGAACACGGGCGGAATGGGCGCGTACTCGATCGACACCATTCTGATGCGGCAACAATACGAAGCCGTACTTAGCCGCATCATCAAACCAACGCTCGAGGCGGCTCAATCTTACTCGGGCATTCTCTACGCCGGCCTGATGCTGACATCGGACGGCCCCAAGCTTCTCGAGTACAACGCACGTTTCGGTGATCCCGAGACGCAGGTCATTCTGTCGAGACTGAAGACGAGCCTGGTGGATGTGCTGGTAGATATCGTCGAGCACCGGCTGTCGTCGCGAAACCTGGAATGGCGGCGCGACGCGACTGCAACGGTTGTGCTGGTCGCAGGGACTTATCCCGGCAAAGTGGAAAGCGGCAAGGAAATCTTCGGGCTGGATGAGGCGAAACGCGTCGAGGGCGTCAAGGTGTATCACGCGGGAACACGACGTGAAGGCGGAAGGGTCTACACGGCCGGAGGACGTGTTCTGAACGTGACTGCGCTGGGAGGCACGCTGGCAGAGGCTTTGGAGCGGGCTTACTTCGTCGCGCAGATGATAGAATTCGAAGGAAAAGATTACAGAAAAGACATCGGAAAGAAGGGACTCGCAAAGCAGCAATGAGCAAGCCGGTTGTTGGAATCATTATGGGAAGCGACTCGGACCTGCCGATCATGCAGGAAGCCACGAAGGTCCTTAAACAATTTGAAATTCCCTACGAGATCGGTGTTTACAGCGCGCACCGGTCGCCGCATCGTACGAATGAGTATGTGCGGAGTGCGAAGGATCGTGGATTGAAGTTGATCATCGCCGGCGCCGGAAGCTCGGCCCATCTGGCAGGTGTGACTGCGGCGGAAACGCCGCTGCCCGTCATAGGCGTGCCGATCGACAGCTCGCCACTGCTGGGTTTCGATGCCCTCATGTCCACGGTGCAGATGCCTCCCGGCGTTCCCGTCGCGACAATGGGAGTGGGGAAGTCCGGAGCAACGAATGCCGGGTTTTTTGCTGTGCAGATTCTTGCGCTAAGCGACGATCAACTTACCCGCAAACTTGTCGAGTACAAAGAGCAACTCGAGAAGACAGTTGCCGAGAAAAGCCGGAAGGTGCAGGAAGGATCGTAGTTGAAGACTTTTCACGTCACGAACTTCGGCTGCCGGGCTTCGCAATCGGAAGGCGCCTCGATTCACGAGGATTTGCTCGCTGCACAGGCCGTCGCGACGGAATCGCCTTATGACGCGAAGGTCGTTATCGTGAATTCCTGTACGGTCACGGCTGAGGCAGATCGCGATGTTCGCCAGACAATTCGACGCATCGCGTCGCGAAACCCTGACGCTCAAATCATCGTTACCGGTTGTTACGCGCAACGGGCGCCGGAAGAACTGGCGTCATTACCTCAGGTCCGCTATGTCATCGGCAATTCGCACAAGCCTCTCGTGGCCGAACTCGCGCTGAACGCTTCAGAAGGCCACGCTGAGATCTTCTGCAGCGACATCTTTCTCGAACGGCAACTGAAACCCGCCTCCCACGTCGGCTCCGGCGGCCGCACGCGCGCCGTCGTCAAGGTCCAGGATGGCTGCAACGCGAATTGTTCGTTTTGCATTATTCCGTCGGTCCGCGGCCGCAGCCGCAGCATCGAACCGGCTGCCGCTCTCGACGAGATTCGCGTCCTTGTCGAACGCGGCTATAAAGAGGTCGTGTTGTCCGGCATTCATCTCGGGACGTACGGACGCGATCTGCCGCAAAAAAACACTTTCTATGAACTGATTTCTCATGCGCTCGAAACGCCGGGTTTGGAACGTCTTCGCTTGAGTTCGATTGAGCCGCTCGAGGTGGTTCCGGAGATCATTGACCTCGTTGCGGCCGATCCCCGCATGGCGAAGCACTTTCATATTCCGCTCCAAAGCGGATCGGCCCGGATACTCCGAGCCATGTACCGGCCGTACTCGCCGCAGTATTACGCCGATCTCGTCTCGCGCGTTCGATCGAGCGTGCCCGAGGCCGCCATCGGCGCCGACGTCATGGTGGGTTTTCCCTGGGAAACCGACGAAGATTTCAATGACACGTACCAACTCATCGAACAAGCGCCGCTCACATATCTTCACATCTTTCCGTACTCGTCGCGTCCGGGCACGGTCGCTGCCGAACTGCCGAACCATGTTCCCGACCACGTCGCTCGATTCCGCGCCAAAGCGCTGCGAAATCTCATCGCTCGAAAAAACGAGGCATTCCGACGTTCAATGATCGGCCGCGAAATCGAGGCTTTGACGCTTGACGATGAGTCCGCCATCAGCACCAACTTCCTGCGCGTCGTACTGCCGCGAGACATCTTAGTGAATCAATGGATTCGAGTTGTTGTGACGGGTCTCACCGATGACGGTATTCAAGCTTCGAGGATGACGACAGCGCACGAAACCAACTGATCGTGAGTGAGAGAAACGTAGAAGCGTTTCGCTCCCGCGGAAGTGGCGTGGACGAGGGCGTCGCCGTACAGGTGGAGTTCGGGTTTCCCCGATGCCAGCCGGACAACCTCGACATCTTTCCATTTCACTCCCGCTGCCCAGCCGGTGCCCAGCGCTTTGAAGGCGGCTTCTTTGGCGGCAAAGCGGGCGGCGTAGTGGATTGCGGGCTGGCCCGTTTTCCTGCAGTATTCGATCTCACCTTCTGTATATATTCGGTTGAGAAAACGATCGCCGAAGCGCTCGAGGGAGCCGCGGATCCGGTCATTCTGAACGACGTCGATGCCGATGCCGGTGATCATCAGTTTTTATGTTACAGGTAAACCGCAAAGACCAAATAACCTTCCTGCACTCCAGCGCGCTCCAGCATATTCCCGGCGTCATCCATGCATTCTCGACGCGGCGAAGCGATCGCAACGACTTCTCGCTCGGTCCACACGATTCGCCAAATCCAATGATCCAGATCAATCGCGCTCGGTTTCTTGCGGCAATCGGGGCAGTGGGCTGGCCCATCCTGAAGTTGAAGCAGATCCATTCCGCCACGGTGATCGACATGGAAGACACGTCTGCGGCAAGCGACGCCGTTCCCGGCGATGCCGCCGTGACATCTCGACGCGGCGTGATTCTCGCTGTCCAGACAGCGGATTGTGTCCCGATTCTGATTGCCGACGCTGAAGGCCGTGCCATTGCCGCCGTTCATGCGGGCTGGCGAGGCACCGCGGCCGGAATTGCACGTACGACAGTTGCGAGGCTCATCGAACGGTATGACGTTGACCCCGCTCGGCTCCACGCCGGGATCGGTCCCCACATCGGTGTGTGCTGTTATGAGGTGGGCGAGGAAGTCGTGGAGGAGTTCAATAATCCTGCCGCAATTGAACGCCGCGACGAATGGCCGAAGCCGCATCTCAGTTTGTCGGAAGCGAATCGTGCGCAGTTACGCGACGCCGGAATCCCCGAAGCACAAATCGCGATCTCCGCGCTTTGCACGAAATGCCGCGAAGACCTGTTCCATTCCTATCGACGCGACGGAAAGCGGATGGGACATCTCCTGTCCGTTATCGGCCTGGCTCCTTAACATGAAAAAACCGCGAGCCACGCTGGATCGGGTCCTATCGAAGGCCGGCATTGCCTCCCGCACGACGACAAGGGAATGGATTCAACAGGGCCGCGTCAAGGTGAATGGCCGAATTATTCGCGATCCCGACCACTGGGTCGAAAGCGCGAAGGATGTCGTGCATCTCGACGGGCGCAGGATTCGCGACGAGAAAAAAATCTACGTCGTCCTGAACAAACCGACCGGAGTCGTCACATCGTTCGGCGACAACAAAGACCGGTCAACCGTGTACGACCACTTAAAAGGACTCGATCGTTGGGTATTTCCCATCGGCCGTCTCGACATGGACACCTCCGGCCTCCTGCTGCTCACAAACGATACCGATTATGGCGAGCGTCTATTGCAGCCCGATTCCAAAGTACCTAAGACGTACTACGGCAAGGTGGCCGGCGTCGTCTCGCTTGACGAATATTTCAACCTCGCCTGTGGTCTCGACATCGGTCGCGGCGAAACGACAGGTCCGGCGATTGTTCGCGAAGTCCGCTCGACCGACAAATACACATGGTTCGAACTGACCATTACTGAAGGCAAGAACCGGCAGGTGCGCCGGATGTTCGAAGCCGTCGGCCATCCGATGCTCAAGCTGGTCCGCATTCGCATCGGCGGGCTCGATCTCGGCGATCTCCCAATCGGAAAATTCAAAATCCTAAGCCGTCAGGAGGCATTCCGCGCGCTCTTCTGATAGCATGTGACACCTATGAAGTCGTTGGTTTTTGCTTTGCTGCTCGCGCTTCAGGCTCAAACGCCCGCCGTCGCCCCGAATGTCGGCGGATTCTCGGTCCAGGGAAGCACGGTGAACCTCAGTCAGTTCAAGGGCAAGAAGCCGGTTCTGGTCGTCTTTTACCGGACCCAGGGTTGAGGGTTCTGCCGCGCGCAGCTCGGTGAGCTGCAAAACAACTACGCAAAGATGAAGAGTTTGGGCGCTGAGATGATAGCCATCAGCGCAGATTCTCCAGCCGATGGTCAAAAGGTGGCGTCGGAACTGAAGCTGACTTTCCCGATCCTTTCGGACGTTTATCGAAACTTCATCAAACAGTACGGAGTACTCCATCCGGCTGAAAACATCGCGCGTCCGTCAATGTTTGTCGTGAACAAGGAAGGAAGGATCACCTGGCGGTATATCGGTATGTCGGCCGAAGACCGACCGCCTATCGCGACGGTCCTCCAACAGCTGTCGCTTGTGAAATAGGTTTACCATATACGTATGGGCGGAACGAATCCATACGTCAATCAGGAACCGCCGGCGCCGGCGACGCAGAAGTTCACCATCAAATTCCTTCCGATGAACGTGACCGTCGAGGTTGATCCGGAGAAGATCCCTTACGGCCACACCGGTCTTCCGGGCAGCATTCTGGACATCGGCCTCTCCAATGGCATCGCTATCGATCATGCGTGCGGCGGTGTCTGCGCCTGCTCCACTTGTCATTGCATTGTTCGGGAAGGGCTCGACTCAATCTCGGAAATGACGGACTGCGAAGAGGAAGAGCTTTCGTTCGCCCCCGGCCTTACTCCCAACAGCCGGCTTAGCTGCCAGAGCGTCCCCGATGGATCGCGCGATCTCGTCGTGGAGATCCCTAATTGGAACCGCAACGCGGTACGCGAAGGCCACTAGGACAAAATCACTGAAATATCATTGGAAATTCCGCCCCGCCATGGGTATAGAATGTGGCCGCAACCCTGACATCTGGACAAAAAAATAGCGGCCAAGTCGCTGCGGATGAGTGGAATAACCATGAAGGCATACAAACACGCTTGGATTGTCGTCCTTGTTCTTTGTGTCTTATTCGCCGGCACGTTGGTCATTACGGCGCAAACCGCACCTCAGAATCCTCCGGGAGCTGCGCCACCGCCTCCGACTCCTCCCGTTGATCCGTCGCAGGACCCGAAGTACCGGCTCAATGTAAACGTCGAGCTGGTCAATGTGGTCGCGACGGTTCTCGATGAGCAGGGAAAGTACATGGACGGCCTGAAGCTCGACGATTTTCAGGTTTTCGAAGACGGGCAGGAGCAGAAGATTTCCTTCTTCTCGCACGATCTCCGTGTGCCGATCAGTGTCGGTGTCCTGATCGATGCCAGCGGCAGCATGCGGCACAAACTCCAGCAGGCGCTGCAAACGGTCCGTGAGATCGCGCTCGCCCTGTCACCTCAGGATGAAATGTTTCTTGTGTCGTTCAACTCCGATGTCGAGATCCGCCGCAAATTCACGTCCAACATGCCGGACATTCAACGCAGCATGAGAGATATCAAGGCGGGAGGTGAAACCGCCGCATACGACGCGATTCAAATCGCAATGGACGAGATGAAGACGGCGAAGCACAACAAGAAGATCCTGCTTATGGTGACAGATGGGTTCGATACCAAGAGCCGGATCAACGCCATGCAGGTCGAAGATATTCTCAAGCGCTCCGAAGTTCTCGTTTATGCCATCGGCATCGATGACGATGACGAGGACCCTCTCGCCCTCCGGCGAACCCGGTATCACATCTATCACTACATGCTCGGCCGCCTCACCAGCATCAGTGGAGGCCGCGCATTCCGCCTGTTCACCGGCCGCAATTACGCCCTGAACAGTCTTGCCACGGTATTGCTCGAAGAACTTCATCAGCAGTACACACTGGGCTACTACCCCACTTCCGTTCCCGATAAGAACGTCTGGCGTCAGGTTGAGGTTAAGGTCAAGAAGAACGGCTCACAGATTCGGCACCGGATGGGTTATTACGTGAACGAAGCGAAGGCGAAGGCTAATTGAAGTAATCGCGCGACGTTTCACTCTGCATCTCCAGGCGCGCGGCTTCGAGTTGCGCGCCTGCTTCCAGCGCAACACTCACCAGGTCCGGATCGAACTGCGTTCCGGAACATCGCTCAAGCTCCTCGAACGCCGTCTCGGCAGGTAGCGCCTGCCGGTATGGCCGGTCGCTGGTCATCGCGTCGAAAGTATCGGCGATCAGAATAATCCGAGACTCCAGCGGAATCGTTGTTCCCTTCAGACCCCACGGATATCCGTTTCCATCAAACCGCTCGTGATGGTGCCGCACGATCGGTTCAAGATTGAACCCGTGAAGCATTCGCACGATGCGTCCGCCGATGACGGAGTGATTCTGAATTTGCGCGCGCTCGTCGTCATCGAGCGCGGCCGGCTTGCAGAGGATCGAGCCCGGTATGGCAACTTTCCCGATGTCGTGAAGAACCGCGCCGACTCTCAAAGTAAAAAGCCAGTCGGCGTCGAACGTTCCGTAATGTTGCGCGACGATTTCGGCGTATCGTTCGACCCGCTCACAGTGGCCCGCAGCATATCCGTCCTTGACTTCGACTGCGCGCGCTTGCGCACGCACCGACGATATGAACCCGCGTTGCTTCTCGTTTTCATTTTCATTCGGGACGATCAACACGCGTTTTTCGGCGTCCGCGAGGGCGAACCGGCAATCCTGCTCGTCATGGAGGATCCAAACCCGTTCCATGCGCGTCTTATCGTCGGCCCGGTTTGCGGACATTAGGGTACAATCCGACGATGCAAGAAGCTTTGATTTCAGTCGTGTTTCTGGCGGTGGCAGCTATTGTCGGCGCCGTGCTGAAGCCGAACGAAGACCAGCTCCGGCCCTTGACGCCACAGGCGTCAAGCGGCGAAGCGGGCCACGACGATCACCATCATGGCCATCATTAGGCCGAGACTTTTTCCGACAGCCCGATCCGCTTGATCTTTTCGATCAGAGTCGTTCGCTTCAGATTGAGCAGTTTGGCGGCGAGTTTTTTGTTGCCGTTGGTCTTGCGAAGGCTCTGAAGGATCAGCTCCCGCTCCATATCGGTAACCACGTTCTGGAAGTTGATACCTTCTTCAGGAATCTCAATAAGCGGAACAAAATTCAGGGAGTCGCGGTTCTGGATTTCGGTCGGAAGATCGGTCGGAAGAATCGCGGTTCGTTTCCCCGTCAGAGCGACCATCCGTTCGACGATGTTTTCGAGCTGGCGCACGTTGCCCGGCCATTCGAACGACATCAGCGCCTTCATTACCTGTGGCGACAAAGTCTTTAATTCCAGTTTGTGCGTCTCGCAGAAGTGCTCGATGAATCGCTGCACGAGCAGCGGAACGTCTTCCCGCCTTTCGCGCAGCGGCGGCAGGTCGATCGGAATCACGTTCAATCGGTAAAAGAGGTCTTCGCGAAACGTTCCGTCGCTCACCATCTGGTCGAGATCCGAGCTCGTCGCGGCGATGATCCTCACGTCCACCTTCACGGTGCTGTTTCCACCGACGCGCTCGAACTCGCGCTCCTGCAGCACGCGCAACAGTTTCACCTGCAGCGAGGGCGGCATGTTTCCGATTTCGTCCAGGAAGATCGTGCCGCCGTTGGCCTGTTCGAATCGACCGATGCGCGTTTGCACCGCGCCGGTGAACGCGCCTTTGACGTGACCGAAGAGTTCGGACTCGAGAAGGTTTTCAGGAATCGCGCCGCAGTTGATGCTCACCATCTTCTGATCTTTGCGCGGACTGTTGAAGTGAATGGCTTTCGCTATCAGTTCTTTGCCGGTGCCGGTTTCGCCCTGGATCAGCACTGTGCTGCTGAGGCCCGAGATTGTGTCGACCAGTTCGAAAATCCGCTTCATCGCGCGGCCAGTCCCAATAATGTTCGAGAAGCCGTACTTCTCATCGAGCTGCTTACGCAGGTATTGAATCTCGAACCTTTGCTGCCGCTCGTGAAGACCCCTGCGCACCATGATCGGCAACTCCACCACCTTGAACCCTTTTTGCAGGTAGTTGTAAGCGCCCTTCTTCATCGCGTTGACAGCGGTTTCGATCGTTCCGTAGCCGGTAATAATGATGCCGATGATCTCGGGATATCGGACCCGCGATTCTTCCAGCAAATCGACACCGGTTTTTCCAGGCAGGTTATGGTCGGCAATGAGGACGTCATAGGCCGTTTGTGCCAGTTTTTCACTGGCTTCTTCGCCTGAGACCGCCTGATCGACCTCAAATCCTTCGAGGGTCAAAATATCGACAATCGCTGTACGCAGGTCGTTCTCATCATCAACTACGAGAATCTGTTCTCGGGTGGGGTCCATTGCTCGCCTCCTGCTGAAGAATCCGCACGAATTTTAGCTTTCGAATCTAAAGTTTTCAAGGAATATGCCGATAGGACCGACATGTTAAATATCGGGGAAGTGGTTTCGGGCAAACCGCGCATCCTGATCGTCGACGACGACGATGACTTGAGGTTGACACTTTGTGAGTACCTCGAATCCCAGAATTTCGTCGTTTCATCAGCTCGTGACGGAAATGAAGCTATTCGCCTCATTCAGTCCCGAAAAAACGCGTTTGACATCATCTTCACCGATCTCGTTATGCCCCTTGGTCCGGATGGCCTGGAGGTTCTCAAAGTCGCTAAACAGCTCAATCCATTGAGCTGTGTCGTTGTAATGACCGGCTATTCCTCAATCGGAACCGCAATCGAATCCATTCGCGCCGGGGCCTTCGACTACCTCACTAAACCTTTTAAACTGGCCGAGATCGAAATCCTCGCCAATCGCATGATGGAGTACCTCATATTGCTCGATGACAACAGGAAACTGTCATCCCGACTTGCCCGCGTCACCGATAAGTCCACCGCGATCGACCAACGTCTCGATAGAATCGAGGCGCTCTTAAGCAGTCTCGTTACCAAGGTCGGCGTTTAGTCCAAAATGTTGACATCGTTGATTTTCTGACAGGGCACACAATACCTGACACGTCAACAAACCGGACGCTGGACCCCAACCGCGCGTCAATTCATCGACAATTTCCAGATCCGAAGTAGGCAAAACTTGCCGTAAGTGGCTGGTTTGCCGATGTGTCTCCTTCTGGAACTCCGGATGCCATAGCCCGGTCCGTGAGTGCTCAAATCGTCAGCCTCGAACATCTGATTACTCGGTTTCAGTCGACATCCGAATCGCTCGAGCGTTCCTACCGCGATCTGCAGGAGCATGTTCAAACGCTGACTGCGGAACTCGAGCGGGAACGCGAGGAACGTGTTCGGCTCGAACGGCTTGCTGCGATGGGCGAGATGGCAATGGAGCTGGCACACGAAATCCGGAATCCGCTGGGAAGTATCGAACTGTACGCCTCCATGCTCAACGGTGAATACGCCGGACAAATCGTGCAGAGCGTACGGCTCTTGAATCACTCGGTCACCAACGTTCTGCAATTTGGCAAACCGATTGTGCCGGCGCCGGCATCGATGTCGGTCAACGAGCTGCTCGACCGCATTCGAGGATTCCTCCAGCCGATCGCACAGCAAAAAAGAATTCGGATCACAACGGAATGTGAACCGGATTGTTCTGCTGTAGCCGATTACGAGTTGCTGCACAGGATGTTGCTGAACCTCATGCTGAACGCGCTTCGCGAGACGCCTGCAGATGGAACAGTGAGCCTCGAAGGGCTCGTCCGGGGAAGCGACGTTCTGATTGTCGTCGAAGACACAGGACCGGGAATTCAGGAGGAACGAATGGCCAGGCTCTTCGACCCGATGTTCGCCACCAGCCGGGAAGGCAGCGGTCTTGGTCTGCCGATCGTGAAAAGAATCGTCGACAGTCATCGCGGATCGATATCCGTCAGCTCAGGCTTTGCCGGACGGACCGGAACGCGTTTTCAAATTTCAATTCCACACAACATGGAGGTTGTGCGTGAGTCGCTTGCTCGTTGTAGATGACGACATCCAAATGCTCTCCGCCCTCGAGGCGGCGCTGCGCCACAAAGGACATACGGTCGAAACCGCATCGAATGGAATCGATGCCGCTTCGAAACTGACCAGCTCGATCAGCCCGATCCATGCGGTCATTACCGATTTGAAAATGCCCGGCATGGACGGCATTGAGCTCCTGAACCATGTCCGCCGCACGACGCCGTCGCTTCCGGTCATCATGCTGACTGCATTCGGCACCATTCAGACCGCAGTCGACGCGATGAAAGCTGGCGCCAACGATTTTCTGGTGAAACCGTTTTCCCACCAGGCCCTCGACGACATTCTTAATAAGCATGTCACCGGAACTCCTACGACTTCAGGCTTACGCGCCAGCGCTGACTCATCGGAAATCATCACGGAGAGTCCGGCGATGCTGTCGCTGCTTGATCAGGCATCTCAGGCGGCTAAGACTCAGGCGACTATCCTGATTCAGGCTGAAAGCGGAACCGGCAAAGAATTACTTGCGCGATGGATTCACAGGACCAGCGCGAACTGCAATGGACCGTTCGTCGCTGTCAACTGCGCGGCGCTTCCGGAGAACCTGCTCGAATCGGAACTCTTCGGCTACGAGAAGGGCGCTTTCACCGGCGCGAACAATTTCAAACCCGGCAAATTCGAATTGGCGCAGAACGGAACCATCCTGCTCGATGAAATCGGCGAAATGGCTCCGCTTCTTCAGGCAAAACTTTTGCGGGTACTTCAGGAACAGGAAGTCGATCGCGTTGGCGGCAAGAAACCTATCCCCATTCGAGTCCGCGTGATCGCAACCACGAACAAGGACCTGCGCAAGCTCATTGCGCGCGGCCAGTTCCGCGAGGATCTCTTCTTCCGACTGAACGTCGTTCCGCTCCGCATTCCGGCGCTTCGCGATCGCAAGGACGACATCGCCGCCCTGACCGGTCACTTCGCAAGAAAATTCGGGCCCGCAGACACGCAGGCGGACGCCGAGACGATCGAGCTGCTCGAACGCTACGGTTGGCCCGGAAATGTTCGGGAGCTGGAAAACATGATTCATCGCGCGTTTGCTCTGCGCGGTCGCCTCAAGATAACGCCGGCAGACCTCTACGACCACGCAATCGAGCCGCCCCAATCGGGAGAGCTTCAGGCGGGACAGTCGGTAGGGGAAATGGAGCGCAAGCTCATCATGACCACGCTTGAGCAAACCAATGGGAACCGCACGCATGCGGCAAGGCTCTTAGGGATTTCGCTGCGTACGCTTCGGAACAAACTTCGCGAATACCGTGTCGAGGAGGCCGCAGCCATATGATCGGACCGTCGCAGGACAAAACGTTCCCGGAAATGGAAGGTCTGCTTTCGTGGACTTCGAAGCGGCAGCAGGCATTGTCGTCGAACATCGCCAACAAGGACACACCGGGATACCAGGCGAAAGACTTCACCTTTGAATCCGAGCTCGCATTGTCCGTCAACCTGGTTTCGACATCTCCGAAACACATCGCCCCTGTTCACGAGGAAACCTCGGATGCCCGCGTCATCGAAGTCGGTACGCAGGTCAAAGCAAACGGCAACAACGTCGATATTGAGCGCGAACTCACCGAGATCACGAAAAACGGAGTTCAGTACCTCACGTTCGTCCAGTATCTGAATTCGAAGATCCGAACCATGCGGTCCGCGATTACCGACGGAGGAAAGGTCTAGCACATGAACCTGATCACTGCACTGGATGTCAACGCGAGCGGCCTGACGGCGCAGCGCAAGCGCGTCGAGCTTGCATCGTCGAATCTGGCGAATTCCCAGACGACAAGAACCGAGGAAGGCGGACCGTATCGCCGGAAGGACGTCGTCTTCCAGACCGCCGACTCCTTCAAACAGTCGTTCGTCGATGCAATGGAGGAGGGCGTTGTCGGAGTCGAAGTGTCCGACCTTGTCGAAGATCCCCGGCCGTTCGACCGCCGGTTCGAGCCTGGCCACCCCGATGCCGACGCGGAGGGATACGTCGCGTATCCGAACGTCAGTGTGATGGAAGAGATGGCCAATCTGGTCGAAGGTTCACGCAGCTACGAAGCCAACATCGCGGCGATCGCAATCGTGAAAGCCATGATCAGCCGCACTCTGGAGATCGGCAGGTAGATGAGCGGAGCGAATGCAAGCCCGACAGGGCGCAGCGAATAAATATATGGGCGACTTCAAGGTTTATAGCGACATCCCGAGAATGATGCCGGCGCCGGCTGCGCCGAAACCGCAGCCGGCCGGTGGTTCCTTTGGAAAACTGCTCAACGAAGCGATCCAGCAGGTCAACGACGTCGAAAAGACATCGCAGGGTGAACTGCAGAAGTTTCTGAGCAACGAATCCGATTTGCACTCGGTAATGATCGCTCTGGAGAAGGCTGACCTGTCGTTTCAAATGATGATGCAGGTCCGGAACAAGATCGTCCAGGCGTACCAGGAAATAATGAAATCTCAGGTGTAGTGATCGCTAATGGCAGCTCCTAACCCGCTCGATCAGATTCAGGCGTTTTTCAAACGCTATACGCTCCAGCAGAAGCTCACGCTTGCAGGATCCGGCGCGCTCGTTCTGGTGCTGCTCTGGACGCTTGTGTTCTTCATGAACCGCGTCGATTACCAGACGCTGTATGCGGATCTCGATCCGCAGGAAGCGCAGAGCATTGTTCAGAAGTTGCAGGACCTGAAGGTTGCATACCAGCTCGGAAGCGACGGGCGCACCGTCACCGTGTCTGCGGACAAGATCGCTGAAGTGCGGATCCAGCTCGCAAGCCAGGGCCTGCCTGAAAGCGGGCGAATCGGTTTCGAAATCTTCGATCGCACGAATTTCGGGCTCACCAATTTTCAGGAACAGGTGAATTACCAGCGCGCTCTCGAGGGCGAACTGGCCCGCAGCATCATGACACTGGCGGAAATCGAAGCGGCGCGGGTGCATCTCGTGCTCGCCAAGGAATCCCTGTTTCAAAGTCCCGACGAGCATACGAAAGCGTCCGTCATTCTGAAATTCAAAAACGGTCGAAGCCTCTCGGCATCGGCGGCCCAGGGCATCGTTAATGTCGTTGCGAGTTCGGTGAAGGGACTTACTCCGGAAAGAGTGGTCCTGATCGATTACCGCGGCAAGATCCTTTCGCGCAACGATAGCGGCGACAGCGGATTGTCCGCGCAGCAACTGGATGTCCGGCAGAAACTGGAAACGGAACTCTCGAACAAGATCGTCCAGATCCTCGAACCTGCTGTTGGCGCCGGAAAAGTGCGGCCGCAGGTGTCCGTCGTGATGAACTTCCAGCAGGTCGAAGAGACCGTCGAGCAGTACGACCCGCAGGGAAGCGTCGTTCGCAGCCAGGAAAAACAGGAAGAACGGCAGCCACGGAACGAACGTGTCGGCGGCATACCGGGCCCGCGAGCGACACCGGCGTCGAACCCCGCGAATCCGGCGGCGATTACTCCCCAGCAACCTGCTGCGGACACAACAGCCGTCGCGGACCAGGGGATCAAACAAAAGGAAGTCATCAACTACGAAGTCAGCAAGGCCGTACGGCACACTGTGAATCCGGTCGGAAGAGTCGAGCGCCTTTCGGTGGCGGTCATTATCGACAACCACACCAAAGTCACGCCCGGCGCGGACGGCGTCCAGCAGACATCACAGGAGCCGCACAAAGAAGAAGAGATGAAGAAGTACAAGGACCTTGTCTCGGCGGCAATCGGATTCAACCCAACGCGCGGAGATCAGCTGACGGTTGAAAATATATCGTTTGAAGGCGCCATCGAACTGCTCGAACAGCCGACCTTCTTCGAGAAACAAGCCCCGGTGATCGTGACGTCTCTGCGATACCTGATCGTACCGGTCGTCTTCATCATCCTGTACCTGTTGTTCCTGCGTCCCGTGCAGAAGTCGATTCTTGCCAACTGGCCGTCGGCCGGACCGCAGTTGCCCGGAAACACTCGCGCCTTACCTCGGTTACCCGCGCCTATTCAAACGCCGATGACCGTAAAACAACTCGAGGCGCAGTTAAGCGGCGCGCCCGCGCAGGATTCTCTGGGTGGTCTTCAACAGGAATACGGGCCTGTTGCGACGCCCTCGAAAACGGAGATGATGCGCAAGCGCGTCGTCGAGCACGCTCAGGCCGATCCTGAAACTGTAGCCAGAATGGTTCGCGTATGGCTCAGTGATGAGAAGAACAAATGAGGAGCGGCGACGTAAAGATGGCGGCGACGTTGTTTGTTCTCATCGGCGAGGACACGGCGTCGGAGGTATTGAAGCATCTCAACGAGTCCGAAATAGAAACGATATCGAGAGAGATCTCCAACGTTGGAATCATGCCCGCCGACGAGGCCGAGAAAGTCACGGAGGAACTCTATGGGATGCTGGCCGCGAATCAGTACGTATCCGAAGGTGGCGTGGACTACGCCAAGAAAGTCATTCTGAAGACTCTCGGCGCCGGACAGGCCCGCCGCATTCTGGACCGTCTCTCTTCGACCTATGTGGCATCCACGGCGTTTGAAGCCATCGACAGGCTCAACCCGATTCAGCTGTCGCAGTTCATTCAGAACGAACATCCGCAGACGATCGCTTTGATCCTTGCGCATCTGAAGCCGGCCAGCTCGGCGCAGTTGATCGAATCGCTGCCCGAGGATCTGCAAGCCGACGTTGCCGTCCGCATGTCGAGTCTCGAAACGATCGATCAGGATGTGATCAAAAGCATTTCATCGGTGCTCGAGGAGAAGCTGAAACCCGTCGGAACGTTCGCGCATAACCAAGCTTATGGCGGCATTCGCGCCGTCGCCGAGCTGCTGAACAGGATGGATCGACGCCGCAGCCGGCTGGTGCTCGAGAAGATCGATCTGGACAGGCCCGAAGTCGCCAACTCGATTCGCGAGCTGATGTTCGTCTTCGAAGACATCTCGCAACTCGACGATCAGGCGATCCGCGAAATCCTGCAGCGCGTCGACAAGAAAACGATCGCACAGGCGCTTAAGGGGGCAACCGATCATCAGCAGAATCAGTTCTTCCGCAACATGTCCGGCCGCGCGGTCGACATGATGAAGGAAGAAATGGACATCATGGGCCCGATGAAGATCAAGGACGTGCACGCCGCGCAACAACGCATCGTCGAAATCGTCCGAAAGCTCGAAGAAGAAGGCATCATCACGATCGGCCAGGGAAGCGGCGGCGACGAATATGTCGTCTAGGATCATCCGCGGCGGCGGTCGTCCCGAAAAACCGAAGGCCGCACCGCCTGCCGGCAGCGGTTTCGCCGACATTACGCAGAACCACATTATGGATGTGGAGAAGCAGGCATTCGAGCAGGGTTACGCGGAAGGCGAGCGCATCGGAAAACAGATGGGCGAGGCGATGGTGGACACCATCTGCAGGCGTTACGAAATGAGTCTCACCGATCTTGCCGTTTCGCACAAAGCCATGAAGCTCGCCATGGAAGAACAGACCGTCCAGTTTGCTCTGGAAATCGCCCGCAAGATCGTGCAGCGCGAGTTGACCATGGACGAGGATCTCGTGGCTGCACTTGCTCAGGCGACGTTGAAGCGACTCTCCGGCCATCAGTCGATCACGCTGCGGCTAAGCCGTCAGGATTATCAAAAAGTTAAAACGGCTGTCGAGGAAGCAAATCCGGCAGTCACGATCAAAGAGGATCCCGCGCTCGAACGCGGCGATTACACCATTGAAACCGGCCAGACACATCTGGACGGCCGTGTGGCCAGTCAGATCGATGCCATCGGCCGCGCGTTATTCGACGAATAAATGCTTGAACTTCAGAGGTTCTACCGGCGGCTCGCAACGGCCGATCCAATCACGGAATTTGGCATCGTTGAAAAAGTTGTAGGCAACACGATCGAGTCGCATGGCCCGAACGCGACCGTGGGTTGCGTCTGCTGGCTCCAGAATCACGGCAGGCGGGTGCCGGTCGAGATAGTCGGCTTCACCGATGGCAAAGTGATCTCAATGCCGCTCGGCAAGATCGAAGGCGTCAGGCAGGGCGATATCCTGCAGGCCTCCAGCCGGACCGCGAACATCGGCATGAGCGAACATCTGCGAGGCCGCGTCCTCGACGGGCTGGGCCGGCCCATCGACGGTCATCCGATGCCGTCCGATCTGCATCGACAGGATCTCTACGCGGAGCCAGCCAACCCACTCTCCAGAGATCCCATACGCGAGCCGCTTCAGACGGGAGTTCGAGTCATCGACGGTCTGCTGACGACAGGACTCGGTCAGCGTGTCGGGATTTTCGGCGGAAGCGGCGTCGGAAAGAGCACGCTGCTTGGAATGATTGCGCGCTACACGAGCGCCGATATCAACGTCATCGCTTTGATCGGCGAGCGGGGCCGCGAAGTGCGTGAGTTCATCGAAAACGATCTGGGCGAAGAAGGTCTCAAACGTTCCGTCGTGATCGTTTCAACATCCGATCAGCCCGCGCTCGTCCGCATTCGCGCCGCCTTCGCGGCCACTTCTGCAGCCGAATACTTTCGGGATCGCGGCTTCAACGTGATGCTCATGATGGATTCCGTCACACGTTTTGCGATGGCGCAGCGTGAAGTCGGGCTGGCGGCAGGCGAACCGCCGTCGTCGAAGGGTTATACGCCTTCCGTGTTTTCTATGCTGCCAAGGCTCCTGGAGCGTTCGGGAAAATTCCAGCGCGGCAGCATTACGGCGTTTTACACCGTTTTGGTTGAAGGCGACGATATGAACGATCCGATCGCGGATTCCGTCCGATCGATTCTGGACGGTCACATTGTTCTCGATCGGGATCTGGCATCGCGCGGGCATTATCCATGCATTGACGTGCTGCACAGCGTCAGCCGGTTGATGACGCACCTGACCACTGAGGAAGTGCGTAAAGCTGCCTTCGAAATCCGGGACCTCATGGCGACCTACAAAAAATCCGAGGACCTCATCAACATCGGCGCCTACAAGCGCGGATCCAATCCGCGGATCGACGCTTCAATCGATCGCGCCGATCCTATCAACACGTTCCTGCGGCAGCGGGCTGAAGATCCTTCCGAACTTCTCGTCACGCAGCAGCAACTCATGGAATTGGCGGTGCCGAAGTGAGCGACACTCTAAAAACGAACCTCAAACGTCTGGAACGCCTGGTTCAACTGCGCCAGACCTACGTCGATATTGCCGAAGCCAATGTGAAGCAGGCCGAGGCGGAAGTTCGGCGCCTCGAAACCGCCGACAAGGACACGACCGGCAACATCCGCGAGACCCAGGCCGGAATCGCATCTCTGCAGACTGCGAGGAGCGATGATGTCCAGAACAGGGGCCGATACCTTCAAGCGCTGGAAATGCAGCGCAAACAGCTCCGCCAATTCCTGGCAAAGGCAAGTACCCAGCTCGCACAGCGGCGCGGAGAGTGGACCGAAGCGATGCGGGAGGAAAAGATCGCCGCGAAACTTCAGGAGCGGCGCCTGAATCAGCGCGATTACAAAGACAACGTCGCGCAGCAAAAGTCTCAGGACGAGGCGTTCATCGGGAGCTACGTGAGGAAACGATCAGAGAAAGAAGCGGCGCAGGTCAGAGAACACGAAAAAAGCGAATCACCACTCCCTTCGGGTAGCGTTCGCCGGTCGCAATGAAGATCGATCTCATCAACCATTGAAGCTCGGGCGCGGCAGTCTCGAATTTGGGAACGGAGCGGAAATAGATCAGAGACGGGTCGACGCTCTGTCCCGAGTTCAGTTGCTTCATGATTTCCGGCGGCGCGTGGCGCATGCCGACGTTGGACACGTAGATCAGGCGGCCCGAATCGGTTTGAAGCGTGTAACGCGCGTCGATTTCGGTGAAACCGTCGTCGCGGATCAATTGCCAGTCTGCTCCACCCGGTAAGAGTTTCCCTTTCAACCGGGGTCCTTCGAAAGTGCCCCCGCGGATATCCACGATGCGTCGGACTCCCGTCGACAGTTGGCCGACGACCGTCGGATCCGCAACCTCAGCCCGAACCTCGAACGCAAACTCCAGCTTTGGAGCGACCGGGGTGTTCTGCCCGAGAGTGGCGGCGACACTAATCGAGAACAGAACCAGAAATGACCCCAGGAGACGCCTTTTCATGCCGACATCATACAGGCAACGGCTGAGGGGTCAGGCACGATTTGCCTAGCGCGATAGCGCTGAGGCCGGCATCGAAACCCAATAACAACAACGACAAGCCGCGTCCGAAGCATCAGGTTCGTGGATTGCATCATGGGAAGCGTGATCAACCTGCTGCCACTGATTCCCATGCCGGAAGCTGTTCCCCCCGTGTCGACCAATGTATCGGTTCCCGTAACGGAGGACTTTAGCGCGCTGCTGACGGAGTTAATGGCGGTAATGCAGGTTGAGCAACCGGCTGTTCAGATCAACGAGCCGGTGGACGTGATTCCGGCGATGCCGACCATCCAGGTGGAAACGCCACTTGTCAGGCGCGAGGTTGAGGTCGAGAGCGTCGTTGAGCCCGAAACCGAGCCTGAGATCGAGGACGAGATTGAGGTCGAGACCGTCGTTGAGGCCGAGCCCGAGACCGAGACTGAGCTTTGCATACGCAATGATTCGGAGGCGCTCATAGAGCGCCCCTACAGTCCCGAACTCGAAGCTGTAGGGGCGGTCTATGACTGCCCCGCACTTTGTGTGCAAAGCCCCGAGATTGAGTTGGAGGTCGAGCCCGAAACCCTTGAAGCTGTTGACCTGCCAATTCCAGCCGTAATAAGCGACGACGGCGCGACGCAACCTGTGCCGCAGGAAACGGAGAAGACGAACCAACAGCGGGCCGAAAATATCGCGTCTCCGGATCCGGTCCGCCTGCAGATTCCACTGATGACCGAAGTCCTGCGACAGCGGCCGGCAGCAGCGGATGCCGTGACGCCGCCGGCGGCCACAGCTCCGACGGAACAAACCCTGCCCGAGCAACTGCTCGAGGACGTCAAGAAAATCGAGATAACGGTACAGCGCGAAGCCGTTTCTCTATTGCATCAACTGCCGCAGCAACGGCCGTCAATTGACGTGGAGCTGCCCAGGCCCGCAGTCATCACGACCGATCCGATCGCCAACCTCCAGCAACGGCAGTTGCCGCCGCGCATCATGCCTATCGAGAAGATCGCCATCGCAGCGCAGGTGGCGGAGCGGCGCAAGCCGGACGTTAGCGAACCGGCTGTCGAAGGTCGAACCTCCGCGCCGGCGCCGCACTTCCCAAACCCGTTCCAGGCGGCGGAGTCTGCCGAAGCGCCGCGGCCCGCGCAGTTGGTGGAGATTCCGGAAATGCCGAGGCTTCAGGTCGTGCGAACGGTTTCGATGGAAGTCGGCGAAGCGGACTCGCAGGTCATCATTCGCGTTGAAGAGAGAGACGGCGGCGTGAAGCTCCATCTCGGGGCGCGCAATGAAACGATGCACCGCAACATCGAGTCTTCCGTCGCCTCACTCGTTCATGCGTTGAAGCAGGAACAGATTCAGGTTTCGAATGTTGAAGTCACCCGGAAGTCACCCATTGAGAAGGTGCGCCGGATGCGCGAAGCGCAATAAAGGAGAAACAGTAATGGATACGCAAATTACGCCGGGCTCGATCCCCTCCACACTGGCCACGAGTTCGACGATCATTCCGAAGAATACGGGGCAACAACAGAAGTCACAGTTTCTAACGCTCCTCGTCGCCCAGCTCAAGGGACAGAATCCGCTCGACCCGAAGGACGGCACCGAATTCGTGTCGCAGCTCGCGCAGTTCACCAGTCTCGAGGAACTCATCAACATTCGAACGACACTGGAAAACCTCGAAAAACTTTCCAACTTGGCAATGACAGCTACGCCAACAAATCCGTTCCAGGGAAACCAAGGAGAATAAGAACAAAATGGGTTTAACGACTTTTTCAACGGCATTATCCGGACTTACTACAAACAGCCAGGGTTTGAACGTCGTCGGGAATAACGTGGCGAACCTCAACACCGTCGGATACAAAGCATCCAACGTGTCGTTCACCGATGTACTCGGCACGACGCTCAGCACGATTGGAACCCGGACGTCGGGCTCAATCGCGTCGATTGGTCTGGGTGCCCAGTTGGCTTCCGTGCGGCAAAGCATGACCCAGGGTACGGTGCAGAGCACGAACAACCCGCTCGACGTCGCTATTCAAGGCAAAGGTTTCCTCGTCGTAAGGAACGACAACGGCCAGTTCTACACCCGCGCCGGCAATATGCATCTGGACGCGAACGGTTACCTGGTCACAGACAATGGTTCCCAGATCATGGGTTACAACCGCAATCCGGTGACGGGTCTGCTCGACAGCACACTGGGACTCGGGGCCATCAAGATGCCGACGAGCATCAACCCGCCGATCGCCACATCCAACTTCGAACTGGCAATGAACCTCGACGCGAATGCGCCCGACGCCGCGCAGTACAACACGAGCATGCAGATTTTCGATTCGCTCGGTAAGCCCCACATCGCGACGATGACTTTCCAGAAGGAAATCAACTCCGGTCCGCCGCCGACCACGTTGTGGCGTTTCGACGTCACGATTCCAAATAACGAAATTGGTGGAGTGGCTCCCGACAATACCGAGAAGTTCAGTCTGGTCACCGGCGCTGTTGTCAGTGGCGCTCCCACCGGCGGCGCGCTCCTGTTCGACAGTTCCGGCACATTGACCTCCGCCTGGGCCGGTCCCGATCCCGGAACGCCGCCTCCACTCGCGGACATCCTGTTTCCAAGCGCCGCGGTGACATTTCCGCCGCTGGCGGACGGCGCAGTGCTGAACTCGAGCTTCACGTGGAAGCTTCTGGCGGATTCCATGGGAACGCCGAACATCAGCGGATACGCCAGCCCCAATGAAGTGACGGCCACCGCTCAGGACGGTTCCGCGGCTGGATCGATCAGCAACGTCTCCATCGGTCCGGACGGCACGATCTCCGCCATCTTCACCAACGGCAAAACATCGTCAATCGCTCAACTCGTGCTTGCGCAGTTTGCAAACATCGATGGATTGCTTCTCGAGGGCGGCGGACTCTATTCCGAGACGATCGCGTCGGGCGCCAGTTTCTTCGGAACACCCGCTCAAGGTGGCCGCGGAGCTTTGTTGAGTTCCGCGCTCGAACAGTCGAATGTCGACCTGGCTGCCGAGCTGACGAAGATCATCACCTATCAGCGCGGGTATCAGGCGAACGCGCGAATGATCAGCGTCACCGATCAGATCATGCAAGAAACCATGAACATGAGGCAGTAGCCTGATGGTAAATTTGTCGCGCCATGGACGCGGACAAAGTTAGAAAACTGATCCACGATCTGAATAATCGCATCGGGATCGTGCTCGCCAACGCGGAACTGATGCAGATCGAGAAGCTTCCGCCAAAAGCGGGCGAGCGTACAAAACTGATCGAAGAGAAGACCCTCGAGATCCGGCAATTGGTGCGGGATCTCACGGATCAAGTGCTGGGGTAACGGTTGTCCGTTGTCAAAGCGGACAACCGTTGACATACCTTCGTCCGCGCGTCAGGAATTTGACCGCGGTTCCACCTAACCCATTCATTCGTCAGCCTCCACTAACGGCACACGTCTTGCTTCCTCCTTCCCCTTAACAACGAGGAGGCTAGAAGTGCCCGAAGAGACCGTAGAACAGGAAGAACAACCAGCACCGCCCTCACGGCGCGGGTTCATGGTGAACGCGCTCTTGATCGTATTGCTTGCCGTGGTTTCAAGCGCGGGCGGCGGAGTTGTGTCCTTCGTGCTCATGAAGAGGTTCATGCCTTTGCCGGCAACCGGCGAGGTGAAAACGGAAGAAGCCAAAAGCGAGGACGAGAAAGGGGAGGAAATCGCGGAACTCCTCGAAAAAAGCGCAGTGCTTCCGCTGGAGCCGTTCGTCGTCAACCTTGCCGATTCCGACGCCGCGCGGTACCTCCGAATCCAGATCAGCCTGATGGTCGACGACAAGTCCAAGATCAAAGAAATGGAAGAGAATCAGGCGCTTCAGAACAAGGTTCGCGACGTGATCCTTCAAAGCCTCACCGTCAAGACCTCCCGCGACCTCATCAACGAAGAAGGCAAGAACAAATTACGCCACGAGATTCAGGAGAAGATCACGGTGTATTTTCGGGAGCCGAAGCTCGTGGACGTCATGTTCACGGAATTCGTGATTCAACTATGAGCGAAAAGCAGGATGCGCTTGCGCTCCGCGCCGACACGATGCTGCGGCAGCTCAGCCCTGTGTACGACGTTCCACTTCAGATCGCTATCGAAGTCGGCCGCATGCGGCTTAAAGTTCGCGACCTTGTCCGGCTTGCGGCGGATACCGTCATTGAGCTGAAAAAACCGGCCGGTGAGCCTTTCGACATCTGCATCAACGGAATAATGATCGGGCGCGGTGAAGTCATTGCCGACGAGCAGTCGTCGGGTGTGCGAATTGTCGAAGTTCAAAAAACCGGAGTGCACTCGTGATGACTGCATTCCAGGTCATCGGGTCGCTCATCCTGATTCTGGGCGGACTCGTTCTGGTGCTGCAAATCCTCAAGAAATACGTCCCGTCCATGGCTGCGCCCCGCGATCTCTCGGTGATCGAACAGCTCCACCTGGGCGATCGTTGCCGGCTCGTGGTGGTTCAGATCCGTGGCGAAGAAATGCTGATCGGCGTAACGAAGGAATCGATATCGATCCTCAGCAAACTTCCGTAAAACATGCATGACGCACTCTTCAATCTGATGCTGGCGGCCGCGCCTGAAACGACAACGATGCGGCTCGACATGAACGGCGCGAATGGGCAGGTCGAGATGACGATGCCCGTGCAGATCATGATTCTGCTCACGCTGCTGACGTTCCTGCCGGCGATCATTATTTCCCTGACGTCGTTTACACGCATCATCATCGTATTTCATTTCCTGCGACAGGCACTCGGTACGCAGGAAGCGCCGTCGAATCAGATCCTCATCGGCCTCGCATTGTTTCTTTCGTTCTTCATCATGAATCCCACTCTGACCGCCATGTACAACAGCGCGTACGAGCCGTGGTCGAAGGGTCAAATCGACCAGAACCAGGCGCTCGAGAGAGGGGCCGCGCCGCTCAAGCAGTTCATGCTGAAGAGCACGCGCGAAAAAGATCTGCAGCTGTTCGTGGAGATGTCGGGCGGCCCGAAGCCCAAGGGTCCCGAGGATCTTTCGATGAAGGCGGTAATGCCCGCATTCATGATTTCGGAAATCAAGACCGCGTTTCAGATCGGGTTCGTGATGTTTCTGCCGTTCCTTGTGATCGACATGGTCGTGTCGTCGGTGTTGCTGTCGATGGGAATGATGCAACTCCCGCCGATGATGGTCTCGCTGCCGTTCAAAGTGCTCTTGTTCATCATGGTGGACGGCTGGAACCTCGTCATCGCGTCCATGGTAAAGAGCTATGTCTGAAGAACTCATTCTTCGCCTTGCAAAGCAGACTCTCGAAACGGTGCTCCTCGTAAGCGCGCCCATGCTCGGTGCGGGATTGATCGTCGGTGTGATCATCAGCATTCTTCAAATCATCACCTCGATTCACGATACCGCTCTTGCATTTGTCCCCCGCATCGTTGTGACGTTTGTCGTGTTCCTGATCGTCTTCCCCTGGATGATGGGAACCATGGTGTCGTACACAAACACGCTGCTGGGAAGCTTCGATGCATACCTGAAATGAGAATTTCCGCGCAGCAATGAACCTCGTCTCGCTCTCGATACCGTATCTCTACATCCTTCACGTCGTCATCATCAGCATCCGTGTAGGCGCGGCGCTCTTGTTCGCCCCGATCTGGGGGCACCCGGGTTTGCCGCAATACCTGCGAATCATGCTGGTCTTCTCCATCGCAGTCGGTGTGGCCGCCATGACTCCGTTCAATCCTGATGCAGTTACCAATCCGGGACTCGTGATTCCGAGTGAATTCCTGATTGGATTGCTCCTTACGATGGGAATCCGGATCGCATTCGCGGGCCTTCACATGGCCGGCTCTCTCATCAGTTTTCATCTTGGATTTTCGGCGGTGCAGGCCATCGACCCGCAGACACAGAACAGGTCGACGCTGGTGTCGACGTATCTCACGTTGATCGGTTACGTCATGATTTTGGCGTCCAACCAGCACCACGGAATGTTCCGTGCGCTTGCTGAGAGCTACAAGGCTTTTCCCGTCGGGACCTCGGTTGCGATGAATCAATGGTTCGAAGCGCTGATCGAAGCTTCAAAACAGGTCTTCATTATCGGCTGGAAGATCGCGCTGCCCGTCTTCGTCGCCACGTTCATCCTGGAATTGACCGTGGGCTTCATCGCGCGAATGCAGCCGCAGATCAACACGATGGTGGTCACGGCGCCGCTCAAGCTGCTCGTGGGCTTCGTCATTCTCGGCGCGTCGCTCGCTTTCATGCCGAACGTGGTTGGTTCGGTCATGGAAACGATGATTCTGCGGAAATAGCCCATGGCTCAGCAGGAACGCAGAGAGAAAGCTACTGGAAGGCGGAGGCAGCGCGCCAAAGACGAGGGGCAGTTCGCCTACTCGCAGGAAGTCACGTCCACGCTGACACTGGCGGCTTGCGCCGTAGTCATCTTTGCGTACTACGTGGGGTCCCCTGCGGGTTTTCGCAGTTTCTTCTCATCGATGCTGCAGCAGGCCGGGACCGGCGACAACGCGCTGCTTATCCGTCAGGCCGGCATGTACTTTCTTGCGGTTGCGGCGCCGGTGTTCACTGCGGCCGTCGTAGCTGCTCTTGCCGGAAATCTGCTGCAGGGGCTTCCTGTCTTCGCTTCGCAGGGTGCGACTCTGAAGTGGGAAAGATTGAACCCCGCGCAGAGCCTGTCGCGGCTGAAGACACAGCTCTCCTGGATTCAGTGGCTGAAGCTGCTCTTTCTTGTGGGTGTCGTGGCGATCATCGTGTGGCGCGTATTCGCCGGCTCGTGGGAACAGCTGGCGGCGCTTCCCGCGCATTCGCTGGAATCATCCAACTCTGTGCTTCGCTCGCTGACCATCCGCACGCTCAGTTACATCATGATCGCGATCGCAATCATGGCTGCAGGGGACTTCTTCTTCCAGCGCTGGCGATTCGAGCAAAGCATCAGGCAGACGAAAGCCGAAGTGAAAGAAGACATGAAGTCCATGGAAGGCAACCCCATGATCAAGAGCAAGGTGCGTTCGATCCAGCGCGAAAGCGCTCGTCGCCGCATGATGGCTCGGATCAAGGATGCGGACGTCATTGTCACGAATCCGACGCACTATGCAGTGGCCCTGGAATACAAACCCGACACGATGCCGGCGCCGCTGGTTATAGCGAAAGGCAGAAACCTGATTGCTCAAAGGATCAAGGCTCTGGGTCGGGAACATGACATCCCCACCGTCGAAAACGTGCCTCTTGCCCGAGCTTTGTACCGCCAGGTAGACGTCGGGCAGGTGATACCGATGGAACTTTATAAGGCTGTAGCAGAAGTACTTGCGTACGTTTACAAGGTTCGCAAGCGGTTGCGCTAGGCAAATCTTGCCGGATGGTATCGAGGTTGCTTCCAGCGGTGCGCCATGAAGTCACAGCTCGCCATGCCGATTGCCATCATTGTAATTCTGGTGGCGGTCATCATCCCGCTGCCCACGATCGTGCTGGATGTTCTGATATCGGCGAATATTGCGCTATCCGTAGTCATCCTCCTGGCTGCGGTGTACCTGCTGAATCCGGTTGGGTTTTCGTCTCTTCCTTCAATCCTCCTTCTGACGACGCTCTTCCGGCTTTCGCTCAACATCGCCTCGACGCGGCTCATTCTCCTGAACGGCAGTCAGGGAATGGACGCGGCGGGCGATGTGATTCGCGCTTTCGGCCAGTTTGTGGTGGGCGGCAATTACGCTGTCGGCATCGTCATTTTTTTGGTTTTGATCGTGATCCAGTACGTCGTGATCAATCACGGCGCGGTCCGCATTTCGGAAGTCACTGCCCGATTTACGTTGGATGCGTTGCCGGGCAAGCAGCTCGCAATCGATGCGGATCTGAATGCCGGAATCATCGATCAACAGGAAGCCCGCGAACGTCGGGTGGAGATCGGCAAGGAGGCCGAATTCTACGGCGCCATGGATGGCGCCATTCGTTTTACTCAGCGGGATGCAATGGCATCCATTCTTATTACGCTGATCAACATCATCGGAGGGCTGTTCATCGGCGTGTTTCAGTATGGAATGCCGGTGATCTCCGCCATGACAACCTTCACCGTGTTGACGATCGGTGACGGCCTGGTTACCGCGATTCCTTCACTGCTGATTTCAATCGCCGGCGGCCTCGTCACCACACGGGCGGCGTCCGATGTCAGCATGGGAGAGAGCGTTGCAACACAACTGTTCTCGAATCCGAAGCCCGTTTACTTCGGAAGCGGGATCGTTGCAGGGCTGGGAATGATTCCAGGATTTCCGAAGTTCTCATTTTTCTTCCTTGCCGCCCTGCTGGGCTTCATAGCCTTCACACTGTCGAAAGCCGCGAAGGAACGCGCACGCGCGACAGTGGACAAAGAACCCAGGGATGGTGCGGCCACTCCCGAGAAAGCGACGACATTCCTCAAGATCGATAGTCTCGCGATCGAAATCGGCTACGGCCTGATCGGGTTGGTGGACGTACAGCAGGGTGGCGACTTTATTAATCGAATTCGTTCGATCCGGAAGCAGATCGCGCAGGACCTCGGTGTAATCGTGCCGCCGGTGAATATCACCGACAATCTGAAACTCGCTCCGAATCAATACACGATCCTTCTGAAGGGCGTCGAGATCGCTCGTGGCGAAATCCTTGCCGACAAATTCCTCGCGATCGATCCAGGCAATGCGAAAGGCATCATTGAAGGCACAGCCACCAAGGAGCCGACGTTCGGGCTGCCTGCCGTGTGGATCCATAGAGACAATCGCGATAAAGCTCAAATGATGAACTACACCGTTGTCGACCCGGCGACGGTGCTCGCGACGCACCTGACGGAAACCATCCGAGGGCATGCCTACGAACTCCTCGGGCGTCAGGAAGTGAAAGCGCTCATCGATTATGTGGCGGAGACACATCCGAAGCTCACGGAAGAGCTGGTGCCGAAGACCTTGTCGATCGGCGAAATCCAGAAGGTTTTGCAAAACCTGCTCCGTGAAAGGGTCTCGATTCGAGATCTCATCACGATCTTCGAAACGCTCGCAGATTACGGGACACAAACGAAAGATCACATCACCTTGACGGAAGTCGCGCGCGGCGCGCTGAATCGGTCGATCAGCAGGACGCTGGTCAACGAACAGGGCGAACTGTCGGTCATCACACTCGCGCCGTACTGGGAAGACAAACTGAATCAGGCAGTCGTCCGATCCGACTCGGGTGCCTATCTTGCGCTGGACGCGAACACGTTCGAGGGCCTTATTCGGGCTCTTACCGAAGCATGCCAGCGAAGTATGGCGTCGCAGTGGACGCTCCTGTGTTCAAGCAGTCTGCGGTTTCACCTGCGCAAACTGATCGAAAGGTTCCTGCCGCAGCTGTCCGTCATTTCCCCGAATGACATTCCGCCGAACGTTCAGATCGTTTCCCTTGGAGTAGCAGGTCAATGAAGGTCAAGACGTACCAGTATTCAACATTGCAGGAAGGTTTGGACAACATCAAACGGGATCTGGGCAGTGAAGCGCTGATCCTCAGTACGCGATCGGTCTCGGTTCGGCCGAGATTCGGATTATTCAAGAAAGCTGCCTGGGAGATTACGGCGGGGGTGGAGGAGAGTCGAGAGGTTCCGGTCCCGCCCTCACCCCGCGCAGCGCGCCTCCCTCTCCCGGAGGGAGAGGGAGGCATCGCCAAGCCTGCAGTTGCGACCGCTCCCCCCCGCGACCAGCGCATGGACGCGCTCATTGACGAAATCTCCGAACTCAAAAAATCATTCCGCTCGCTCAGCAAAGCCATTCCGCCGAAGTCTGAGCTCGCGGGCGGCCTTTTCGCAGAACTCGTGAGTCACGGTATCGACCATGAGATGGCCGATCAGCTCATCATGTCGGCGTCCAAAGGCAACCCGGCGCCGACCGAACTGCGCAACCGCGTCCGGATCCAGATCGCAGAACATCTCATCATTGCGCCGCCCGCCGAACTTCACGCGAAAACGCGCATGGTCACCGCATTCGTCGGTTCCACCGGCGTCGGCAAGACCACCACGATCGCCAAGATTGCCGGCCATGCGGCGATTCGAATGAAAAAGAAAGTGGCGATGATCTCGACGGACATGTTCCGTATCGGCGGTCAGGATCAGCTCCTTCGCTTCGGCGAACTCCTTGGAATTCCGACTTACGGCTGCGCCGATGTCGCGGCGCTGAAGGATCTTGTCGCCAGTCTCGAGGATCGCGACCTGATCCTGATCGATACACCCGGCTCCAGCCCGTCTGACCTGGCGCGTCTCTCGAAACTCGAGAGTGTAACTTCGGCGGCGGACGCGAAAGTCCACCTCGTCATCAGCGCGACGACGCGCTCGGAGGACATTACGAAAATCGTCATCCGCTTCCAGCGGTTCAAACCCAACAGTGTGATCTTTACCAAGACAGATGAAACCGATTCGAAGGGCCCACTGAGCGCGGATCTTCTTCGCAACGAAATGCCGGTCTCCTACATGACCAACGGCCAGCGCGTGCCGGACGATTTGTGGCTTCCCAATGCCGATGACCTCGCGCGACATGTTTTGCCTGTGGAGCCCGCTCTATGACGCCTGCCGAAAGAGAAGCGTTAATCACCGAAACGCTTCCGCTGATCAAACACATTGCCCATCGGGTCGCCACGAGGCTGCCCAGCAGTATCGAAGTCCGTGATCTCATTAATGCCGGAGTCATCGGACTGCTCGACGCGATCGACAAATACGAGCCCGAGCGGAACGTGAAATTCAAAACGTATGCGGAAGTCCGAATTCGGGGCGCGATTCTCGACAGCCTGCGCAATCTCGATTGGGCGCCGCGCTCGCTGCGCAAGAAGAGCAAGGATCTCGAGAAGGCTTATTCCGAACTCAGCCAGAAGCTGGGACGGCCGGCGACGGATGAAGAAGTATCCGAAGCGATGGGCGAAAACCTCGATACATTCCACGCGCTCGTCGATCAACTGCATGGGCTCACCATCGGTTCATTCGAGAACCTCAGTGACGGCGAAGACAGCGACAGCTATCTGAACTATTACCCCGACGACGGCAGCAACGATCCGTACGCCAAGTTCGAAACGAGCGAACTCACGCGGATCCTCGCAGGCGCGGTCGAGGACCTTCCTGAGAAGGAACGGCTCGTCCTGTCGCTGTACTACTACGAAGAATTAACGATGAAAGAAATCGGAGTTCTGCTCGGCGTGAACGAATCCCGAGTCTCGCAGTTGCACACGAAAGCCATGTTGCGGCTCCGCGGCAAGCTCGGCAAAGTGATCCCGGATGTCGACGGAGTATTGAAAGCCGTTGGCGTGAGCCAGAGGTAATGCCGCGGACATGAGCGAAAAGAACATCCAGCAGTACAACTTCAAGCGATCGGATCGTATCTCCAAACACCAGATCCGCTCATTGCACTTCATCCACGACCGATTCTCGCGAAACGTGTCGTCGTCGCTTTCGGCGTATTTGAGAACGATCGTCGAAGTGCAGCTTGAAGACATCGTTCAAACCAGCTACGCGGAATTCCTGAATACCGTTTCCGACCCCACGTGTTATTCGGCGATCTCAGTTCAGCCGCTGGACGGGCTGTCTGCGCTGGAAATAGCGCCGAATCTGGCCTTCTCCATGATCGACCGGATGCTCGGCGGCATGGGCAGGCCGATGGCAACCCCGCGCCCGATGACCGAGATGGAACAGAAGATCATTCAGGGGATTCTGAAGCTCATCGTCGACAATCTGCGGGAAAGCTGGCGGCAGGTGTACCCGATCGAGTTCGCAGTGGCCGCAACGGAAACGCATCCCCACATGGTGCAGATCACGGCTCCCAATGAAATGGTTGTCCATTTCCGGTTTCAGGTGCGTATGCGGGACATGCTCGCAAAGATGCATCTTGCGATTCCGACGCTCCCGCTCGAGCCGATCATTCACATTTTCGATCAGGAAGAGTACAGCCGCAGAAAAGTCATTCACGACACGAACCTGCTGTCGCACCTGCTGCACAGCGTTCCTGTTGGAATCAGCGTCGGAACGGCTGAAACCGTTTTTCCGCTGCAGTCGCTGGTGTCGCTGCAGGTGGGCGACACTCTGGTGCTCGACCAGCGCATGGAAGCCCCGATGATCGTCAAGGTCGGCACCATAAACAAGTTCCATGCGAAAGCCCAGATGCACAAGACGTGCAAGGCGTTTGCAGTTGTCGGCCAGGTGAGGTCCCGGAGAGAGGAGTCGGTCAATGGATCCATCGCTGAATAACGAAACGAACGATTCGTCGAACCTGGCGATTCTGATGGACGTTCATCTTCCGGTCTCGATCCGCTTCGGAGAGACCGAGATGATTCTGGAAGAAGTCGTGAAGCTCGGTGTGGGGTCGGTCATCGAATTGAATTCGGGAATTGATCAGCCAGTGGAGTTGGTCGTCAACAACCGCCCGTTTGCGCGCGGCGAAATTGTCACTGTGGATGGTTTCTATGGAATTCGTATTACGGAGATTACAAGTGCTGGCGAACGGTTCAAATCTCAACACGCCTGATCCGATCCTGATTTATTCGGCTCTTGCGCTCTACGGCCTTCTGACGGTACTGCTGATCGCATATGTCTACGCCAAGTTTCGTGAAGCCTCCAGAACACTGAAAGTGCTTCAGACGGAATGGCAGAAGGCGGAAAACACGCACACCTCGTTCGTCGGCATCGTGAAGGAGCAACTCTCCAGGCTGAACACGCCGTCGTCGTCCGTTCCTGCGGCTGGACATTTGGCGCCGCATAGCGGAATCGGCACAATCGGCCAGGAAGTGCGCCACCAGATTGTGGCCATGGCGAAACGCGGAAGGACGGCGGGCGACATCGCGCGGACCTGCGGCCTGCAGGAAGGCGAGGTCGATGTGATCCTCGGGATGGCGCGTTTGCTTCGGTAAGCAATTTGTGCCGGTCGGGGCTGTTCTTACCTATCGGCATTTTACGGTAGAACTTTAGTTCGTTCGGAATGACTCCGGACGACTGCTTGCACACAAGGACGTGATATGAGCGATGCAATTGTCGAAGCGTATTCGGCGCTCGACGCGCGGATGAAGGTTATTGACGCAATCGCCAACAACCTCGCGAATGCCAATACGACAGGTTACAAGCGCGACTTCGGCCACATCCTCGAAACCGAAATCGGTTCCGAGGCAGGCACTTCCGTCGACCTCGCTCCCGGCGAACTCCTTCCTACCGGTAATGAACTCGATGCCGCGCTGAACGGCGCCGGGTTCTTTGTCATCGACACGCCAAACGGCCAGCGATTCACCCGCACCGGCACCTTCGCCCTGAACACGCAAGGTGAGCTCGTGACGAAAGATGGAATGAAAGTGCTGTCGACTTCGGATACGCCGATCCAGGTCGGTGAAGGAAAAGTCGAGATCCGCGACGGCGGCGTGGTGACCGTCGATGGAAATGAAGTCGGTACTTTGAAGGTCGTCGCTTTCGCGGATTCGCTGCACCTCCAGAAGGAGGGCTTGAACCGCTTCCTCTGGAACGGTGCGCCGGCCGGGATCCAGCCGGTTTCGAATCCACCCGTCCGAGGCGGTTACCTCGAACGATCGAATGTGAATGCTGTCGACGAGATGGTCCATCTGATGTCCTCATACCGCGAATTCGAAGCGGTCCAGCGTGGCTTGAGAACGCTAATGACCGAGATGGACGGGAAGTTGATTCAGGAGTTTGGAAGACTAGGTTGATGAATTACCCACCTTAAGGAGCACTTAATGTTACGAGCGTTATACACCGCCGCGACCGGAATGCAGGCACAACAGATCAACATCGATACGATCGCGAACAACATCGCGAACGTCAACACGACGGGCTTCAAACAGGGCCGCGCCGAATTCCAGGACCTGCTTTATCAGAACCTTCGCCCCGCAGGCACTGCGTCTTCGGCGTCCACGCAATATCCGGTCGGGCTGCAATTGGGGTTGGGTACGCGTCCGGTAGCCACGGATCGAATCTATCGTCAGGGCGATTTCCGGCAGACCGGCAACGCGCTCGATCTCGTTATCGAAGGCAAAGGCTTTTTCCAGGTTCGCCTGCCCAGCGGCGAACTCGCATACACGCGTGACGGCTCGTTCCACATGAACGCGGAAGGTGCGGTCGTAACCGCGGCGGGCGATCCGCTGGAGCCTCAGATCACCATTCCGGCCGACGCGCAGGAAATCGTCATCGGCAGCGACGGAACAGTTTCCGTCACACAGTCCGGACAGGCGGCCGCGCAGCAGGTCGGCACGATCCAGATCGCCGGCTTTCAGAATCCATCCGGTCTGAGCGCGATGGGCGGCAACTTGTTCCTGGAGACCTCGGCTTCAGGCTCCGCGACGGCTGCCACTCCGGGTGAAAACGGCCTCGGGCGCGTTAACCAGGGATTTCTGGAGCAGTCCAACGTCAGTGTCGTCGAAGAAATGGTCAACATGATCGTTGCGCAGCGCGCCTATGAAGTGAATTCACGCGCGGTCCGCGTCGCCGACGACATGCTCCAGCAGATCAACAATCTCGCGAGGTAAGCCGTGATCATCCTTTTTCTGGCAATGCTGACAATATTCTCTGCGCCAACCGATATCACAATCGACACGGACACGATCTCTCTCGGCGCACTCATTCCCTTCCCCGCAAGCGACGCGCGCGCGGCAATTTCACTGGGGTATGCGCCGAAGCCGGGTCTGGCGCGGCGCATCACGAGATCCGAGATTCTGAGCAAACTTTCGCTTGCCGGAAAACCCGTCGACGACATCCAGCTTCCCGAGTCGATTCTCGTTCATCGGCTGTCTGCCGGACTCGATCACGATCGCGTCATGAAGGCGATCCTTGATGAATTCGTCAAACGCTTTCCCGACGGCGATATCAACATCACGAATATTCAGGTTCCGGCCGTTCAGATCGGAACAGGGCCCGTCGAGATTTCAGCCAGTCTGCCCTCGCGTTTCGATCCGTCAACGCCGGTTTTCGTGCGTGTCGATCTGCGAGGGAGTTCGTTTGCTAAAACAGTTTTCGTTCGTACCAGCGTCCACATCGAAACGGACCAGCCTGTGTTGAAGAACAAAGTGGCGGCGCATTCTGAAATTCAACCGGGCGATATTGAATGGAAGAAAACGCCGTTGCGATCGGTGACCTCCAAAACCGCGTCCGATTCGGTTGATGGCATGGTTCTAAAGCGTGACCTGGAATCGGGCCAGATCCTCACGAACGAGCTTCTCTACACGCCGATTTCCGTGCGCAAAGGCGAAACCGTGACGGTAAGAGCCGTTGCAGGCTCGGTCACCGTCGCTGCGACCATGCGCGCCAGGGCTGCGGGTAAGGTCGGCGACACGATTCCGGTGGAACATCTGACGGGTCAGGGTTCGACGATGGCGCGCATCGTCGGTCCGCGTACTCTCGAGGTGAGTCAATGACATTTGCCGCTGCAGCACTGATGGTTCTCTTAATGCAAAATCCGGGCGGGTCGCTGTATTCGGACTCGTCGCAGAGTCTGTTTCTGTTTCGCGACTTCAAGGCGCGGAACGTGAGCGACATCTTAACGATTCAGATCAACGAAAGCTCCACGGCATCGAACTCGGCCAATACGTCGACGGATAAATCCGGCAGTGCGAACGTGAAGGCGCCGTCGCTCGGCGGTCTGGAAAACACCAATACGAGGCTGGATTTTTCAAACCTCCTCTTTCTTTCATCTGCGCTGAATTTCGCCGGCGAAGGATCGACAACTCGAAGCGGGCAGCTTCAGGCGTTTGTGTCGGCGAAAGTGACGGAAGTATTTCCGAACGGCGATCTCGGAATCGAAGGCGTGAAGGAAGTCACAGTCAACCGCGAACGCCAGATCCTCCGCATTCGCGGCATCGTTCGCAGGCGCGACATCACAGCGAATAACACCGTGCTGTCCACGTCGATCGGCAATATGGAAGTCGTGTTCGACGGCAAAGGCATCGTATCGGATGCGAACAAACCCGGATTTCTCTACAGGTTGTTGTCATGGCTAACACCGTTCTAGCGTCCGTTCTCATTTGCGCGCTCGCCGTAGCGCCGGCCTTCGCCACGTCCCGCATAAAAGATATCGGGCGGTTTGCGGGCGTGCGGAGCAACTCGCTCACGGGTTATGGCCTGGTGATCGGTCTGAACAAGACAGGCGACAAGCGTCAGACCTTCTTCACACAACAGACCCTGCTGAACATGCTCGAACGATTCGGTCTGACGGTGAACAATCCGGCAATCCGTGTCGAGAACATCGCGGCCGTGATGGTCACTGCGGATCTGGCGGCCTTTGAGCGGCCGGGATCGCGAATCGATGTCACCGTTTCGTCGATCGGCGATGCGACCAGTCTGCAAGGCGGCATTCTGTTGCAAACCCCACTAATCGCTCAGGATGGGAACGTTTACGCCGTCGCTCAGGGTGCTCTGGTGCTTGGAGGCTTTTCTGCGGGAAATGCGGTAGCCGGCGTGACCGTCAATCATCCGACAGTCGGCCGGATTCCGAACGGCGGAATGGTGGAACGCGCCGTCGTGGCGGGAATGCCACAAACCGTTGAGGCCTTGGAGCTTGTACTGGACCGAACGGACTTTACGACAGTGCGCCGCGCGACCGAAGCCCTCAACCTGGCCTTTGGCCGGACGATTGCATCTCCGATCGACGGCCGATCGATCCGCCTGCTGTTGCCGGCGGAGTTTCAACAACGACCGGTCGAGTTCATGTCTGCCGTTGAAGCTGTCTCGGTCGACGTGGACGCGAAAGCAAAGGTCGTCGTGAACGAGAGGACCGGCACTGTGATCATCGGCAGCGAAGTCACGATCTCTCCCGTTTCGATTGCGCACGGCAATCTCAGCATTTCGATCGAAACGCAGTTCAATGTTTCTCAGCCGCCGCCTTTGTCGCAGAACGGTCAGACAATCGTCACGCCGGAACAGACGGTAACAGCTCAGGAACAGAGAAGTAATTTCGTCACGCTGGGCCAGGGCGCAACGGTCGATGACTTGATTCGAGCGCTGAATGCTCTTGGTGTAACGCCGCGAGACACCATCGCGATTCTGGAAGCGTTGAAGGCAGCGAATGCGCTGCAGGCGGAGTTGGAAATCCTATGACGAACGGTATCAACGGACTGAGTGCCCTGATAAATGGCGGAGCCGAGAATCCGGATCCGAAGGAAGTTGCCGCCAAAGTCCAGGCCATGTTTACCGAAGTTATGCTGAAAGCGATGGAAGACAGCGTCGAGGCCGAAGATGGATTGTTCGGAAAGAGCGCGAGTTCGGATATTTATCGCGGATTGTTGAGAGAACACGTCGCGAGGGCGATGTCGGACAAGATGGACAGCCCGCTGGAGAAAGTGCTCGTGCCGGCCCTCAGCCAGGAGAAGCCCGAAGCTGTAGGCGCGGTCGGCGCAGCGCAAGCGCGACAGCGCGCAGCCCTAAGCGATGACCGCCCTGACCTTCCGGTAAGCGGCATGATCAGTTCTCCCGAAGGATGGCGTCGCGACCCGATCACCGGCATCACGAAATATCACGCCGGGACAGACATTACAGCTCCGGCCGGGACCCCGATTCGAGCCGTTGCAGCGGGGCGAGTCGTCGAGAGCGGAGTAAAGGGTGGGTATGGAAACGCGGTCGTCATCGAGACGGAAGACGGCCGTAAGATGTTGTACGCACACAACAATCAGAATCATGTCCGGGTTGGCGATTGGGTCTCACGCGGCGAGACGATCGCAGAAGTTGGATCCACCGGACGTTCGACCGGGCCGCACGTTCACTTTGAAGTGAAATTTTGAAAAATTTCGCTAAAGTTTTTTGCCTTTCTGCCGATATGTCGTGCAGACAAGGAGCGACTTTAACTAAATGAGCATTGATCGAGTAAATATCAGCAACCAAGGCGTAGATCGCTCCCAAGCGGCTCAGCCAGCAGAAGTTACACCCAGTTCCGGGAAAGAGCGGCAGGTTTCTGCCGGTTCCGATTCCGTTGCGATTTCTTCTAAAGCGAACGAATTGAACCGGTTAGCGACCGCGATCGAGGATTCCCGGTCCGAGCGTTTCGAACAGATTCGCGCGGAGCTGGAAGCCGGCACCTACCGCGTTTCCGGGGAAGACCTCGCCAGGAAGCTGATCGACTACAACAAAAAATAAGTTCGCGGAAATCGGACAACCGGTTCGGAGCTTTACTGGAGTTAACACCCATGGATGGGCTTGTTGAAGAACTCTTCCGTCTGGAGAGCGCGAAGCACAGGGCATTGGTCCTGATTGATGCCCCTGCCTACGAAGCGACCGTTCGCGAACAGATGCGATTGCTTGCGGAGTGGAAAGAGCCCAACGGCAAGGTATCCAGTGTCGAGCGATTGTTGGCTCTCTCGCAACTGATCACGCTCAATACGCGGCTGCTGCAAAACCTGATGCTGACCACACCGGTGTTCCGGCTTGTCGGAAACGGCTACACCGACCAGGGTCGCGTACCGGTGCGCGCCGCGAGCCGCGTGTCAGTCAAGGCGTAAGGAAGGAATCATGTCCCTGCTGGGATCCGTCTTTAACAGCGCTCTGTCCTCATTGATTGCGAACCAGTACGCGCTCACTGTCGCATCGAACAACATCGCCAACGCATCCAATCCCAATTATTCGCGCCAGCGGCTGATCACGCATCCCGCCGGTCCGGATGGCGGCGCATGGGGTATCGGCATGGGCGTGAGCGTCGCCGGCGTGCAGTCGCTGCGTGACACGCTTCTCGACGAACGTTTGCAGCGCGAAGTCTCGGCCAGATTCGGCGCCGACACGCTCGCCGGCCGCATGAGCAAGCTCGAGGCGCTGTTCAACGATTCCGAGGGGACCGGACTTCTTGAGCACATCTCGGCATTCTTCAACAGCTTTCAGACGCTTTCCCAGGATCCCGCCTCGGTGACCCTCCGCGAGCAGGTGAAAATTCGCGCCAATGCGTTGATCCAGGCGTTCCACGTCCGCTCCCAGGATCTGGCCGAGGTCCGAGCAGCGGCGGATGCCGCCATCGGGTACGACATCGGCGTCGTGAACCGGCTCACCGCCCAGATTGCCGGTGTCACCAGGGAAATAAAAACTCAGGAACTCGCTGCGCCCGCAACCGATCTTCGCGACAAGCGCGCGGCCCTAGTGAAAGAGCTGTCGCAGTACGTGGAGGTCAACGAGCTGGAGTACGGCACCACCTATCAACTCTCGACGCGCGACAATCAGCTTCTGGTCATGGACCATACCGCGTTTCAATTGACCGCCTCGGACGTCACCGCCGCGATTGGCGAAGGTTCGCTCAAGTCGGAACTCGAGGCTCGCGACGTCTACCTTCCGAAATACCAGGCGTCGCTGGATCAAATGGCTTATGAAATCACGCAGCAGGTGAACTCGATTCATTCCGCCGCGTACGATCTCGACGGGAATACCGGTATCAACTTTTTCGCTCCTTTGGCGGCGGCTTCCGGCGCCGCGCAACTGATCGGACTCAGCGCGGAAGTCACGGCGAGCGCAAGAAGCATTGTCGCGAGCAATCTTGCGACAGGCCACGACAACGACGCCGCGATCGCATTGGGAAACCTTTTGCACGCGAACGTCTTCACCGGAGGCTCGATCACGGACCAATACGGCGCTCTGGTTTTTGCAATCGGGTCGGATACGGCGTCCGCGGAATCCAGTCTGGCCGAGCATGATTCGCTTCTCGTTCAGTTGGAAAACCGCAGGCAGTCGATCAGCGGCGTGTCCATCGAGGAAGAGACGGTTCAGATGCTGCAGTTTCAGCGGGCATATGAGGCTTCGGCGCGGCTGATCCGGACGGTCGATGAGCTACTTCAGATCACGCTGGCAATAGGAGAATAGGATGAGAATCACTGAAGGCATGCGTTACCACAACGTTCTCGTGGACATCGCGCGAGCGCAGGAACGCGTCATGAAAGCGGAGCAGCAGGTGTCCTCCGGCAAAAAGCTCGCCGTGCCCTCGGACAATCCCGGCGCCACCGCAGATATCCTCCGGCTGCACAGCGAGAACAACGAAGCGGAACAGTATCTCCGCAATCTCACCTTCGGCCGCTCGCGCCTGGAGTTGACCGACGGTGTACTCGATACGATTCAACGCATCGTCGAAAGGGCACGCACGTTAGGTCAGCTCGGCTTTTCGGATGACGGGCTCGCAACCGGATATGTGACGGAGGTCAACTCGCTTCGCGATCAATTGATCACCGCGTCGAACACGACACACGCCGGCCGGTTCATCTTTGGCGGCAGCATGACCACGACTGAGCCTTACGTGAAGAACCCGGATTCGAGCGTCACTTACAACGGCAACTCTGAAGTGATGCAGCTGCAGATCGGCCGCGCAACCACAGTTCAGACACAGTTTGCCGGCGATGAGGTATTCACGGGTTCCACCGACGTGTTCGAAGTAATGAATGATCTCGTTACCGCCATGCAGTCCGGCGACCAGGACGGAATGAATCAACAGGTTCGGATGCTGGAACAATACGCAGAAAACCTTAGTGTGGTTCGAAGCAAGGTCGGCGGATATCTGAACTTCACGACCGATATCGAAAACGGGCTGGCTGCGGCGAAGCTCGCGCGCGCCCATGAGTTGACTCAGGAGGAAGCCGCAGATCTTGCAGTAGCGATCAGTGAGCTCAGCATGAGTCAGAACTCACTGCAGGCCACACTGGCGGTGGGCGCGAGAATCTCTCAGCTCACGATTCTGGATTTCCTGAGGTAATTCCCAAGGAGGGAATATGAAAGCAGTACAAGCATACGATCAACCGACCCAGCTCAAATTGAAGACCAAGGACGCGATCATCCATTTTGACGAGGGGTTGATAGGCTTTGCCGAGTGCAAGGACTTCGTCCTGATGGAAAACGAAAACCTCGCTCCATTCCGGCTGCTGCAATCGATCGAACAGCCTCAGGTGGGCTTCCTCGTTCTCGATCCGACGGCGCTGGTGAACAACTACTGCAGTTGCGTTCCGGCGCGCGAATGGGAATCGCTCGGCGTTATTGAGCCCACGAAGCCGCTCGCGTTCGTGATCGTCGTCATCGGTTCGACCCCCGAGACGAGCACCGGTAATTTCCAGGCGCCACTTCTGGTGAACTACGAAACAATGACCGGCAAACAAGTCATCCTTACCGACTCAGGCTTTTCCGTTCGTCACCCCCTGATGTAATTCCGGCCCGGGTTGTCCGATCCTGTCGGATATTGGACTTGATCGGACAACTCTGGCAAACCTCTGCTTGCCCGGTATGGGCCTTTCCGCTAAGATTCGAGGTCAAAGGAATTCTATGCTAGTCGTTACGCGGAAAAAGGACGAGAAGCTGATCATCGGCAACGAGATCGAGATACAAGTACTTCGGATCGGGCGAGACAACGTCCGGTTGGGTATTAAAGCTCCGGCCCACATCTCGATCTACCGTTATGAAATCTACGAAGCGATCAAGAGCGAGAACGTCAGTGCCGTGACTTCTCAAATTCCGGATAAAGAGACGCTGGAGAAGATTTCCAAGAGCATGAAGGCCGAATAGAACGCCTGGACACAAAGGCGCAAAGACACAAAGAAGGCCGGCAACTAAAGATCGTTTGATTGCCGGCCTTCTTTGTGTCTTTGCGTCTGTGCGTTTTATCAGCCTTTCAGAGGATGTTTGTTCAACGGCTCCGGCCGCGACGTATCGGCATACAGTTGCAACGCCCTTCCGCCCCGATCCAGGTCCTGAAGTTCACCCCGCGCCTTCCGTTTAATAGCGTCGAGGCGCTCGTGCGTTTGTTCGTCGATCTCGACGATGTGGTTGGCCATGTTGACGATTTCGTCGTTGACCAGGCGCAACTCGTGCATCATTTCAGCCGTGACCGATGGATCCGTGCGGATCTGCGTGATCCAGGTTCCGAGCGTGGCCTCGATCGCCGTCAGCTCCATCATCAGGTCGGCTCGTTTCTGCAGCAGGGAATTTACGGCCTCGATATTTTCGTCGTCCAGCAACAGCAGCTGTTCCTCGGACAGGCAGATGAAGTTCTCGAGCAGTTCTCTTTCTCGTTCAAGTGCCTTCAGTACTTTTACGGAATCCATTCTTTCCAGCTCCTCTAAACTCTTAGACGTGTAACTCCAGACCGTTGCCGGCGGTCTGCCGCGAGATCACAGCGCTCGGGACTCCGCTCTGATGGTCTTTTTTTGTGAGTTCTTCCCAGCCATGAAGCACTACACCGAGCAGTTTGATTACCTCTTCGATCGGCGCAGTTTCCAGCTTCGCGGATCCTTCGAGGATGCGCGACATCATGTAACCGTAGAGCCTGTATAGATCTGCGGCGACTGCGCCGCCCTGCTCCATATCGAGCGTGCCGGCCAGATGTTGGACAATCGCCACAGCGCGGTCAACGGACTGGCGCTTTCGATCAAGGTCCTTCGATTCAATAGCCTGGACGGACTCGCGAAGAAACCGGATGGCACCCTCGTACAACATGACGACGAGCTTCGTGGGACTCGATGTTTGTATTGCTACTGCCTGATAGACGTTCGGACCGTTGTACATATTGTTCTATAAGCTGCGTTGTAAATTCGTGATCGAGGCCGTTAACTGATTCAGCCGCGACATGGCTTGATCCGCCGCGGCATACTGTCTCATCAACTCCTGGCGGCGAATTTCCAGCCTCAACTGCTGTCTCTCAATCTTGTCTTTGAAACCCGACAGCGTGTTTTGTATGCCGTTACGGGCCGTTTTGATCAGCCCGGCAGATCCGTCCAGGTTGTCCAGTGTCGTCTTCAGGGTGTCCAGCGCGCCATCGGTAACGCCGTCGCCCTGAAAGAGTTTTTCCAGATCGCCTGAATAGGACGTGATTGCCGTGTTGAGTTTCGTTTCATCCAGTTTCAGGTCGCCGCTGGATGTCAGTTCGAGACCGATCTCCGACAGATACTGATAGCGCCCGCCGTTTGAATTGGCTGTCAGCAGCACGGTCTTGATGTCGTACAGAACCTCGCGCAGCACTGGATCGCCGCCAAGCACGCCTTTTGCTTGCTGCGTATAAAACTGTCGCAGCTTGTTGTACTGGGTAACGATTGTCTTGAGGCTGTCCTTGAACGATGTGTAATCGCTCGAAACGTTGATCGAAGCATCGCCGGCCTTCAGCAGTGAGAGCGTAATGCCGGGAATCGCATCCGACACCGTGTTTGAATCGCTTTCGATGTCGATCCCGTTCACGTTCAGCAGCGCATTCTGCGCATTCTGGGCGTTTCCCGTCGTGGCGTTCTGCCCAACGGCAAATGCGACCGCGGCGCCCTGGCCGTTCGCCAGGCTATTGTTGATCGTGAAGCCGTGGGTTTCACCGGTTTCGCGGCTGGAGATGATCAGCTTGTAATTCGTTCCGTCATTGACGATCGAAGCGATGACACCGGAATCCTGCTCGTTGATCAGGTCCTTCAGTTCCGAAAGCGTTGTATCCGCTGAAATCGTAATCGGGTCTGTCGTCGCACCGTCGATCGTGAAAGATATCGAACCACCGGTTGCAGCGATGTCTGTCACCGCCGTGTATCCGCTGGTCGACTTCGTGACTTGATTCTTTGCCCGCTGCGTGATGGACACGTCGTACTGGCCGGCTAAGCCACCATCGCCCAAAGCCACGGTTGCAATCGATGGATCGCTGGAAGTGGCTGCGATGCCCGTAAAGGCGCTCGAGCCGGTGAGGCTTGTAACCGGCGTTTGCAATGCACTGATGATCCCGGCCAGGGAAACAAAAGCCGTATCCTGGTTCTGGACCTTTGTCTGCGCGTCCTGCATTGCTTTCAACGGCTGACTTTCATACTGCATCACTGCATCCAGGATGGTATTGAAGTCGATCCCGTTCATGCCGGACATGGTGATTCCTGCCATCGATTACCTCAAAAAAAGGGGGTAATTCGGGGACGGTCGCCTAAATCCCCTAATTGCACTACAAATTAAGGAATTTAGGCGACCGTCCCCGAATTACTTCGTTACTACCGGAGCAAACTCAGAACTGAAGCGGAGCTCTGATTGGCCTGCGCGAGTGCCGCAAGACCGCTCTGGCTGAGGATGTTGTACTTGGTCAGGTTCGCAGCTTCTTCGGCGACGTTTGCGTCGCGGATGCGGGATTCAGACGCCGCAACCGCAACCGACATCGTCTGAGCCTGCGATATCGCGAACTGCAATCTGTTCATCGCAGATCCGACTCGACCCTGACCCGTACCCAACGATGCGACGGCGCTCTGCAATGAGGCGATGGCCGTGGCCGCGTTGGTTTGGCTGGTGATGTTCTGGCTGCTGATTCCGAGACCCTGGGAGTCCACTGCTGTCGTCAGCGCGAAGGAAATGTAGGTGACGCTCACTCCCGTCGCGATCTGCGTATTGCCCACGAAGACCGAGCGGCCGTTCAGGTTCGCGCTGCCGGTTTCAAGGCCTGCGGCCGTCGCCGTTCGCGTGATTTCCGCAAGGACCGACTGGAATTCGCTGTCCAGAGTTGTACGGGAACCAAGGAACGTGTCCGACGCCGCCTGGGCAGACAGCGTAAGAGCGCGGTCAAGCAAAGACGAGATGTTGCTCATCGCGCCATCTTCGATCTGAAGGCGGCTGATACCATCGTTCGCGCTGCGGATACCGACGGCCAGGCCGGCGTTGTCCATGCGGAAACGGTTGGCAACTGCAAGACCGGCAGCGTCATCCGCCGCACTGTTGATGCGAAGGCCGGACGACAAGCGCGTCAGGGTGTTCTGCAACCCCAGGTTCGTTTTGAGCAACTGGCCCTGTGAATTCAAAGCTGAAATATTTGTAACTACAGAAAAACTCATTTTTGGATTTCTCCTCCGTGATTTTGTTGGCTGCCATCCTGGCTAGCGCTTGTTTGTCAGTTCCTTCCTGGTGACCGGTTCGATAGGAACCGCTCAAGTTATGTATCGAGTGGTGGGAGCCGGAACTTTAGGGAATTCGCACAACCCTAAGTTTGGTCCCATGAATGCCTTATCGCACGCCGTCTATGGGTATCTCCCTGTGCATGATCGTTAAAAATGAAGAGGATTGGGTCACCGGGGCGGTCCAGAGTGTCAGATCCATCGTTAACGAAGTCATAATTGTGGACACCGGCTCGACGGACTCCACCCCGGCCCGGCTTCAGGAACTTGGCGCCAAAGTCATTAAATACCAATGGAAAGACTCGTTTGCGGATGCCCGGAACCTCTCCCTGGCTTCGGCCCATGAGCCCTGGATCCTGGTTCTCGACGCCGACGAGCGGATCGCCGCCCGGGACCTGCCATATATAAAGGATGCGGCCGGGAAGGGTGGCGCAGACGGGTATCACCTCGTCCAGCGAAACTATGTCCTGAAGAATCAGGTTTTCGGGTGGACGCCGAACACCGGCGGCTATGAAGAGGGTTCCAAGTACGACGGATACGTCGACAATCCGCTCATTCGTTTCTTCCGTAACTCGCCGGATATGCGGTTTCAGGGTGTCGTTCACGAGATCATCGATCCGAACCGACTGTCCTCAGATCTGAAGTTCGGTTCGCTGCCTGTCGTCCTGCATCACTACGGAAAGGTCCGCGGCGAAGAACGTGTGTACGGAAAGCAGCGGTTCTATCTGACCCTGGGTTTGAAAAAGATCGAAGAGGAACCTGCGAACGCGAAGGCGTATTTCGATCTCGGCGTCCAGTATCAGGAACTCGGCCGTCATGTCGAAGCTGCTGCATGCTTCGATCAGGCGTTCGAACTGACGCGTCTTCCTCACACGCTCCTTTATTGGGCGATCTCCGAGAAGTATCTGCGGCAGTACGAGTCGGCGGCGGGCCTCCTGAATCGCGCGATCAAGCTGGGTCTCGATACGTTCGACGTTCATTTGGAACTCGGCAATGTTCACCTTGCGCAGAACGGGTGGATGTCCGCGAAAGCGGAATACTCGAAGTGCCTGTCGATGAACCCGGCGAATCCGATTGCGACGTTCAATTACGGGCTTGTGTTGCGAAAGACCGGCGATGCGAATGGCGCGATCGATTATTACAACCGGGCTTTGAGTCTCGATTCGAGGTTTCGCGAGCCGATGCTCGAACTCGGCGTTCTCTATCTTCAGGCGAAGCGGCCCGACGACGCGATGCGCGTCCTGGAGAAAGTGGTCGATGTCGACGCGACCGTGCTCTCGCTGATCGGCGCCGCTCATTTGCAGAAGGACAATCTCGATGAGGCGCAGAAGTATCTCGAGAGCGCCATTAAAAAGGATCGCACGCTCACCGATGCGCGATTGAATCTCGCGCAGGTGTACACGCGCAAAGGCGACCACGCGCGCGCCGCGCGGTACATGCAATCGGTGAACGGCACATGAAGATAGCGATCTACAACCGCGGAATCCCGTTCGATGCGACAACGCCGTTCACGAAGCCGCTCGGAGGAAGTGAAACCAGTATCGTGCACATGTCGCGCGAGCTGGCGAGTGCCGGACATGACGTCACGGTATATTGCGCGCAAGCTGTAGGGGCGGTCGGCGGAGCGCAAGCGCGACAGCGCGCAGCCCTAAGCAGTGACCGCCCGCCACTTTACAAGCCCTATCAGGATTTCTTCAAGGACTACCCGGCCAACTCCTGGGACGTTCTCATCTCGTTCCGTTCCTTCGACCCATTCCTCCTCGGACGCATCGCGCCGCGAATGATTTTCTGGGGCGGCGACGCGGCGGACCAGCCGGCGCTCGCCAACTTCGAGCACGAGGCCCTTCAGCGAAACATCGATCTCGTCTTCTGCGTCAGCAACTGGCATCGCCGATCCTTTATCGAGGCGTTCAACCTGCCGGCACAGAAAGTCATCGCAACTCGGAATGGTTTCTGTCCCGAACTGTTGCCGGCCCTGCATCGCCGTGACTGGACCCGCAGCGCCTACACGAGCACTCCGTTTCGTGGGCTCGAAATTCTTCTGAAGATGTTTCCGATGATGCGGCAGCGCGTTCCAACCCTGCGACTCGACGTCTTCAGCAGCATGAAGGTTTACGGCTGGACTGACGAAGCCGATCGCGAGGCATTCGGCGCGCTGTATGAGTCTGCCGAGCAGGCGGGAGTTTCATGGCACAGCAGTGTTCCGCAGCCGGTGTTACTGCAGAATCTGTCGCGCACCGGACTCTTCCTGTATCCCAACACCTTCGCGGAAACGTCGTGCATGGCCGCGATTGAAGCGCAGGCGTGCGGAGCAGTCGTCATCACAACGGCTCGCGCGGCTTTGAATGAAACAGTCGAGAACGGCACAACGGGAATCTGCGTTCGCGGCGAGCCTGCCACCGCCGAGTATCAACGGGAATTCATCACGACGGTGACGAACCTGATTCGAAATCCCCATCGTCTCGAAGTACTCTCGCGCAACGCGCGTGAGCGCGCCTTCGCGATGTATCGATGGTCCGGTATCGCATCCGAGTGGACTGACATTTTCGAGCAAATGCCGGCAACGCCCGTTCACGGCCGATTCAACGGACCTCTGAGTCTTCTCCAAAAAACGCACGACTATCTTCAGAACGGCAACGTAAGTGCAGCTACTCGCGTGCTCGCGGCGTTGGACGAGACACCGTTTCTGAGAAACGAAGTGGACGCATTGAAAGGAAGAGTAAGCACATGGATGTGAAGGTCAACGACAATGCGGTCAAAGTGCCCGCGGAAATGGAAACCTGGGGTGATCTGCTGGATTGGATTGAAACGGCTTACCTCAGACCGGGCCAATGCATCACGCATGTTTACCTTGGCGGAAACGAAACGTACAACTATCGCGATGCTGTGGTGTGTGAGCGGGTATTGGCGGATGTCGGAAAAGTCGCCATCCAGAGTGGAGATTTTGACAAGGTCGTTCAGGAATCCCTGCTCGAACTGGACCGCGAGCTCGCCACCGCGCTCGCCTCATCCAAAGACATCGTCCGCCTGCTGGAAAACCGCAACGAGGAAGAAGCGTACAACCGGCTCGCAACTCTGCTCGAGTCGGTTCGCATATTTTTCACGATCTTTTCTGAAGACCTCGGCTGGGTCGAAGTCCCGAATGCAGAAATTTCCAGAGAGGAATTTTCTGCCGTTCTCGAGCGAGCTCTGACGCAATTGATCAGCGCCCAGGAAAGGCGCTATTGGGTTTCGGTCTGTGACGTACTCGAATACGAGATCACGCCGATTCTGGAGTCGTGGCAGAAGATGGCCGCGAGTACCCATGCACACATCAACTGTTAACCCGGAAATCGGCATCGTTGTCGACGCCGGCCCGACACTGGGATACGGCCACGCTGTCCGCTGCCTGCGGCTAGCGCGCGCTCTCGCAACCCGGAACAGAGTCGTGTTTTATCCGCTGTCGACGGAATGTGAACAATTCCTCCTGGAAAAATGGGGTCGTAGCCCTATTAAATTCGGGGTCGGCCGCTTGCCTTATCAGCTCGATGCGTCTGACCCCGAATTTAATAGGGCTACGACCCCATTTTTCCCTCCCTTGGTCATAACCGATCTGCGTGAAGGACACGGCATCACGGCCGCGATTCGCCGGCAGGGCGCCCGGCACATCAGCATTCACGACCTTGGCCTGGCGCAGTGTCATTCCGACGTGGCGATCGACGGCAGCATCACCCGACTCTTTCCGTTCGCCACGGAAAAGACCCGGGATCTGTTCCTCGGGCCGCAATACATGATCACTCGCGAGCCTGTGACACGCGGAAAACTGAACCAGACCGTCCTCGTGAGCTTCGGCGGCGGCGCGACAGCGCGTCTTGCGGAAACCATTTCCAGTCAGCTTGTGGGTTTGGGCTTCACGCCCATTACGACGAGCGGCTTCAAGTCGGATTCGGCTCCGATGGCCGAGTCCGAGCTGGCCGCGGCCATGTCGAACTGCAGTTTCGCCATCTCCGGATCGGGAGTGACGCTTTACGACCTGCTCGCGTCCGGCGTGCCGACCATTGCGGTCGCATTCGATCGCATTCAACTACGAACTGCGGACGCGTTTCATGAACTGGGCGCCGTATTGAGCGCCGGATTGATGGATCGCCTGACACCGGCGGCGCTCATGCGCTGCTGCAAAGAGATGCTCGAGAATCGCCCGCTGGTTCAAAGGATCACTGCGGCGGGACAAGTGCTCGTTGACGGCAAAGGACTGTCGCGAGTGGTGGACATTGTAAGGAGGCAACTATGGCTGACCGGCCAAATGAAAACCTATACGGCCTGCTGACCGCGAACCCGAATCGCATTTACTTCATCGCGGAAGCCGGACTCAATCACGGAGGCAACAAGGAAAGAGCTCTGGCTCTCGTCAGAGCCGCGAAGTGGGCTGGAGCGGATGCCGTGAAATTTCAGACATTCCGCGCCGACCGCCTGGCCTCGAAGCGTCCGGCAAAGCTGGGCCATACGAAGGATCAGCCGAATCTCCAGGAGCTGTTCAAGAAACTCGAATTGCCGTTTGATGTGTTTCGCGCTCTGCACAAGGAAGCCAAACGGATCGGAATTGAGTTCCTGTCCACCCCCTTCGACGAAGAGAGCGCGGACTTTCTCGATGATCTCGGCGTGAGCGCGTTCAAGATCGCTTCCGGCGACATCACGCACCGTCCCCTCATCGAACACGTGAGCCGCAAAGGCAAACCGGTATTGCTTTCAACCGGCATGAGCACGATTGAGGAGATCGAAAAAGCCATCGATTGGATGCACTCTCTATCCAACGATCAGATCGTATTGCTGCACTGTGTCTCCTCGTATCCAGCGAACCCGGAAGAACTCAATCTGAAGTCGGTTCAGTTCCTTCGCGATCGGTTCGGCGTGCCTGTCGGTCTGTCCGATCACAGCGTCGGGCCGCTGGGATCCGTTGTCGCGACATCTATCGGCGCGCAGGTCATCGAGCGTCACTTCATGATCGAAAGCCGTGGCGATACGCCCGACGTGGCGGTCTCAATGGATGCCAAGACCCTCAAGGGACACATCGAAGAGCTCCGCACGATCGGATTGATTCTGGGCGAACGCGGCAAGTTTGCTTCGGAAGCGGAGACCAAAAACAAAACGGCGTCGCGACGCGGGCTGTATGCCAACCGTCCGATTGCTCCCGGCGAAGTCATCGACGCCGGCATGCTCCATGCGCTGCGGCCCGCCAACGGCATCTCTCCGGAATTCATGGATCTGGTCGTCGGCAAGCAGGCCACGACTGCGATTGAAGCCGGCGCGCCGGTTCAATGGGAGTCGATCCAATGAAGAAAGTAAACGTTTTGATTACCGCGGCATCGCGACGCGTTCCATTAGTGCGCGCGTTTCGTAACGCCGTCGAAAAATACGGCCGCGGCCGCGTGATCACGACGGACATGAATCCCATGTCGCCTGCGTTGTATTTCGGTCACAAGCACTACATGGTCCCGCTGGCGACGGACAAATACTACATCCCGATCATTGAAAGCATTTGCGACGCCGAGAATGTGAATCTCGTCATTCCCACGATCGACGACGAGCTGCCGATCTTCGGACGCGAGCTCGGGCGCTTCGAGCGAACCGGCATCGATGTCGCCGTGTCAAGCGAGCGCACGAGCGTTATCTGCAACGACAAATACGAGACCTATTCGTTTTGCCGGGCGAACGGCATCAAGACTCCTGAAACCTCCCTGGCCAATGATGTAAATTTCGCCCGGCTTCATTATCCCGTGTACGTGAAACCACGATTCGGACGCGGCAGCGTGAATGTTTTTCCGGTCGCAAACGAGTCGCAATTGAAACTCTTCATCGATTACGTTCCGGACGCTCTGGTGCAGGATCATCTGGCCGGAACCGAGTTCACTGTGGATGTGCTCTGCGACTTCAGCAGCCGGCCGCTCTCAATCGTGCCGCGCGAGCGCCTGGTGATACGAGCCGGCGTCAGTGACCGGGGCATTACCCGGAAGCATTCCGAGATCATGGCATTTGCGCGCGAGGTCGCCGAAAAGCTCCAGATCATCGGGCCCGCGAACATCCAGTGCAAATGGGACGGTCACGACGTGAGCCTGATCGAGGTCAACCCGCGGTTTTCCGGCGGCATCCCGTTGACGATCGCCTCGGGAGCTGATTTCCCGGCCTGGCTCGTGCAGCTGAAGGCCGGAATACATATTCCGCAGCAACTCGGAAAGTTCCAGGACGGACTGGCGATGATGAGCTTCGAGGAAAGCATCTTTGCCACCGAGAGCGAATTGAAGACTCGACAGTTGGAAAGGCCCCGGCTGCTGGCAAAATCGCGGCCCGCGTACGTGAATTAAGGCGTTCAGCTAAAGGTTCGGCCCGTTTTTGCCGATGAATGGCTAGACAACATGAAGAAGCCTGAAGTTGTTGATTTAAATGAGTCGATCCTTCGAGCCGCCGAATTGGCCACGCGCCACATTCGGCCGGATTCGATACAGCTTGATCTCAAGCTCTCTGGGAAATCGCCTCGCGTTCTGGCCCATCCGGCCGCGTTGTCGCAGGCGCTCCTGAGTCTTGTTACGAACGCCATCGATACGATTTGCAGCGCCAGTCCATCCGGGACGATACAAATCACGAGCGCTGTGATTCGTGATCAGGTTCTGGTCTCCGTGATCGATGACGGCCCCGCGAAGAAAACAGATCCGCGGGTCCGCCTGAGAGTCCCTCAGGACATCATCCGGAAAATCGGCGGCGACGTGTGGGTGTCGTCCGGGGAATCATGCGGCACGACATACACGATCGAGCTACCTTCAGCCGTTAATTAAAAGAGGGGCTGGAGTCGACTGATGACGAAAACAACAAAAGGCTGGCTTCATGAAAAAACCACGGACGGTTGCAATCATTCAGGCCCGCATGGGTTCCTCGCGGTTGTTCGGAAAAGTGATGATGAACATCGCGGGACGGCCACTGCTCGCATATCTCGTCGAACGGATCTCGAGGTCGCGCACTCCTGACACAATCCTGGTAGCGACCACAACCAATCAACGCGACAACATCATCATCGAAGAATGCGAACGGCGCGGGATCCCCAATTTTCGCGGAAGCGAATCCGATGTACTGGGTCGATATCTGTCTGCTGCGAGAGCGTCCAGAGCGGACATTATCGTTCGCGTTACGGCTGACAATCCCTTTACCGATCCGGATAGCATCGACCGTGTCGTCGACACCATCGTCCGCGACGAAGCCGATTACGCGATCGAAACCAGTCTGCCGGCAGGCATTACCGGCGAAGCTCTGACCTGGAAAGCGCTCACACGCATCAACTCCCTTGCGTCGACGGCCCCGCACCGCGAACACGTGACGCTCTACGCCAAAGAGAACCCCGACGCATTCCGCGCAGCGTTCCTGAAGCCGCCCGCCGAATGCGAGCGGCCCGATCTGAGTTTCACCGTGGACAAGCTGGAGGAGTATCTCTACGCGCGGGAAATCGCCGAACAGTTCCCGACAACGGATTTCGAACTGAAGAATCTGATCGCAGTTGCCGATGCAGCGGTAGCAGGCGCCGGGAGGGTCGCCGTATGATCGCTGTAAAAAAAATCAACGGAGAGGAAATCATCGTCAATTGCGACCACATTGAGACGATCGAGTTCTCTCCCCACGCCGTCATGTCGCTCACCACAGGGGAAAAGATCGTGGTTGATGAGACGCGCGAGGACATCCTCCGAAAAGTCATCGAGTACAAAAGAGCAATACATCGGCGGCCGGAGGTCGTGTCGTGGACTTAGCAACCGTAGTCGGACTCCTTGTTGCCGCTTTAGGAATCCTTGTCGGCCAGGCCCTCGAAGGCGGGTCCGTTTTTCAGATTCTGCAGCCCACCGCAGCGTTGATCGTTTTTGGCGGGACACTGGGCGCCACGATGATCGGTTTCCCGATGGCCGTCATGAAACAGGCGGCCGCGGATCTGATGCATGTCTTCAAGGACACCAGCGTCGATCCATCCGGCGTCATCGATGATGTGATCAAGTTCGCGAACAAGGCGCGCCGCGAAGGAATCATCTCGCTTGAAAAAGATGCGGCGGGCGTTCAGGACGAATTCTTCAAGAAAGCCATCATGATGGCCGTCGACGGCAGTGAACCGAAAGAGCTGCGACAGACGATGGAAGTCGAGCTTCAGTTCATGGAAGAGCGCGGCGAGTATTCCGCAAAAGTCTGGGAGGCCGCCGGAGGTTATGCGCCGACGATAGGCATCATCGGCGCGGTGCTCGGCCTGATCCAGGTAATGCAGCACCTCGACAACATCGAAGAAGTTGGCAAAGGTATCGCGGTCGCGTTCGTCGCGACGATTTATGGTGTGGGAGCGGCGAACATCGTATTCCTTCCTGCGGCGGGCAAGCTGAAGCTCAAGCTGCGGAAGAGGATGATCGTCAAGGAAATGATGCTGGAAGGAACGCTGGGCATTCTCGAAGGCCAGAATCCGCGGCTCATCGAAGGCAAGCTTACGTCATTCCTCGAGGAGCAATATCAGAAGCTGCGCGCGGAGAAGGCGGCGAGCAAGAGCAAGAAGGCGGCAGCGTAGTGTCCCGAAAAAGGAAACACCCGGAACACGTGAATCATGAGCGCTGGCTGGTCTCCTACGCGGATTTTATAACGCTGCTGTTCGCTTTCTTCGTCGTCATGTTTGCGGCCTCGAATTCGGATCAGAAGAAAGCCGGGCAGGTCGCGCAGGCAGTGCAGGTTGCCTTCAGAGAGCTCGCGATTTTCGATCCGAGCGGGAAGGCGCTTCCTCTTCATGACAAGGGTGGGGCGGGAGCCGACGCGAACAGCGTCATGGGCAATGCGCAGTCTCCTTTCGGCATGACCAGGATTTCGGAGAGCGCCGAGGCCGCGAAGATGCGAACGATCGCGATCAGCGAAGTCAAAGCCGAGCTGCAGACGTTGCTCAGCAACGAAGTGGCGAATCACAGCGTCCGGTTGTCGCAGGACTCGCGCGGGCTGACCATCAGTCTCGCGGAGGCCGGCTTTTTCGGTCCGGGTTCGGCCGTTATGGATGCGAAGGCGCTTGCGGTCGTCGATCGAATTGCGGCGACGCTGAAGCCGCTGGGCTACGGAATTCGCGTTGAAGGGCATACGGATAACATCCCGATTCATACTGCGCAGTTTCCGTCGAACTGGGAACTCTCCACGGCGCGCGCCACGTTCCTGCTGCAGTATCTGATATCAAAAGCCGAGATTCCGGCGCCGAGACTTTCGGCCGTTGGATACGGCGAATACCGTCCGGTCGCGTCAAACGATACGGTTGAAGGACGGTCGTCGAATCGTCGAGTGGATCTGGTCGTGATCAGTCATGAGGCGGCAAAACTCGAACCGAAAAATGCGGTAGAATCGCCGTCGAATGAAATGCGACCTGTGCACTGAGGACGACGGCAAAGGCATCCACTACCACGCATTCATTGATGGCAAACATCACTGGGTGTGCGAACCCTGCAAGAAGAAGCTCCGCATCGAAGCCGAACACATGGACGATTAGATCCCGTCCGCTGACGTAAAGACGCGTGTGTAGGTGCGCTGATAAACCTCAAGAGTCGGCTGCTGAACGGAATAAATGAAGCTGTTCTCGAGCGGCCCGACATAAAAGTGGAGCGAAACCAGGTCGGCGTTGTCCTGCAGGTTCGAGACCTGATGAATCTCCGTCGTCTGAATGCTCAGGACCCCACCCGGCTTGAAGTCTTCCGAGTAATCGGCCCGAACATGACCATTCGCTGTTTTGCGGTAATTGTCGGCGGATAAGACTCCGTCGAGCGCGTACACCGCGCAGATCGAATTCGCATGATCATGAATCGGACTGCGCTGCCCCGGCTTCCAGCACAACACCAGGCATTCGAAGTCCGCACACTTGAAGACCAGATTCCGCGCATATCGATCCGTCGTGAAGTGAAGATACGGCGTGACCTCGGAGGGGTCCGGCTTGAGGTCGGAAATAAACCTGCGCAAATCCGGCAGCTTCATCTCCCGCGCCCTGTGCTTCAGCTCATCAATTGCCGCAACAAGATTCATCTGATCTAAGTTAAGGTCTAGTCGTTCGTGGAATCAAGAGGTCCCCTCCCTCTCCCGCCGGGAGAGGCGCGAAGCGCGAGCCCGATAGGGCGAAGCAACAGGGAACGTCGCGAAGCGACAGGGTGAGGGCCGGCAAAGCGAGAATGTCGATAAAACTCGTCACCTGGAACATCGAAAAAGGCAAGCGCTGGGCCTTGCTTCAGCAATGTTTGTCGCATCCGTCGATCAGCGCCGCCGACATCCTCTGCCTCAACGAAGTCGACGAAGGCATGGCCCGCTCCGGCAATCTCCGCATCGCGCATGAGATCGGCGACCGACTGGGCATGCAGGTGATCTACGGCAAAACGTTCAAGGAGTTCACAAAGGGTATCGGCGACGATGAGGTCCTGGCTCCCGGCGAAAACACAACGGCCATCCAGGGCAACGCCATCCTCACACGTTTGCCGATCCTCTCTTCGGAGAATCTCCTCCTCCCCGTCTGCTTCGATCACTCCAAACGAATTGAAAAGCGCGACGGAAACCGTCACGCGCTGATCGCCCGGTTCGATTGCGGCCAGGGCAGCACGGTCACTGTGGCGAACGCTCATCTCGAAGTTTTCGGAACGGCGCGCTGCCGCGCCGTTCAAATGCGATTTCTGCTCGAGCGCCTGGGTGAGGGCCCCGCGATCGTCACCGGCGACTTCAACACGAATACCTTCAGCCGCGGCTCCGCCTGGCATATCGGCCGATCCGTTGCCGTGCTCGCATTTACGAATGCGCGCGCGCGCGTGGCGGCGCCCTGGCGTCATGAACCTCTGTTCAACGAACTTCGCTCGACCGGCTTCTCGTGGCAGTCATTCAACGACGACAAACCCACGTGCTCCGTCGAACTCGCGTCCCTTGAAGACCGCGTCCGCGCCCCGGCGTTCGTCCGCAGATTAATTCTTGGACGATATAACTTTCTGCCACTCCGCCTCGACTTCATCTGCTGCCGCGGCCTGAAGGCCGCAACTCCCGGTCAAACCATCACCGACCTTCCCTGCCAGCCAAGCGACCATCTCCCGATCACATGCGACCTGTTGTTTTGATCCGAAATTGTCGCGAGAAAGTCCGGCATTTCGGCGACAAGTCCGTCGCCGGCCGTTGAGAACGTTGCGAAAGGTTTGGCTGATTCCTTGCTATGAATCGTGGACCCGCAAACCAAACCGAGATTGTTGGATCAGGTCCGAACTGCGATCCGAGTCCGGCATTACAGTCGACGAACTGAAGAGGCCTATTCAGGCTGGGTCCGTCGTTTCATCTTGTTTCATAAGAAGCGTCATCCTGCTGCGATGGGCGCAGAAGAAGTTTGTCGATTCCTGATTTTTCTGGCCGAAGATTTGAAGGTAAGCGCCGCGACGCAGAATCAGGCCTTGAACGCGCTGGTCTTTCTCTACCAGCATGTGCTGCAACTGCCGTTGGGGGATCTGGGATCATTCGTTCGCGCGAGCGTCCCAGGAACCTGCCGGTCGTCCTGACGAAGACAGAGGTCCAGGATGTTCTCAAAAGGATGTCGGGCGTGCCGCGTCTGGTTAGCGTTTTGATGTATGGCTCGGGAATTCGGTTGATGGAGTGCCTGACTTTGCGTGTAAAGGATTTGGATTTTGGACGGTTGGAGATTTGCGTCCGGCGAGGAAAAGGCGGGAATGAAACCGTGTTACTACGCTGCCGTCCAGCTTAAGAGAAGAGCTGATGTCGCATCTCCAGAATGTGAGACGGATTCATCAGACTGACTTGCAGGCAGGTTTTGGTCGTACCATTCTGCCTGACGCTCTCGTGCGCAAATACCGCAGCGCCGACTCGGAGTGGGGTTGGCAATTTGTATTTCCTGCAACCGGCCGGTATTTCGACAAGGCGGCCAACGTCGAACGCCGGCACCATATCCACGAAACTGTGATTCAGAAAGCCGTCCGCGGTGCTTCGAAACAGGCCGGCATCGCTAAACCAGTCAGTCCGCATGTCTTTCGACACTCATTCGCTACGCACCTGTTGGAAAGTGGTTACGACATCCGGACCGTCCAGGAATTGCTCGGCCACACACACGTCAATACGACAATGATCTATACACACGTCCTCAATCGAGGCCGCCTGGGTGTCGTCAGCCCTGCTGACACCTGACCAATTTTTAACGATATCCCGCATGAAAACGATTTTTCAGCGGCCTATCATGCGAATTGTCCGGGGCGCCAATTTCGCCTAAAATCCCACCGACCAAGCTCTTGCAGCGATCACCGGTCGCGCTTGGATTAATGATATGCGGCCGCCGCATATCCACTTCGTGAAGAGTATGGTTTCGGATAATCATAGGTTATGCGCACCAAACCAGGTATGAGCTACGCGGACAATGAACCCCGGTACCGCCAGTTGATTGAAAGGTTTGCTCGGCAAGAAATCGGTCCCACGGAGTTTTGCGCAGCGTTCATGCAGCAATGGAAGTTAGATCGCGACGCGCAGTGGGCACTCATTGACGCTGGGCAAGCTGACGTTGGGGACCGCGAACTCTGCGAGGTGTTGAATCAAGTATTCACTGCGTGTGACGTCTTTGATCCAGTTCCAACCGAGGAGTGGGAAATCGATGCGGAAGCCTTTCTTCGTGAGGTACGGGGCCTATTCGAGCAGCGCTGGGGCTCTGGAGGAGGCGCATAACACGCCGATGAACCCGACACTGCCGTGGTCGCTGTCGCGCCCACGGCCACGCGGGTTATCGGCAGACCGTTAGGCTGCGGAGTTTGGACAACAGGCGAAGAATATTCTCGAAAGGAGTTTGGTATGTCGCTCGATGGGAAGCATGCTCTGATTACGGGGGGCTCGCGTGGCATCGGGAGAGGAATTGCACTGAAGCTGGCGGAGCACGGCGTCAAGGTTGCCGTCCACTATTACAAGAATAAGGAAGCGGCCACAGACACGCTGGCGAAGGTTCGGGAGCTCGGTTCGGATGGTTTCGCGGTTCAGGCCGACGTTGCGCGTCCCGAGGACATCCGCCGAATGTTCAACGAGGTCCAGAGCGCGCTCGGCGGGCTGGACATCTTTGTGAACAACGCGCGGCCTGATCTGCCGGGGTTCTACCACCGGCCATTGGAGATCACGCTTGAGCAATGGCACATGGCGCTTGACTCTCAGGCCCAGGCGTTCCTGCTGGGAGCCCAGGAGTCGGCCCGTGTTATGCCCGATAGGGGCAGGATCATTGCCATCACTTACACCCCCGGCGGCCGCACGGGGAGCTGGCAGCCGTGGGTTGCCATGGGGGCCGCCAAGGCAGCGCTGGACTCGCTGGTTCGCTACTTCGCGGTGGCCCTAGCCCCACGTGGCATCACCGTCAACGGCATCAGTCCCGGCGGCGTCTTCGGTCCGCCCAATGTGGTTGAGGGGGGTGTCTTGCGCGTTTTGCCGCAAGAGATCCAGGAGGCGATCCGGGCCTGGCACGAAGGCGGCTGGACCCCAATGGGCCGGTTGGGCACCCCGGAAGATATCGGCAACGCCGTGATGCTGCTATGCATGGATGAAGCGAGCTTTATTACCGGCCAAATCCTCCACGTGGATGGCGGGGGGTCTATCATGGACACCGTCTTGCCGCTCGACATTCAGCGGGGATAGCGGCGGATGGCTTGCCGTTTAGCGCAGCCTAACACGGCGATGGAGCCGACAATCGGCGCGCCTTGGTTTCGTCGTGGTAAGGGTGACGGCCTGCGCCGCTTGCGGCTCATCGCCAGGCCGTTCGGCGGATCTAGAGTCGTTCTGTAGCGAGGCCTGATTGAGAGAAGGAGGATGTCCGATCTGAAGCATGAGATCTCCGTGGCTCCCGTGATCGGATCGCTGCTTTGGCTTGTTATCGCGCCAGGTTCCGTAGCAGTTCTACTTCCGTGGCTGCTCTCCGAATGGGAGGTTCGGCCTTCCTTCCTCGGCCTGGATGCATCCCGTTGGCTGGGATGGCTTTTGATTCTCCTCGGCGTATCAGGACTGATCGAGGCTTTCACGAGGTTCGCGTTCTATGGTCGGGGAACGCCAGCACCCTACATGCTGACAGAACGCCTCGTCATCACTGGCAGCTACCGTTATGTTCGTAATCCAATGTACATCGCGATCCTTTCCATTGTGTTAGGGCAGGCGCTAATCCTCGGACAAAGCGTGCTTCTTGCCTACGTGCTCGCCGTGTGGGTTGGTTTTCAGGTTTTCGTCCTATTCTATGAGGAGCCAAGCCTAAGCCGTCGTTACGGACACCAATATGAGAATTACTGCTCTGCGGTCAAGCGTTGGTGGCCCAGAGTGAAGCCTTGGTCCGGCGATGCGAGTGGTTGAGGCGGCACACAATCGATTCATGCGCCGCCGAACCCGCCGCTGCAGCCGACGATGCGCGGCCAAGAGGGCGGCAAATTGAAGGTAATTCTCGCGCCGCTCGCGGCTGAGCGGCAAAATCGTTAGGCGGATAAGCAACACCCCGAGAATCCTGACTGGCTGGTCGACGCTTGGATAGCGATGGGATTAGAATCTGTTCATGCGCATTACAAAAGGCAAGGTGGTCGACGGTCGCATCATTGTCGAGGGCGAATCGCTCGATGAAGGATCGGTCGTCACGGTTCTGGTTTCCGACGAGAACACTTTCACTCTGAATGAGGAAGAGGAGACTGCGCTTCTCGAGTCCATCGGCCAAGCGAATCGAGGGGAATTGGTCGACGTCGAAGACGTTCTTAAGCGGCTTCCATAAACTTACGCAATGTTGCCAATCAAGGTCACAGCCGCTGCGGACTCGCAGATACAGAAGGCGGCAGATTGGTGGTTGGTAAATCGTGAAAAGGCGCCTCAAGCCTTCAAGGAAGAGCTTCAACGCGGGTTCGCTCTCATTTCACAAAGGCCGGATGCTGGAGCCAAGGCTACAAACGTGAAGCTAAAAGATGTTCGCCGGATACATCTCAGCCGGATTCGGTATTTCGTGTACTTACCGCGTTCAAGGAAGCCAGGTTGAAGTTCTCGCGTTGTGGCATTCCAGTCGATTGAAAGGCCCTGTCCTGAAAGAGCCGCCCAACACGCCGCTGCAGCCGACCGCTGAAAAGCGCGGCGGCTGAGCGGCAAACCGTTAGGCCGACCTTGCGGAATGGGAGAGACGATGCCCCTGGATATGGAGATGATCGCAGATCAGATCAGCCGAGCCTTTCGGGGCGAGTCCTGGCATGGGCCTTCGGTGCGCGAAGTGCTGGCGGGTGTTTCGGCGGAAGACGCCGCAGCTCATCCAATAGCCGGCGCTCACAGCATTTGGGAGATCGTCCTTCACCTGACCGGTGGATACAACTTGGTTCTTCGGCGGGTTCATGGAGAACGCGCGCAGCTCTCGCCGGAGGAAGAGTGGCCTCCAGTGGCGGAGTTTACTTCGGAGTCCTGGCGCGAGAGCCAGCACACCTTGGAGCAACTGAATCAGCAGCTCCAGAGCGCTGTTCGCGCCTTCCCCGCGGAGCGCCTTTCGCAGGATTTGGGTTCCGAGTACTCGGCATACATTCAGTTCTGCGGCACGCCTCAGCACGACCTGTACCATGCGGGCCAGATCGTTCTTCTCAAGAAGGCACTCTCGGCGTCGCGAGGGGCAGCCTAACACCGAGATGAAGCTGACAACGGCCGCATGGTTAACGGACGGGGCGGCCCTTGCAGCCTATCTCGGTGTTGGGCAGACTGGCGCCTGGCGCCCTCGCCGGGCCTGCAACCACGTAGTTGTCTGTGAATTGAAACACACGAAGACAAACCGATGGACTGGTTGAGTAGACTCGATGAAGCATTTTTCCGCACACCCCGAGAGGCTGACGCATACATAACCAGTGAGCTTCAACGCGCGCTACCAGCCGGTTGGAGGATCAGTCGATCTTCTGCCGATCTACTTGCTTGGGCCATCGAGAAAACAGATCTTCAACCTGGTGAGTGGCCAAACCAAGATTACTGGTTAAGGGTCGCACGTGGCCTCGATGTTGTGATTGTCACCCACTCGAACCGAGACGTCGGAATCTTCGGACTGCACCACGCGCTGCATCATGCAATGGTGATCGATGCGACAATGCTTCGAAGGTTCGGGCTTGGCGAATGCATTCATTCCGTGATGTCTCAATACAAGCCGAACGAGTGGGGTTATACCTGAAACGTGACGACAAAGCACCAGCCAGGCCGGGCTGCCCAACAAGGCGCTGCAGGCCGACGAGCGGCGCGCAGCGGTTCTGGCTTATTACGAAGTGGCTCTGGCGCCGCTCGCGGCTGAGCGCCAGAATCGTTAGCCAGCCATAGCGTAGGAGCATTGACGGAGTTGATCACGGCAGTCCTTTTCGATCTTTACGAAACGCTTGTGACGGAGCGAGAAACAAGGCCTACTCGCGCATCGTCTTTGGGGGAGCGTCTCGGACTCGATGCGGCAGGTTTTCGTAAAGCGTGGAAGCTTCAGCGCGCTAAAGTCGTTCGTGGGCAAGTGTCATTTGCAGACGCATTGCTTGAAATCGGTACGATGCTTGGCCGAACTCTTGACGCGTCGCTTGTCCAAGGGCTGAGCGAAGAACGGCGTCTCGAGAAAGCAGCGGTATTCCAAACGATTGGAGCGGAAGTCCTCGGTGGCCTCTGCCAACTGCACAACTGCGGTTTTAAGCTCGCGGTCATTAGTAACTGCTTTGCCGAAGACGCCGAAGCCTGGCCCCGGTGCCACGCAGCGGAGTATTTCGATGCCTCGGTATTCTCGTTTGAGGTTGGGGCGGCCAAACCGGAGCCTGAGATCTATCGTGAGGCAATGCGGCGGCTGGGAGTCGAGAGCTCTAACGCAGTTTTTGTCGGCGACGGAGGGGATGACGAACTCCTTGGTGCGGAGCGAGCTGGCGTGCGGGCTGCGCAAGCCGTTTGGTTTCGTGGCGAACTCGTGGGGCTGCCGCCGTATATTCCGCGGCTCGTGTCTTGGCCGTCGGTACTTGAGCTTGCGACAGCTGGCTAACAAGGCGCTGCAGACCGAGCGGCTGAGCGCCAAAGACGTTAGATTGCAGGAGAAACAGACGGTGCACTTGAGGACCGATGCTTTCGACGTTTGGGCGTATCGCAAGGACAAGGACGCCGTTCGCTATCTGCTGCTGCACACGTCGCAAGAGAAAGCAGATCGTTGGTTTAACGGTGGGCGCTTCTGGCAGATTCCCGCCGAATTCACCAAAGAAGGCGAAACGCTTCAAGTTGCAGCGCAGCGCTGTCTCTCCGAGATTGGAGTCGCGGCCAAGTCACTGTGGGCGGTCGAGCATAGCTACACCATATTCAATCGGCGATATCAGGACATTCAGCTCATTCTGGTGCTCGCGGCCGAGGTCGAAGACAGTTCGAACATTCGTCTCAGTTGGGAACATTCTTTAGTGACCAGCAGTGATGCGGTAGCGATTGACGTGTCGTGTTCCCAGGGAGGTGTGGAAACAGAAAGATGCCGGGTATAACCTCCCGGGTAATCAAGCCATAGCCGGCCGGCCAGCGGTACCATGCGGCGGTGTGGCGAAGGAGAGCCAAACCATGAACGATCAGCTGAAGCACTACTCCGACAAGCTCGCGTACGAAATCGACTCGTGGGACCTGAACGTTGCCCGCGAAGCCGGCGAGAACATTACCATCGTTGACGTACGTTCTCCCGAGGCCTTTCAACGCGAACACATCGTCGGCGCCATCAATATCCCGCACCGTACGATGTCGCCCGAGACGACCAGAAACATCGACAAGAAGAGCCTCATCGTTACTTACTGTGAGCTGCTCCCCAAAATTCGGACCACGCATTAAGGTGTAAAATCGCGGCCTCGGACAGGAGCAGGAATGAAGACGAGGCAGCGGCGAAATTTCAGCGCCGAGATGAAGGGCCGAATCGCGCT
>Ga0137465_1000055_pt1 | contig 97078 bp, 100 predicted proteins | sample EasRivERMGT828_2_FD_104906 | JGI IMG/M metagenome (GOLD analysis project Ga0137465, IMG submission 104906) | Soil microbial communities from meander-bound floodplain in the East River, Colorado, USA - East River MetaG ERMGT828_2 | ecosystem: Environmental > Terrestrial > Soil > Floodplain ... | reverse complement strand
TCGCGTCTCGTTGCCATGCTCAATTGCCTCCTCATTCTGTTGCCCGTTCCCTTCAAACCGGACGGGTAACATTCTTGTGAGGCAATAGGTCAACGCAGGTAACAAAAGACGCGAGTCAACGCGCAGGAAGAGCAGACGTTAGCGACAGCAGCAGCGAAAGCGGGAATGGATGAGAAGACGGCGAGGAAGTACCGGGACCTGAAGAAACTTCCGAGCCAAGCAAAACGGCAACGGACATGGAGAACGCGGAAGGATGCGTTCGAGGAGGTATGGCCAGAGGTTGTGGAACTTCTGGAACGGGACGAAGCAGTCGAAGCGAAGACAATCTTTGACTATTTGAGCCGGCAACATCCAGAGCGATATCAGGAGGGCGAGCTTCGGACCTTGCAGAGACGTATCAAGATCTGGCGGGCGCGCTACGGGTTGGCCAGAGAAGTAATGTTTATGCAGCACCATAAACCTGGCCGTCAAGGACAGTCGGACTTCACCTACATGAACAGCGTCGGGGTCCGGATTGCAGGGCAGCAATTCAATCACCTGATGTACCACTTCACGTTGACGTATTCGAACTGGGAAAGCGTGATGGTTTGTTTTTCCGAGTCTTTTGAAAGCCTGTCGTCGGGGTTGCAAAAGTCGTTGTGGGAAGCGGGAGCGGTCCCGGAAGAACATCGGACCGACAGCTTATCGGCAGCAATAAAGAACCTGAAGGATGAGGACGAGTTCACCGAACGCTACCAGGGATTGATCCGCCACTATGGCCTGCGAGCCAGCCACAACAATCCTGGCCGTGGGCACGAGAACGGCGACGTGGAGCAGGCGCATCACCGCTTCAAGAGGGCTGTTGAACAGGAAATGATCCTTCGAGGCAGCCGGGATTTTGGGACCCGCGCCGATTACGAGACATTTGTCGAAGAGATCGTGAATCGGCGCAACAGCCGGCGGCGGGAAAAACTCCAGCAGGAACTGGCCGTGATGCACCGGTTGCCGGACAGACGAACCGAAGACTGGAGCCGATGGAGTGGGAAGGTTTCGGCGTTCAGTACGGTGAACGTGAAGCACAACATCTATTCGGTCGATAGCCGGCTGATCGGTGAACCTATCGATGTCCGGGTCTACGGCGAAGCCTTGGAGGTCTGGCACGGCGGCCAGGCGATCGAACGTATCCCACGGTTGCGCGGATCAGGCGGGCATCACATCCAATACCGCCACATTATCGATTCGCTGGTGCGCAAACCGGGAGCGTTTGCCAATTACCGCTACCAGAGCGATCTGTTCCCCGGCGTGCTGTTTCGCGTCGCCTACGATTATTTACGCGAGCACGATCCGGCCGGGGCAGACCGGCAATACGTACGCATCCTGCATCTGGCGGCGTCGGAAAGCGAGCAGCGCGTGGATGAAGCGTTGCGGTTTCTGATCGAACGTGGCGAAACGATCACGGCCGATCGCGTCGGCGAATGGGTCAAGAGCCCTGTCGAGTTCGATTGCCGCGACATCGAAGTCGAGCCAGTGCAGATCGCGGTGTATGACAGCTTGTTGGAACAGGCCGAGGAGGTGCTGGCATGATCAAACCTCGAATGACGGCCTGTCTGAAGCAATTGCACTTGCCTGCCTTCCTCGAACACCACGCGCCACAAGCGGCGCTGGCCGGGAATGAAGGTTGGCCGTATGACCGTTACCTGCTCGGCCTGTGCGAACTCGAACTTGCCGAGCGGGACGGGCGGCGTATCCAACGCCTACTCACCGACTCAAGGCTGCCCCGCGAGAAAACACTCGAGGCGTTTGATCGGAACCGTATCAAGAAGACCGCCGATCGGCAATTCGCCGTGTTACTGGACGGAGACTTCCTTGATCGTCGTGAGAACGTCCTGGTGTTTGGAAATCCTGGAAGCGGAAAAACACATCTGCTTTGCGCACTCGGACATGAATTGGTCCGCAAGGGCCGGCCGGTCTACTTTGTTCCGTGCGCCTTGCTGGTCCAGCGTCTGCTCCTGGCAAAGGCGGAACTGTGGCTAGAAAAGGAGCTCAAGCGTCTCGACAAGTTTGACGCTCTCATTATCGATGATCTCGGTTACGTCCAGCAGAGCCGCGATGAAATGGAAGTGCTCTTCACGTTGCTGGCACACCGCTACGAACACCGCAGCGTGCTGCTGACCAGCAATCTGGTCTTTTCCAAATGGGAGAAGATCTTTAAAGACCCCATGACGACGGCAGCCGCAATCGACCGGTTGGTCCATCACAGCATCATCTTGGAATTGAATCTTCCCAGCTACCGGATGGAAGCAGCCAAGAAATCCCAAGTAGTGGAGGTGAACCCCAGCCCAGAGCATTGACACTTTCCCAGCCTGTGGAAATCTTGCGCTCGGCAAAGAAAGAAAAAAGAACCAAAAAAGAAAGAAAGCTAAGGAAGGGGAGGTTTATGGAAACTGCCGCAGCCATGGAAATCGAGCAAGGACGCCTTCGGCAATATTTTCTTGATGATTTCCACCGCTGCTTGGAAAACCCTGCTGGGTTTTCCACAGTTACCACAAGCTCGACGACGGTTAAATGAACTTCAAATCAAATGGGGACGACAATCACTTGATTCAGTAACATTCCCTGGTGAGGCAATACGACGGGGAAAAGTAATTGTCGCCGGACAGGCGAAATAGAGTTAATGATGTGCGATCTCAAAGATTGGCTTTCTCCGGACAGCCAGGTAGATGCGTTTGATCTGTTCGACGTGGAAGGTATTTGGGCCGGCCATCAGCAAGTCGTTCGATTGCGAGGAACTTGGCGCAACTCGATCAAAAAAACAAAGAATTGAGATCATCGCGCGGCCAATTCGCTCCCGTCCTGAACTACGGACGTTTTCTCTGCTCGCTCTTCAATGAAACCATTCGATCTCGCTGCTTCTCGGCTTCCTGATGTAGTTGAAAAGTAGCAACGGCGATTGCCCAAACAAAGCCCAACGCCCGACCTACGGCAGCAACGATCTGGGGTTTGTTCTTTCCTCGAGCGGCGAGTCGTTGTAGCGCGTGTGCAATCGGCACTGCGCTTTCCAGCCGATATCTTTAATGGATTTCGTGGATCGGGTAGGGCCTCACGTAAATATGCCTTATGAAGACAAGACTAGTGTGGGTGCTGCCCGAACGGGCGTCCGAAAGGCTACTCTATCCAAGACTTCGGAACGAGCTTTTCTCCCTTTCGCCAACGTTCCACAACGGCATCCTGGAACCAATCGCGCTGCAAATCCGCGTGGTCCATGACAATAATCTGAAGATCCGGCGCTAGTTCGGCCGCTGCATCGGCGATCAACTTGAACAACTGGAACACGGCCCTCTGGTCCTCGTCTCCAAGGACATCCAGGGAACCATTTGCATCGCGGTCAGGCGGATAGTGCGCCTGCGACGGTTGATCAAACACGACAAATCCCGGAACCGGCCTGTTCTTCTTACGAAACCACTTATGCAGTGCCAGATGTGCCAATACGTGGTAGCCAACCCAGTTTTCGGCGCTGCCCATGCGGAACAGCGATACCGGTCCGTCCAAAGTATCGGCAACAACGGTCAGGTTCCGAATATCGAGGCGCAACTGGCTGCCGCGATGTTCAAGGTCGAGCGCTTCGGAGTAAGCGCTCATGTATCGGCCGATGATATTGGTAAAAGCGTTGAGCTTTTCCCGAATGGCTTCGGGATCGAGTTCATTTTCCATCACAGCGACGCGCGATCGCGCCACATCGATTGCGTTTCTGAGGCTTGAACCCGTGTCACCCGTGGCCGCCGTATCGACATACTGACTGATCTTTCCGATGGCACGGGCCTGGAGAATAAAGTTGTCCTGCTGAACGCGTAGTATCTCGTTCTCCTGCATGCGCGCAGCAATCCGATGCTGATTATCACGCAGACGGTCTTGGATATCTGCCTCCTCCTTTAATAAGGATGCAAGCCTCACCTGTAAACGAGGATTTTCTGCCTCTACGGCTTGGAGTTGATCGCTTAACTCCCTGAGTGACCGCTTGATCTCCACGACTGTCGGCGTGGATATCGCGAGGTGGCTATCGCACAGAGGGCAAGTATCCTGTTGTTGGCCGTTCCTGGCCTTGATGAGTCCGATGGCACTCAGGCGAGCGCGTTGCTCTTTTGCTTCTCTCTCATAGCTACTTGTCTCGTGTGTGAAGCTGCGGGTAGAGCGAACCTCGGCGTTGACACGTTCGAGTTCGCTGCGCAGACCTTGCCGCTGCGCGCGCAGGCCGGCAAGGAGATCTTCACCGTCTCCCATAACCGCCTCATGCTGAATTTGCGACTCGCGCATAACGCGCTGCAGGATGGACATCACCCCCTCATAGCTCGTGGCCACGCTCCGTTCATCCACCAACCCAACTTGCTTGGCCTCATCCAGGAGCGCCTGAGCCCGTGGGTAGCTGGTGCTATCAAGAGTCTCCGCTTCGCGCAATTGGCGCTCAAGCTGTCTCAACTGGCGACGCGCCTGGTCAAGGTGCGCCTGCTTGAGGAGCCGATCTTCATCGATCGCTCCCAGGAAATATGGCAGCGTATCTCTGATGGCCTGCCCGATGAAATCTTCGCCCTGGCGGTGAAACAGCCTTTGCTTGCTGTCGATGTCATTCTGATCCTGGAACGAGAAGAGCAGCGCATGCCGGAAGTTAGCTTCTAGCGGATCACGCGTCGGCCCGGCTGGGCGATGCTCGTTCTCGCTGATGCCGATTGCTGCGCCAAGAAAACTTTCGACTGCATCAACTGTGGTGTTCTTCGACAACGAAGAAGCGGGTGGGATCTCGATCGCCGATCCGCGAAGCAAATAGATATCGCTATGGGTGCGTTCTCCGACGGCAGGATTGCGCCGGGCAATGAAAATCTGTCCGTCGTTGAGCTGAAACAAAATCGCATACCACCCAACGTGGCGCCGGATCACACCATCCGCGACATTACACTCAGTCCGGCCGGTGCAGTAATCTATGATGTCGATGATCGCCGACTTTCCTGTCTTGGATGCGCCAGTCAATACGTTCAGGCCGCCTGTGCGAAACTTAAGTTCCCTAATCTGTTCCGTGCGGCTGTACAGAATGAGTTTCGAGATTTGCAGGCTCACGGCATTACCCCCCATGAGGCGTAGATCGTTGCCGTGGTTCCGGCCGCCGCAAACCACCGTCCCAAAAAACCGGCTCGCTCAACACATTCGCGCGCTTCTTTCGTGAACAGGCCTGTTCGCCTCTCCGTTGCCGTCAGTCGTTTGGGACCGACCGTCAGCCCTCCGCCCTCGGACAGGGCCAGCGTGTCATTCTGTATGCCGAACAGAATTGCTTCCCGCGTGATCGGCCGCAAGGACTGAACTCGCAAGCCGAAATTGACGAGTTGATCTCGATTGCTCTGTATCCATGGCAAGAGCGAAGTGATCGTCGATCCCGGCAGCGCGGAGCGCGTCCCTTGGTGAAGAACGACGGGCAAAACAAGGAAGGCGAGCGCAAAAGGAAAAGGCTGTTCGTGAGATTTTTGGCTAAATTCGTCCGCAGCAGTCGCGAGAAGGACAGCGCCGAAGGCGGGATTGAAAAGATTAGCTTCCTCAACAACACGTTTGGACCACACCTGCATTCTTCAATCCTCCTGTCCTTCGGAATCCGGTTCCGCGTCCTCGTTAAAGTCAGGGTGCCATCCGACAGCGTAGCGATTGGCGAGGATATGAAAGCTGCCATGCGTCAGGAATCGTTCTCTAACCGAGCGCAACGGAAAACTGGCGTCCTGTTCAACCCATTTGAACACCGAGTGTCCCAATGCGACCTTCTTCTCAGGTGGGCACGGGTCTGCGGCTTCATCAACAATCGCGGCATGGCGTGGTTCCCATGCTTCTGTTAATTCGCGTTCGTATCTTTCGAGTTCGCCATCGATGAGTAACTCTTCACGCAGCCAACGGGAGCGCTGCTCGGAAGCGCGATAGTAGTCTCGGATCGCGTATTCGACGCGCCGCCCGCCAACCTCAATCTTCCTAAGCTGCCGGACGAATGGACGTTTATCGTAATCCGCAATTACGGCGGCATCTAGAACCGCCTCCTTGAAATCCACAGGCAGCGCATCGCGCTTGAATTCCTCGCGAAGTTCGTCAACACGCTGCTCGATGGCAAGCACCGGTATGGACGTCGGCACCATGGTATTCAGGGCACGGATAATCAAGCCGAACCACCAGCCTTCAAGACGCTCGACGAGGTTGTCGATCTGATTCCGAGGCGCGGCGTGGTATAGCTCACGGACGATTTCGTCGCGCACGTCAATAATGTTGGAAGAACCATCCAGAACATGAATGGCACGCAGCAGGCTGAGCCGGACCTCCTCAGGTAAAGCCACATACGCCGTCCGCGCCACCGCAGTCTCCTTGTTCTTCGACCTCGCGGCGGCAGCCAATAACAGCTTGTCAGCCGTTTTCTCATCACGATCCCGCATGCGCAGCAAGGCCGCCGCCGATCCATCCGGCGCCTGGCCCGTCGTCAGTAGGACAAACCTTACCCGGAACGGAGCCTCGACGTCTTCAGCGACGCGTTCCAGCCAGACTGACAAGGTTTTCCAAAGATCAACACTCACGTCAGTGAGATCACCTGTCTTGCCGATATGGTGCTTCGTCTGGATAAGTTCGGCGGGTTCACCTTTACTCTCAAAAGCAACATCGTCGAATTTTTCAATCGAGATCGATAGCTGGGGTGTCTCAGGTATCGTCCGAAGTCCCGCAAGCAGGGCATAACGGCACTGGAATAGGTAACCGATTGCAGAAGCACTTGCCTCATGCGGATTTCGCGGTTTCGCCATTCAGGCAGTTCTCACAATCAAAAATATCGGCAGGCACATCATTTGGCTAGACGTGGCATCGTAGCGAGCACGTTGATTGTTTACAAGTGAAAGAACATCGTGACTAGTGTACGTGGCAACCAATGGCCGAGCGTTCGCAAGCTAGTCGGGTAGCGGAGACCGTTGTCACTTGTGACCCCCAATTGGGATTGGAACGAATCAATCATCGCGAATCCTTAATCGAGCGAATACAAAACAAGTCGATTCCGCTTCCGACACAAACCAGCCTAGGGACCGAATCCGACCCTAGTTTTAGGAAACTGACTTTGTGGGCAGGACACGGCTCAGGTTCTAAGCAATCACAACTTACGGAAAGGGGACCTGATCTGACTCACGTAAAAGTGATGCTTTATGTATGAAGCACGCGGGAGAAACACATACTGGCGCGCGAAACTGTGTCAGTGAACAAAGTAAAGATTGATACAGGAGCGCGCTGCTCGGCTCACTTCGACCAATATGACTCGAGAAATTCTGAAAATTGGCTTGGCTGTGATTGATGGGGACCGCTTGCTCCTTGTTAAGAAGCGGAACTCGGAATTCTACATCCTACCGGGCGGCAAACCTGAGCAAGGGGAAAGTGATATTGAGACCCTGTCGAGGGAAATAGACGAAGAGTTGGGCTGTCGTATTGCTTCAGACCGACTGTTGTTCCTCGGAACGTTCTCGGATGAAGTGGCAGGAATGCCTGATGCCAGAGTCACAATCCGGCTTTATGCAGGAACACTAATCGGGACCCCCTCGCCCCGCTCAGAAATCGACTCCCTCGTCTGGTGGATCCGCACCGAATACAAAGTGCAGACTCTTGCGCCTAGTCTGAGGAATTCGATTCTGCCGTTTTTATGTGATGCCAACCTCGCTCAGGCAGCGGCGCAGGACTCCCAGAAGGCAGTAAGTCTCGCGTGAAAATCCTGCAATGATCCCTCGTTTCGAATCGTGTGGCTGGCTGCTGCGATGACGGCTCCGGTTCCCAGCCGCGATAACTCTGTCTCGTCCCGCTCGGCCAATTCTCCGGGACTGAAGGGTCTGTCGGCCCGACTGGCCAGCCGATCGCACCGCAAATCGAAAGACGCCTCGATGGCGAGAAGGTAGGCAGAGCCTGCGGGATCCCGAGACTTCAAAACTTCAAACTCAGTTTTGACGAAGATCGCATCCACAAAAACCGACACAGCGCTCACGATCAGTTGCGTGACTCTGTCAGCATAGAGCATCGCTAGCGCAGCGGACCCATTCTGTTCCCGCAATTCAAGCCGCACTTTGCGTTCGTTTTCGCGCGTGGCCGGCAGTCCCCTTGCCAATACTTCCTCAATCACAACCTCGCCTAGGTAGACGACTTTGCCACCGGACAGGCCAGAGAGAAATTGCACGGCGGTTGTCTTCCCAGCACCAGCGAGTCCCGCCACTCCAACTAAGGCAGCCATCATCACTCTTTTGTGATGCTCAAAATGCAATAGGCGGGGTCAAGGCTGCTGTCCGAAAGCGCACAAGGAAATCGCGCTGACGTGATGTAGGTAATCCGAACCCGCAGTTCGCGCCCTGTAAACCGCCGTGTATCGGGGTCGAATTCCTGAAGCCGCAAGATATCTCCAACCCTATAGTCCCTGTCGTTCGCTCGCCGGAGATCATGAGTTTTGGCACCCGTCAGAGTGGCTTCAAAAAGATGAGGCCAAGACTTGACTACATGTTCGACCGGCTCACGTGATCCGTCCAAAGGCTGTGAAGGCATGATAGTGCTCACATCCTCCATTTTGCTCTCCTCGCTCGAAACGGTCCTCTGAATTATGCTTCGGACACGGTGTTCAACTCTCCGATAACGCGATGTCACGTCCACCACTCCAAATTGATGTGCTCTACGGGTACGCGCGGAGGCGTTGCGGTCGACGCTTTCAGGATCGTCAATTCCTCAAGCTTCGCGATTGCGATCTCCTCAACCGCGTAAGACGTCGCCTGCGACCTGACGCTGATCACTTCTGAGACCGTATCGGAGGCGATGCGTCCCAAATACCGCCCGAACTCCTCACAAGCCGCGACGATTTGAGCCACGCATGCCTCGTCAAAGCCACCCACTTGTGCAGAGTCTGCGAAAAGCACTCCCACGACAGCTTCTTTGTGGTTCGTAGCCGCCGGGCTGAACACCAGGGGACATGCGAAGAGGGCTGCGACTTCGTCATCCATCTTCTTAGGGTCCCAACTATCTCCACCGAGAATTTGCATGTCCTTTTGCAGTCGCTGTTTGTACGTGTCGAGGGGGAGATCAACGTAAGGTGTCACAAGCACTCGACAGCTTCTCGCGGAAAGTCCAATCACTGCGTGGTCGATCCTGAATAGCCTCCCTATAAGGGCAACGTCGCGTCCTCCACCGGCTCGTGGCCCGATGTAATGCGCGATCTGCTGCAGGTGCACCTCGGATGGTTCGTTGGCACGCATCCCTACCACACGGTGTAGAGTCGCGCGATACTTTCCGCCACGATTGCTGAACAATGGCGCCAAAGCACTGACAAAAGCACTACTGACCGCAATGGTCGCATCCGGAACGTAGTCGCGTTTTTCGGTTCCAGGCCCGCTTTTCTTGTTAAAAGGCCATCCCGCTTCCCAGAATCCGATCTGCTCCGAGCGCTCGATGATGGGGTTCACATTCCGTCGACTGTCGAGAGAGTCAAGGAGCGCTGAGACCTTCTGTGAGTCCGTGAAGATCGCCAGCAGGTGATTGCGGCTGTTTGTTCCATGTCGAACCACAACTTCCTCGAACTCATCCAGGCCGGAACTTGGGAGGTCGCCGAATAACGGCGAAAAACCACCAGCCTCGAACAGGAGCGACACCAAGAAGCGATTGAGAAAAGACGACTTTTGTATGAACGCGTCAGAGACGCGCGCACCATTCCTAATCTGAAGGCTCGCGATCGTATCCGCGCGCAAGCGCTTCTTGAGGTAATCAACGAGCCCACGATCACGCCCTAACTGTCGAGAACGGTCGAATAGTTCAGCATGATCTCGTGCGGGATTTCCGTAGCATTCGGCGCGAAGATTGCGTACTTCGTCCAATTTTGGGGATCCCTCTGGAGCGAGTTCGTGTCCGATTCGATCCTCGCGAAAGTCCGCAATCCGCAATCGAAGAAGGTCGATTAGCCCTCCGTCGCCCGTTCCCGACACCAGATACCTGTTGTGTCGCCCCGAAAGATCCGGCTGGCCATATGTCTCGTTCCGCCAATACGAAATGTTGCGAGAGCCAGGGCTCTCGTCCTCTTTGCCGAATCCGACAGCCAGAATGATGATATCGAACTGTTTCTTCTCGCCGCGAACCTGTGTAACGACGTTCGAACTTCCCTCGTACGATTCCCCAACCCATTCGATTTCGCGTTTCAGGTGATCAATCCTAAGGTATCGGAGATTCCGCCATTCGTTTATCTTCGGTCCCGCCGCGGGCACCTCGCGTTCCCATTGCTGCACAATCGTCGTCGCCACGTCCGAGGCTCGGCCAGCCCGCCAGTTCATGATCGGTAGTCCTGCACTTGGATTTGTGGACCCTGGGAGCGGCCAATCGTAGATGTGCGGGTGAACCCAACGCGTGGCGCATCCTCGCTGCAGCGGACACAAAACCGATCGCTTTTCGAAGAGAGTAATCGTGCGTCCGGAGGAACCCGACCCTACTGAGAAGATGGTTCGGAGAGCCATCGCGGCAGTGAGGCCGGCAATCCCACCTCCGACGACCGCAGTATTCGCCGCGTCCGACAAGAGCCCAGCGCGATCAATTGCCCAAATGAGATTCAGAGCGCGAATCTGCTGATTGAAAATCGTAACGCCGGCGTCGAGAACTCCAACCAGATAGACCCCGTCGCTTAGACGAGTGAGGGCAAGATAATCGTTGGGAACTGGCGCGATTGTCGCGGCCACTTTTTATCCTTCCGCCGATTTGTAAACCAAAGAAACCTAAAGCAAAAATATACGTAATTTGACGTTTTTATTTGCCGGCACAAACGGGAAAAATCGATACCCGCCAATAAAACCCACAGTTTTCCATTTAACGAACTGTATAGAGAAGTACGGAGCCGACTCATCAGGCCGCCCGAGGCAGGGCGAATGGCGAATTCTGCGGAAGAAGACGATTGGACATCACGACGTTCGCCCCGTCTTCTTCTCCGATGGTTTTCGTGCATCAGTATCGATTTTTCGCCGGCCTTAGCGAACGATCGTTCCGTCATTGTCTGAACGATAGCAGTGCTTGATGCTTTGATTTCATTCGTTAGCAACCGCCAGTTTCCACGACTAGACCCTCTCATCCGTCGATCAGAACACCTTTGCGGCGGCGCATAACTGAGATGATTCCATCAAGTATGGACACGCAAGGTCCCCATTTGACGGCCTGCAGGAACACGCGAACGTAGGCCACTACGAGTTTCCCATAGTCCATAGCGGCGGCGGGGGATTATGGCAGGCGAGTGTGGTTTTGTAGAGCGACGTAAACCTCAATCTCATTATGAAGCTTCTAGAAGTGAGTCGCGAGCAGCGCGTGAAAGCATTGGGGTTTGCCCCGGCGAAAAAAACTGCACTCAAGTTTGCGCGATGCGGAGTTAGCTTGACGAAATTTTCTGATCGCACAGCCACCTTTCTTCTCCACACTTGAGTCGAGTTTGCCGTTTTGTCAAGTCGAAGTTGACCATCGGCAGATGGAGTCCCTCTCGTCAGAGTGCATAGCCGTCGATCGAGCCGTTTCGGCGGCGAAGGTGGGTCAGGTTGAGTTCCTTCAAAAGGCTGTAGACGTAGTTCCGGTTTAGTTTGAGTAAGGACGAGGCGGTTTCGATATGGCCGTCGGCTGCTGCGAAAGCGCGTTCGACCAAGGATCGTTTGGCGGCGGCGAGTCCGGTTTCGAAATCCAGTGCCGCGGACTTGATGACGACGGGGAAGTCGGCGGGTTCGAGCATCGATGAAGAACCCATCATGACGGCGCGCTCCATGATGTTCTGGAGTTCTCGCACGTTTCCCGGCCAGGAATATATCTTCAGCGCCGTTTCCCCTTCATTCGAGATTCCTCGGATCTCCCGCGTCGATTGACGACCATATATAAAAAGGAAGTGATGCGCCAGGGCCGGGATATCCTGCGACCGCTCGCGGAGTGACGGCACATCGATCGGGATGACGTTGAGACGGTAGTAGAGATCCTCACGGAAGGCGGTCCTGAGATCGCGATTCGTGGCCGCGATAATCCGGACGTTCGCGTGGAGCGTGCGCGTGCCGCCGACGCGCTTGAACTCGCGCTGTTGCAGAACGCGCAATAGTTTCGCCTGTACGATCTGCGGCAGTTCTCCGACCTCGTCCAGGAACAACGTGCCGCCGGATGCCAGCTCGAACTCTCCGAGCTTCGTGTTGACGGCGCCGGTAAAGGCGCCTTTCTCGTGGCCGAACAGTTCGCTTTCGAACAGCGGCTCCGGGATTGCGGCGCAGTTCACGGCCACGAACGGGCCGCCGGCGACCACGCTGTTGTCATGGATCGCCTGCGCGACCAGTTCCTTTCCGGTGCCGGTCTCGCCGACGATCAGCACCGTCGATGACGTGCGCGCCGCGGCGGCGGCCTGCGCGATAAGGTTCCTCATCGGCAGGCTGTCGCGGATCAAACGATGTCTAAAGCCCTGCATGTTTCGATTTCTTTTTGCAGCAATTCCGCCGTCCGGAAATTCATCCGCCGGACGTGCCGCGCCACCATGAACAGCATCACGGCGGCGACGGCATGGCGTCAGACATCATGATGTCAACAATAGGCGCTGCACTTGACCGCCCCTTCTCCAGGCAGGATCGTCGTTGCTCGCGGGAGCCACGACTGCTATAACGGCTGTGCTATCGATTCTTTGAGGAAGTACATCCCGTCAATCGCTTCAAACAGCCTTCGAAAAGGAGCCCGGTATGTCCGTCTTTAGAGTGAGAGTGCTCTCGGCCGTCGTGGTCGCGCTCACCGCGGCATTGTGCGTGTCCGTCAGCCTGTCAGGGCAGACTGGCGCAAGTGCGTCCAAAGGCGAGACCGAATGGCGGTTCTTCGGGAGTGACAATGGCGCAACCCGGTATTCGCCCGCTAATCAGATCAATGCCGGCAACGTCCGCGATCTTCGTGTTGCCTGGCGCTGGTCGGCACGGAACTTCGGTCCCCGGCCGGCGACCTCGATGCAGGTCAGTCCACTGATCATCGACGGCGTGATGTACACGACAGCGGGTGTCAATCGCGACGTCGTGGCTCTCGATTCCGCCACCGGTCAGCTTCTGTGGCACTGGCGCCCGACCGGTGAGCTGACGAGATGGTTCGACATCATCGAGCCGCTCGCGAGAACCTCCGGCCGCGGTGTCACTTACTGGACGGATGGTGCAGGCGATGAGCGGATCTTTGTCGTGATGAACAGCTACATGCTCGTGGCACTCGACGCGAAGACCGGACGGCAGGTGGCGAGCTTCGGCAAGAACGGCGTCGTGGATATGGCGGAAAACCTGAGGTGGAACGAGCGGCCGGGACTGCCTCGTGAAGGCCGGGTGGCCAATACCTCACCGCCCGCCATTGTGGGCAACGTGCTGGTCGCGTCGATCTCGATGCATACGGGCTCCGTGCCGAACCTTCCGGGGGCTTCCATCAACGAACAATGGCCCATGAATATCCCGGGCGACGTCGTCGCCTACGATACGAAAACGGGCAAGATGCTGTGGCGCTTCAACATCATTCCCCGCGCCGGAGAAGAGGGCGCTGAAACATGGCTCACGGCGGATCCAAAGGTCTGGGATGTTCCTGGCGGCCTGAACGCCTGGGCGAAGCAGCGTCCGGATCTCCGCGAGTCGTCGTCGAACCGATACACGGGCAATGCGGGCTTCTGGGCGCCCGTCACGGCGGATCCCGAGTTGGGAATGTTCTATATCGCCACGGAATCCCCGACGAGCGACTACTACGGCGGGTATCGGCCCGGCAATAATCTGTATGCCAACTCCGTGCTTGCTCTCAATGCGAAGACAGGTAAGCGTGCATGGCATTTTCAGATGACTCACCACGATATCTGGGATTTCGACCCGCCGACCGCGCCGATCCTGGCGGACATCACCGTGGAGGGCCGTCCAGTCAAGGCGGTCGTCCAGCTCACCAAACAGGGATTCGTCTTCGTGTTCGACCGCACGACGGGCAAACCGGTATGGCCGATCGAGGAGCGGCCGGTCCCGAAGTCCGATGTCCCGGGTGAGTGGACGTCACCTACGCAGCCGATTCCGACCAAGCCGGCCGGAATCGAAGTGCAGGGGTTGACCGAGAACGACCTCGTCGACTTCACGCCCGAGATCAAGGCTGAGGCGCTTCGCGTCGCGCGTCAGTTCCGTCTTGGCGCTATCTACGCGCCGGCATCGCTGCCGAATGCCGCTGATGGAACGATGGGCACGTTGACTGCGCCTTCGGCCGTTGGAGGCGTCAATTGGCCGGGCGGTGCCGTCGATCCGGTTGACGACGTTCTCTATGTCGCAAGTCAAACCAGCTTGTTTAACGCGCAGGTCGTGGAGGGATCACCGAATAAGGGAGTCCTTTATCACAACCCTCGCGGTCAATCCGTCGGCCCGCCGACGACTGTCTTCGGCCTTCCGCTCATCAAGCCTCCCTACGGGCATGTCACCGCGGTCGATTTGAAGACGGGTGAGCGCCTGTGGAAGGTGCCGCATGGCAACACACCCGATACGATCAAGAGAAACCCGAAGCTGCAAGGCGTGGAGATTCCCAATACCGGGGCGCAGACGAGGGGCACGGGGCTGTTGGTCACCAGCACGCTCCTGTTCGGCGGCGAGGGTGGCGCAAGCCCGGTTTTTCGCGCGTGGGACAAGAAGACCGGCGCCGTCGTCGCGGAGATCCAGTTGCCTGGTCCGACCACCGGATTTCCCGTCACCTATACGAAAGCAGGGCGCCAGTACATCGCCGTGGCAGCACGAGTTGGTGATGCGGTGGAAATCGTGGCTCTCGCGCTTCCTGCGACCGCAACGAAATAAGCATTTACACGGGCTAAAGTACGCCTCTAAGAAAAAGGAAGGAGACATTCACAATATGTGCGACGAACACTATGAAAACGATGTTGAACAAAAACGACTCCGCTTAGGCCTGAGCCGTCGAGAATTTGCCGCGATGACGGCAGCCGCCGGTATATCGATTCTGTTGCCTCACGCGGCAGAAGCCGCAGTCGATGTGAAGGAAGAAGAAGTCAACATCAAGACGCCCGACGGCACGGCGGACGCCTATTTTGTGCACCCCGCTGCCGGCACTGGCGCTGCCGTGATTGTTTGGCCGGACATTCTCGGGCTTCGCCCCGCGTATCGCACGATGGGCAAGCGGCTCGCACAAGAGGGCTATTCGGTACTGGTCGTGAATCCGTTTTATAGATCCAAAAAGGCGCCGATCATTCCCGATGGGACGAAAATCACCGAGGGCATGCCCATCGCTCGTCCCATGGCCGCGCTATTAAATCCTACGACCCACGTCAGCGATGCAAAAGCATTCGCCGCGTGGCTCGATACGCAGGCTTCTGTCTCGAAGACGCGCAAGATTGGAACCACAGGCTATTGCATGGGCGGGCCGATGGTAATGCGCACTGCAGCTGCTGTTCCAGACCGCATCGGTGCCGGCGCCACATTCCATGGCGGCACTCTCGCCAGTGCGGCAAACAACAGTCCACACTTGCTTGTTTCTCAAATGAAGGCGCAGTTCCTTCACTGCGTGGCCCAGAACGACGACATGCGCGATCCAAACAATAAGGTGCTGCTGAAGAAGGCCTACGACGATGCCAGCTTGCCCGCGGAAATCGAGGTCTACAAAGCGGACCACGGCTGGTGTGCCATCGATTCGGACCAATACAACAAAGATGAAGCAGAACGAGCTCACGCGCGGCTGCTCGCTCTGTTCAAGAAAGCTCTCGCGTAGATGCGACATTCTTCCCTTGGCGTCTTAATGTTGACCGGTGTAGTCGGATTGGCGGCTGCGCAATCAGTTCAGCCGCCCTCCCGTCCGATTACGTTCGAACGCATTCAAAACTCGAATCGCGAGCCGCAGAATTGGCTCACCTATTCAGGCAATAACATGGGGCAGCGGTACAGCCTGCTCACCCAGATCACGCCGCAGAACGCCAAGGATCTGGAAATGGCCTGGCTGTGGCAGGCGCGTTCGGTCGAAAAGTACGAGGCGACGTCGATCGTGGTAGACGGCATCCTTTACACCGTTCAGGCGCCGAACGATGTAGTGGCACTGGACGCGAAGACGGGCCGGCCGATTTGGACCTACCCGTATCGAAACCTGCCGGAGGCGCGCAACTGCTGCGGCCAAGTGAACCGCGGTCTAGCCATCCTGGGGGAGACGCTGTTCATGGGAACCCTGGACGCGCACATCATTGCGCTGGACGCCAAGAGCGGCGACTTGCTGTGGAAGACCAGGGTGGCCGACGCCAGGGAACGCTATGTGATTACGCACGCTCCCCTTGTGGTCAAGGATAAGGTGATCGTCGGCACGGCCGGCGGGGATGCGGGCGCGAACGGAATCATCGCGGCGTTCGATGTGAAGACCGGTTCCGAAGTCTGGCGCTTCAACACGATCCCGCAACCCGGTGAGCCCGGGAACGAGACATGGAGCGGCGATTCGTGGAAGCGGGGCGGCGCTTCGGTGTGGAACACCGGCGCTTACGATGCCGAATCGAACCTCACGTACTGGGGGACCGGAAATCCAGCGCCGGATTGGGACGGACGGCAGCGGCTTGGCGACAATCTGTACAGCGATTGCGTGGTCGCGCTCGACGCGGATACGGGGAAGCTCAAGTGGTTTTACCAGTTCACTCCGCACGACGAAATGGACTACGACGCGACGCAGGTGCCAGTGCTTGCCGATCTACACTGGCCCGGCAAATCCGGACAGAGCCAGCTTCGCAAGGTCATGCTCTGGGCCAACCGCAATGGGCTGATGTATGTGCTGGATCGAATCAGTGGGCAATTCCTGATGGGCAAGCCGTTTGTGAAGGTGAACTGGATGGACGGCTTCGACGACAAGGGGCGGCCGAAGCGAGTACCGGGCATGGTGCCTTCGAAGGAAGGGACGTTGATCATGCCGACGGTGAATGGTGGTACGAATTGGTATCCGCCTTCGTACAGTCCCAACACAGAGCTCTTCTATATACCCGGCTGGGAGAACACGGGCAGCATCGCGATCGAGGGCGGCCGGCCGCGAACTGTCGGCGACATACCGGCTGGCGCACCGAATCTTCTGACGCCCAACAAGAGACCCGAAGAGGAAGGCTATGGATTCGTCCGCGCGTTCGACATGAAGACCGGTGACAAGAAGTGGGAATTCAAGATGAACGACGTCACTTATGCGGGGGTGCTGACCACGGCGTCGGATGTTCTGTTCAGCGGCGGGCGCGAGGGATATTTTTATGCGTTGAATGCTCGCACGGGAGAACTGCTTTGGCGCAGCCCGCTCGGCGGGCAAGTGAATAGCGCACCCATGAGCTACATGGTCGACGGAAAGCAGTACATCGCCATAGCCGCCGGAAGCTCACTATTCGCGTTCAGGCTCAAGAACTAGTTTTTACCGACCGCTACTTATTTCACGTTGTGCGCTGTTTTCTGGACGACCTTGTCGAATTCCGGTTCCGCCGCTCGTCTTTATAGTGAAGGCGGGGCCAACTAGCCTGCCTGAAGACCATTTTCAGGAGAAGACAATGCCGCAATATTTGGTTGCTGGTTACATACCCGACGACTTCGATCCGTCCCAAGTGACCGAAGCGACGGGGCGCGAGATCCAGGCGCTCAACAAAGAGATGATTGCTGCCGGCGTCAGAAAATTCGCATGCGGCCTTGGTGCCGCGAAGTCGCTGCGAGCGCAGGCCGATGGCCGAGTCCTCATCACCGACGGGCCGTACCTTGAGACCAAGGAACACATCGGAGGTTTTTGGATATTGGAATGCGCCGACATGGACGAGGCGGTGGCGTGGGCGCCATTCGGGGGCAGGTCGAGGTGCGAGAGATCTTCTTCAATCCGGCAACCGACTAGCAACTGAGCGGCGGACTTGAACGATGTCGCGACGCCTTATCCGAAGACGGCCTCGATCGGGCAATATCTCATGAACCGAACTATCGAGATCGCGCTGGCGCACAGCACCGGAGTCCATTTCACGCGATGCAGTCTCAATCCACACGGCGCGCGCTCCATGCTGTTGCTTGTGGCGAGCCCGTTGGTGAAGTTCTGCGGCCGTTCGTCCCTGCCGGAAACCGATCGCGATAGAAACGGCTCACTCCGTGGCTTCGGCTGGCGCGTCCCTCTGCTGTCCTCCTCTGTTCAACTGTTTTCTGCACGTTGTCGATTACGCTGTCGCCCGTTCGACTTAGAATCGAACGACCGAAAAGGGGACACCTGAATGAGCCTGATCACCGACTTTCGTTTTGCGCTGCGATCCCTGATCAAAATCAAGGGTTTAACTATCACCGTCATTGTCACGCTCGCCTTGGGGATTGGTGCCAACGCGGCGATTTTCAGCGTGGTTCGAGGCGTACTGTTGCGACCGCTGGTCAACCGCGATCAGGACCGGCTGATCTATCTGCGACAGAGTGCCAAAGGCATCGGGATGGAAAACGCTAACTTCTCGATCCCGGAACTGCGCGACCTCCAGGGCGGCGTGAAGTCGCTCACTCAGTTCGGTGATTTTTCCACGATCGAATTTACGATGATCGGTTTGGGCGATCCGCGTGTGGTTCGCGCAGGAGTGGTCGGCGGATCGTATTTCGACGTGATGGGACTCATGCCGGTAAAAGGCCGTCTGCTCAATGCATCGGACGATGGCCCGAAAGCGGCCGGCGCGGTCGTGTTGACGTATCGCTTCTGGACCACGTCCTTGAAGAGCGATCCGGCTGTGCTTGGAAAGACGGTCCGGCTTGGCGATCGGTCCGCCACGATCGTTGGCGTGCTCGAGCCGTCCGTGCCGTATCCCACAGAAACAGAAATCATCGCGAACGTCGTCACGAGTCCGCACCATCTGGATGCCACGATGGTCGATGGCCGCGTTCATCGCATGACCGAACTGTTCGGCCGTCTGGCGGCGGGCGCGAATCTCGACACCGTTAAATCGGAACTTCGCACGGTGCACAGCACAATGGTGAGGGATCATCCGGAGTCTTATTCGAAGCAGGCCGATTTTCAGATCGACGCTGTTCGGCTGCGCGATCAGATCATCTCGCCCGCGCGTACCGTACTGCTGGTTCTTCTGGCCTCGTCGGGCCTGGTCTTCGTGATTGCGTGCTCGAATGTTGCCAACCTGATTCTTGCTCGTTCGGTTCGGCGTGAAGGCGAACTCGCGGTGCGCGCCGCGCTGGGTGCGAGCCGCGCGGCACTGCGACGAACGCTGCTTGCCGAGAGTCTGCTGCTTTGCGGTGCCGGCGCGATTCTCGCGATCGGCATCGCGAGACCCATGGTTGCATTGCTGGCGCGCTACGCCGCGCGTTTTTCCATTCGCGCGCTGGATGTGACCGTCGATTCGACGTTGCTCTGGGTTGGCGTCGTCCTCGCCGTGGCAGCGGCCGTGCTCCTCGCGTTTGTCCCCAGGCTGCCATCATCCGCCGGCGCGAATGGCCTGGGACTTTCGAATGGAAGCGTACGGATCACGTCAGGAACAAATCGCCGGCTTCGCGTCTTTGCGGTCATCCAGATCGCCGCTTCATTCATCCTGCTCGCTGGAGCCGGCACCCTGCTGACCACGCTGTTCGCCCTGCAGCGCACTCAACCCGGTTTCCGCATGAACAACATTCTCGCGGTGAATGTGCCGGTCGTTTCGTACACACGCAAACCGGAGCAGATCGCCGCGTTCTATCGCGACGTTCTGCGCCAGGTCGCTTCCGTTCCTGGAGTGACGAACGTTGCGGTCGGCACGGTGGTTCCGTGGCGCGACAAAGGTTTCTTCGAAGCGCAGTTCACCGCTGAAGGATATGCGAAAGCAAACGGAGAAGAGGATCCGCGCGCCCGCTTCCGCACGGTTTCTCCGGGATTCTTTCCGGCGCTGGGCGTGCCACTCATTTCCGGCCGCGATTTCAATGAGGCGGACCGCCGTGGTGCGGAGAAGGTGGTGATCGTGAGCCAGAGTCTGGCACAACGATTGTTTTCGAGCGGCGACGCCGTCAATCATCGATTGATGTGGACGGATCCCGTCATGAAATTCATCGACGTGAGTATGGACGGCCGTCGAATCGTCGGTGTCGTTCCGGATATCGATGATGAAAACATCGTGCCCGGCTCCGCCATGACCGTTTATCACCCGCTGGAGCAGGAGATTGGCGGTGGTCGATTGTTTGTCCACGCCACCACGGACCCTTACACACTCGTTCCTGCAATTACGAAAATCATTCGCAATCTTTCGGACGAACAACCGGTCGAACGAGCCCAGACGCTCGAAGATGTGAAAGCCGAAGTGCTCGCGCCAAATCGCATCAACGCCATGGTTTTTGGTGGATTTGCAGGGATGGCGTTGACCATTGCGATTGTCGGCGTCGCCGGCGTGCTGGCATTCTCCGTCAGTTCACGCACTCGTGAGTTCGGTGTTCGGCTCGCGATCGGCTCAGAGCCAAGACACCTTCTGGGACGAGTGCTTGGTGAAGGCGCAGTCATCGCCATCAGCGGAATCGTTGCGGGAGTAGTCGGTGGTTTCGCGCTGGTGAAACTCGTCGGGCGTTTCATTCCGGACGTGAGCATTCCGGATCTCCTGCCGCTGATGGGAGCGGCTGCGGTCTTGGCCGGCGCAGCGATTCTGGCCTCGCTCATGCCGGCGTTGCGCGCGTCGCGAGTGGACGTCGTACAGGCGTTGCGCTCGGAGTGAGCTACACACAACTAGCTCCAAAAATATTCGGCGTCCATTGACCAATCGCGGATGGCTGCGGATTCATCTATACGCTTGACCGCCCTTAGTTTCCGGGCGCCATGCGATCGACATGGATCGATCACCAAACAATGAGCGTAAAGGAAGGAAGACGGCCGGTGAGAAATGAAAATTGATTAGTCACTAATCATTTCTCAATTTTCAACTTGAAGCGGAGAGGGGGGATTCGAACCCCTAAGAAACGGAACAACAACCTCAATAAATCAATTCTTTACCGGCGACCACGGAAGCACCAGTAGGGCATAGGTGGGCATGGTAGGGCATAGGTTGGTCACAAGACCGGTCACAACATCTCCCAGTGCGGCTGACAACTTTTCGTAATGTAGAGTCAGAACCTCAGGCCTTTCCTTTCGCCCGTAGAATCTTCATATAAGTTTTGTCGGGGTTGCGGTTGTCCCATGCGCCTTTGATGAAGTCGCGCAGATTCGGCATGTCCTTTTCGATGGTTGTTTGCCAGAGGTTCGGGTTGTATTCGAAGACACGGAGCATGTTGTCGATGTCAAACAGTGGTCCCGTCCCTTCGGCTTTCATCAGCACGACGGGCTTTTCATGAGCGATCCTGACCCCGAGTTCGAACATGACATTCGGATTGTGCTCCGTCAGATCAGCAATCACCAAGTCCGCCTCGATGAGGTCATTGACTATAGTGGATTGAATCATGTCGCTTCCCTGACGATTCGCAGTCTTGACCGTGAATCCACATTCCTTTGCTGCTGCCGCCGGCGTGATCAGACTTCGGAGTACCTCCTGGAAAAAACCCTTTGGGTGTTTGGCGTCGCGCTCGACGAATGGCAAAATCACAAATGCAGTGAGTGTTGATCCCGGCGCGCCTTCAGCCAGTGTGACCGTTACCGCGCTCGGCTCCCGTGGCTCTCAGCCATCAGTACTGACGGTTTGAGGTACGCCCTCTGTGATCCCAAGATAGGCGCAGTTCTCACGAAAAATTTTCGCGAATTCCTCATGGACGTCTGGAGGCAGCCCGAATTGGTTCGTGAGGACGTTCCCGAGATATTTCATGTCCGGCAGATTGCTGCCTTTGTAGTATTCGAGGACCTTTTTGAAAATCTCGATGTTGAGGAAGCCTTGCTTCTTGAGCGATAGCTCGATTTCGGGATTCGGCGCATACGCAATTTCTCGACCGAGTTCCGTGAGGGCAATCGGTGGAGCGTCGCGCGAACCAGTCGTCAGGCCATAGTCTCTACTCGCTGCAGTTTGGTAATACCAGGGGTTGCCTTGACCGACGCCGATCACCTGCCGAATCTGTTCCGGCTCCCACGGATTCCCACCATTTTGGTCCTTGAGCGCGTAGGTAATCTGCAGCGCTTTCTCGAGAGTAGCTTTTGGGAACTTTGGCGATTTCGGCGCGGCGGTCTTGACTGCCGGCTTCTTCGCGGCCTTCTTCTTCGCTGGCATCCTTAGAAGCCTCCAAACCCCGATAGAACGCAGACGTATGTATTTGAAAACAGTGGGCCGTTATTGTAACGCCTTTTGCGGTACTACTCGAAGGACTCTAGTTTTTGTCGATCCCGCGTGACAGTCCTGTCGTGTTTGGTTTTGTTTGGGATCGGGAGAACTTAGGCTTAAAGTGATCCAATATGGCTGCGCGAGACAGATACGATGTGGATATCGAGTGTCCAAAATGTAAGGGAAAAGGTGTTTTACACATGTCTGAGAATGACTACCCGTTCATGCGCAGCGTAGATCGCCGAATCGATCAGGTGGATGGGAACTTTACTGCGCGGATTGTGATGAAAACTCGGGTAGAAAAGATCGAAATTAACTGCGGTTCGTGCAGCGAGACCTTCGAGAAGTAAAACCGCAATTGTCGTCAGCGCCCGCGCGGAGCCAGCTGTCGAAGAAGCCGCTGGGGCTGCCAGCGGCTAATCGCTTGTCTTTGTCGAGCTAGTCTTTTTGCTGTTGTGCCTGCCTAAGCCATTGCAAACCGGTTGGATAGACTTGCATTGTGGCGTCAATCGTCGCCATGCATTTTGCGACGTAGAACTGGTTGTACAGGCCTAACAAGAACACTGACTGTTGTACCTTATCGGCAAAGCCGAAGCGCCCGGACAGAAGCGCGGAGGCAAATTCGCCGCGATCCGCTAGGGGCAAAACGGTTGTGAACGCCTGGATCATCTCGTCGAGCTGGCGTTTGAGGATAACTAAATCGTCACGCTGCATCGTCATCATTTCCAGCAAGTCTTTGGGTTGAGCCGGCGTAGGTATCTTTATTGAACCGATATTGGAATACCGCACTCCACTCAGACTGACGCGGTCCAATGGTTTGCTGCCTTGGAGCACTCGTTCGAGCGCCTGCGCGAAAGTTCGATCAACTGTTGCGCTTTTGTGGATACCAATCAGCTCCTCCATCTTCTTCAATAACGTATCCATCGCTCGGGACGACTTGCGAAATTGTTCGAGTGCTTGCCTGAAATATTTCGGTTGGGGCTTGCCGGACATATCCGCTAGCACCCCTTGCTCCAACAGTCCGTCGCCAACATAATGCGAACCGGATACTCCTTGAAGCAGGAGATCGGACACTTCAAAGCTTTTTGCGAAGTACTTTAATGTGACAGACCTGTCACTGTAAATGCCGTGTCAGGCATTTGAATGGGCAGAGGCGGGACTCACCCCTATTTGATGGTAGAGGAGAAATACCGTGATAGCCGTGATGACATGCTTCATTGTGTCCTCCGATTCAAGAATGGACTCTGGTAAGTTGTCTGGCCTAACGACAGCAAGAATTGGATCAGGGCTCGTTTGTCTTGGTCTGTAAGTAATTTGAACTTTTCTTTGCTGCGCTTGCCCTCGGCTGAGTGATGCAGGATTACCTCTGATAACGTCCCGCAATCGCCGCGGTGACCATAAGGAGCCGACGTGGCAAGGTCCCAGAGCTTGGGTGTAAGGAATTGATCAGTTGGTACTCTGTCCTGTCGCTTCTTCTCATTGCAAAAAAACGGGTCTTCAGCATCGCAGATCCGGTGGCGCTTTAAGTCGGTATAGGCGTGTATTGTCAATGCGCCGCCGGCTGTCCGCTCCACTCCCGCACCCCTAGGACCCGCAACGATAGGGATCCTGATTGAGCGTGTTTCCTCTGTGCTTAGATTCCCCGGACGGTTGAATGGATTCGGTTCGCTAAACTCCGTCGCTTCGAGTGGCAGCGAAGGCTTGTGGCAGTCCGCGCATCCAATTGTACGGAACAGTTCCTCACCATTTGTCCGTTGTGTGGTCTCCTGACGGCTTGGTATGGGCAGCACGGCTTGGAACACAGTAAGCGCCGTCACTTGACCTGTAGAGAACTCGTTTTCAATTCCGTCACCATCAAAGTCCCGGACACCAGTGCGCTCCCAGCCAAAACGCTCGATCGCCTGAATGCCAAAATGGTGGTTTAGCGCGTTGATCGCAAACTCTCGCAGGGAGATAACCACACCCTTGAAACCAAATGGCTTGAGGATTAGATCTTCGTCGATGCCTTCTATCAGTGAGGCGTCGTATGTTCCGTCAGGAAGCACTGTCAGTGTTCCGAATGAGACATCCTTCGTCTGCAACGGCACCGTGATCCGTCGACCAATTCTGATTGCCTCCGCGGTCGCTTCTTGCCGGATCGCGAGTAGATCCGTTGTCATTTCACGCGCCAACATTTCCATGGCCGCAGCACCTGCAATGGAAATAGTGTTCCGTTCGTTGGTGTCGCGAAAATCGATGGATGTAGTTGGAGGATCTGCGAACTGTGCTCCAACGAAGACATTGACCGCGAACTCACCTGAACCGCCAATAAAAGGTTCGTTGTGGCATCCAGCACAAGAGTTCGAATCGGGCCCCGACGTTCGTAGAAACGATTTGCCATGGTCGGCAATCCGATACGTAGGCTTGGAGTCTCCGGTGGCCAGTGGCCTGCCAGCACCATCGACGGAATTAAACTTTGCCGAAAACAGGCGCTCACCCATCATCGCAACGTCCGCTAGAGGTACCTGCCCAGACACTATATCGTCATGATTCGGGCGATCTTTGATGACGCCGTCTTCCCATTGCAGCGACGACGTCAGCTGAGCGGAAATGGAAACACCGACTGCATAACTGCTTAGTGCGCCGAGGGTTACCAATAATGCCTTGCGGAACATCTGCGCCTCCCGGTGATCTGCGGATGCCGGTCGAGGTCTGAAGCAGTCGCGTTGGGTTCCTGCTTCAGCCTAGGAGAAGAATCAAGCAGGCGGCGGCAACTTATCACGATCGATTGCTCGTGTCGATGCCGAGGCTAGTCGTTTTCGGGAAAATTCACAACCTTGCGGGTCTCGTTCTTGCTTTGCGCCCGCCGGTACTCGGTTGGCGTGGACTCCTTACGGTCACTGGCTCGGATCTCGTTCGATCAGAGTAGCCAACGACGCGTCAGGCGTCAGTAACAAACTACAGACGGCACACTCTGGATCGGAACCAAGCTCTGGACAATATCGCCAAGCCTAATACGCTGGCGATTGGTAACTCCCGAGCTGTTATCGGTAGTGACTACGGCAGATCATGAACCGGCAGGTTGGATCATCTCGGAACCAAGAGATTATCGGTTTGACAAACGATCACACTTGAAAAGACCCTTGCTCTGTGTCGGTAACAGAAATTGTCCCTATTGAAAACCTCATCGACGTTTTGAAATCTTGGATTTGGGTTCAAAAGAACCGGACAAAAAGCACATCCTCTACGATGGCGGCCACAAAACCCGATTGCTGATCCAGAAGTTCTCGGAGAAATCCTGAACTGGCTCGATCGGTATTTGGGACCGGTGGAATTGAACAACTAAGCTGTAGCCGAATGTCTCGGACTGCCCTCGCGCGCGCCCCTGGCGCCGGACACAACCGTGGCTACCTGGGCATTCCTTGTCCTTACTCCCGCGAAGACAGAAGACAGCCAACAATATCCAAGTCCTAAACATATATTCATCCCTCCCGACACGCCCGCAGGCGGCCCCTACGGTAATCGCGTAGTTCGGCGCTAAAGCGGCTGATTGAAAGCGCCAACAAAAGCTCTTTGGGTTCGGTTGCTCCGCCCTTGTAGCCGGGGTTCCCCGGCCACCGAGATCTTTGTTGTATTGCTCGACGGAATAGTTATTCTAGGCAGCCACAGGAGACCTTCGTGAAAAGAAGCACACAATTGATGATTTTCGTGTTTGTGGCGATTGTCGTCTGGGGTAACAGAGCGTGGGCTCAGGAACTGAAGGTGGGCGATATGGCGCCCGACTTCACGCTAAAAGCCAGCGACGGACAGACGTACACGCTATCCAAACTAAAAGGGAAAACGGTCGTACTCGCCTGGTTTCCCAAGGCGTTCACCGGTGGCTGAACGGCCGAATGCAGAGCGCTCCGTGAGAGCGGCGGTTTAATCAGAGCATTCGACGTGGCGTATTTCATGATCAGCACCGACACCCTGGAACAGAACACCGCGTTTGCTAAACAGGAAAAAGCGGACTTCCCACTTCTGGCCGACCCAACTCAACAAACAGCAAACCGATATGGCGTGCTCAGGGATTTCGGAGGCGACCTTGGTAAGCTGGCCAATCGTTGGACCTTCTATATTGGTCCGGATGGAAAAATCACGGCGATTGACAAGGCCGTAAAGCCCGCGTCTGCTGGTCAGGATATCGTCGCAAAGTTAAAGGAACTCAAGGTTCCTTCAAAGAAACAATAATCATCGGTTGATCGGTTGGGGGAAGCATGCTGGCAATTATCTCGATTCTCTTTTGGAGCCTCACCGTCCAGTCGACTCCCCCCGATCCCTGGATAAACATGCGGTTTATCGTGGGGTCTTGGAACGGAAGCGTTTCCGGTCAACCGGGTAGCGGAACAGCCGCTCGCACTTATGAGTTCGTCCTGGGCAACAAGTTTATTCACGTGAGAAACAAATCCACCTATCCTCCGCACGAAAACAATCCCAAAGGTGAAGTCCATGAGGATTGGGGATTCATCAGCTACGATTCTGCGCGGAAGAAGCTGGTCTTGCGACAATTTCACGTCGAAGGATTCGTCAATCAATTCGTGCTGCAATCGGAATCGCGCAACGAAATCGTGTTCGTCTCAGAATCGATTGAAAACATCCCGGCGGGTTGGCGTGCGCGAGAGACATATCGCGTTCTTGGATCGGATGAGTTCGTCGAACGATTCGACCTGGCCCCACCCGGAAAGGATTTCGAACTCTACTCTGAGACGCGATTTCGCCGGAACAAGTAGCCTTGCCATGGTTTATTTGGAATTTTCTCTCACGGCCGTAATGTCGTTTAGCTGCGGTTCCGGTGCTTCGAATACAAGCTGTCTAACCGTTCCATTGTCGTCCTTGATGAAGGAAATTCGTCTGCCGAAGTTTCCCACGAAAACGGTTTCCGACACGGGAATCAGACGTTGAACATCCTTTCCCTTTCCACGAAACCAAGGGGTTTGATCGACCCACAATTCATCTGCCGATAATTTGACCGTCAACCTTATGTAGTTGCGATCACCTGGGGAACCGATCGTGTAGACGCCAGCATATTCAGCGAGAATCGCACGAGGAACCTCCTTTTTCTCATCGGAGACTTTGCCGATGTGCTCGTAATCTTGTTCGTTCTCGCGACATATGTATTCGATCAATTCGTCATCAGCGGCGTATTGCATATCAACGGGAACGATCATCGGTTTTTTATACAGAGCGGGATCGCTGAACGTGACCTGGAGATCCATATGGCCGAAATCGCGACGGCGGAAACGCTCTGTAATACGCAACGCTTCAGTGTGTGGATGTCCACCTGTGTCCAGTATCGTGCGGTCATTCAGGCCGATGGTGTCTACGACAAGGATATCGCCATCCCAGTGACCGGTTGAGTAGCCCATGAAGCTCGGACTGGGATCGTTGGGAAGGTCGCGGCCATCGAGAAATATTTGGCGATAGGTCAGATCGTTATTCAGGATCACCAGCAAGCTGGGGGCCTGAATAAACTTCCCAGTTCCTGCGATGAAGTAGCGCGGGCCTGAAGGCAGGAAGCATCCGGGATCTTTCGCGAAGTTATCCAGGTGTTCCCGAAAGCGCGCTTCAGCGGACGGCGCGATGTCGTTCGGGTCCAAATCTTGCGCCATGTTTACAACGTAACTGCCGGGATTCATCTGCCACATTCCAGAGAGATCCGGTTTTCCGTCCGTCGTCCGCGGCAGAGGGGCCGCGAGGTCTGCTTTACCATCGGCAGTTCGCGGGATTCCCCGTGTTGTTTGTTTGAGCCACTGGGCTGTGGCAGCCGTATTCGTGAGCGCTATCAAGATCGCGATACGAAGAATACTTTTCATTTTGATGCTGCCACCATCTGGAGTGAGCGCATTTTGGCGAGGTCCAATTTCTTCGCACTATTGTTTGGTCCTCGGAAATAGAGGACGCGGAAGTCCGAGACAAACGACAGTCGTCTCGCCGTCCCATCCTTCATGACGAACAACGCGCTATCGTCGGCAATGTCTTTGATCTCCGCAATCGTATCGATCCATATTCTCTCCGCCGGACTGCTACTCCCTTTTGCTCGTATGAATACCTTCGAGCACAAAGCCACGGAACAGCCGAAACCATCGATCGTTAGCATTTGGGTTGTACCGTCAGGTAAGGCGACTCGCGCCGTCAAAGCAGCGGCGTGAGCCGTCGAGTTCGGCTGATCGGCGCTCACTCCATCGATCGCCCAACTCATCGCAATCAGTAGCGCCATGCAGAGACAGCTCCGCCGTAGGTGATTTGTCTTCATAGATTCCTTTGCTTCTTATTGTGAACGTTCGTTAAGTAATGCTTTGATCGCCGTGTCGAATTCGCTTTTCGTACAGAAGCCGCCGTGGGTTACGGCAATACGGCCCGACTTGTCGATCAAGAATGTGGTGGGTATCGCGTTAAGACCGCCGAACAGATGGGTGACATCATCGTGTTGGCCACGCACGACCTGGTGATTGAGAAACACAAGATTGTTTTGACCGTGGGTCTGTTCGAATTCTCTAAACCAGGACATTTCGGTATCGCAGGTCGCACAGTTTGCGGTCCAGAAAGTCAGAAGAACCACTTTGCCTTTTAGGTCACGAACCCTGGTGGGCACTCCAGTCGCATCTGTTAAGGCAAAATCAGGCACCGGCAAACGATCGTCGACATTCCTATCTGCTAGATCTGCCGAAGAATCTGAAAAGCTGGCCAGCAGTTTCGCGCAAGCGGATGCATATCGTCCCGCCAGGGTTCGCGTCGCGGGAAACGCCAATAGCACAGCAACGAGGGCGACCGTGCCAAATCCGATTCCGATCATTCGCCGCTCTCGGGCGTTCCTCATTCGTTGCCCAGCCCGAAATCGCGAGAGACCGTGTGCCAAGTCGGGCTGCCAGTCATCGTTCGACTGGAGAGTGGACAGTCGGTCGCTCAGCCAACGGCTTGTATTGTCCTTATTCTCCATATCGCCTCACATACTCCTTTCGAAACGCTCGCTCCGCACGACCGAGAAGGGTTCCGATGGATGCTGCGTTGATGCCGAGCGTTTCTGCCAATTCGTCGTAACTGAGCCCGGACATGCGCAAAAGCAACAACTCGGCGTCCCGCGGCTTCACGGAATTCAGAACGACACGAACCTGTTCTTCCTCTTCTTTTGCCGCTCTGATCTCTTCAGGAGATGGCGAAGGTTTCGCCGCATGTGAGGACAACAATCCAAACAACGCTTCATAGCGATTACGCCGGGCTTCACGCCGCAGTTCATTCAGAGCCATCCGAACCGCGGTGCGGTAGAGCCAGCCGTCGGCACCTCTTCCGTGAGCGTCAGGATGCCGCGACCAGTTTAGGAACACTTCGACAGCAAGTTCCTCCGCGCGACCGTGGTCTCGTATGACTCCCGCAATCACGCGGGCGATGCGCTGATACTGGGCGCGGAAAACCTCTTCCAGTTCGAACTGACCGTCCTTCGCGTTCATTGCTAGGACGGCTTCGCTTCGTCCATTCACATACGTACAACACCGCTCGCCGATCATTTGTGACACTCTCTCATCAGATTGAGGTGGGGTTTGGTAGCTCATTGGCGGGTAATTTGACGTTCAGGGAAGGAGGACGATTCGGAAGATCTGGGAGCCTAAATTCAGCTTATCGAGAGTGGAATAGCCATGAACCGCTCGTTTCTTTACTCGTACGTTTTTCTTGGAGCGTTTCGCGCATCCTTATCGCTGCGGCGACTCCAGACGAAAAAGTGAGAAGCGCCACAAGCCACATCGCCGCTGAAATCCCAAAGCGATCCGCCACTTGTCCAACTAGGAACGCACCGGCGGCATAACCTAGATCTCTCCAAAGGCGATATACGCCGACCGCCGATGCCCGCCAGGACGGATGCACAACATCCCCGACAGCAGCCAGTAGCGTTGGGTAAACCATCGCAGTGCCGAATCCAAGCAGAGCCGCCCCACTCGCGTAGCCGATGAAGTCTGAAGAAACCGTCACTATCGCTATGCCGACTGCTTGAACCCACATACCGGTCACAATGAGCCATTTTCTGCCAACTTTGTCGGATAACAAGCCTGTTCCAAGCTGCGCGAGTCCCCATGTCGCAGGACAGATGGCCGCCAGAGTTCCGATCTGCTGGATGGTCATGCCGGCGCTGGCGAAAATCAACGGGAACAAACCCCAAGTGAGAGCGTCGTTGAGATTGTTTACAAATCCGACTTGGCTCGCGCTCGATAGGTTTCTGTCGCGTACGGTCGTTTCCCAGAAAACCTCCGACGACGTCGGTTTGATTGAAGGCATCGATGAATTGGTCTGCGATTCAAGCGAAGCGAATGTTTTGGTCTCGCGGATTACGCATATCGACAACAGTAAACCTAGAACGACAAATCCGACACCGAGATAGAAGGGCTCGGGTCGAAGACCATATTGCGACGCGATCAGCCCCGTGGCGAACGATGAAACCGCCACTGCCACATAGCCAGCAAACTCATTCAACCCCATCGCCAAGCCGCGCCTTTTGCCCCCAACAAGGTCGATTTTCATAATGACCGTCGCGGACCAACTGAGTCCTTGGCTAATGCCCAACAGACCATTAGCAAATAGGACCCAGTTCCAGTCCGGCGCGCGCATCAGAAGGAATGGGACAGGTGTCGCAATTAGCCAGCCTGCAACAAGCACATGCTTCCGTCCGAATCGGTCGGAAAGGCGACCGGCGAAGTAATTCGTTAGGGCTTTTGTAAATCCGAATACAACAATGAAAGAAAGCACTGCGGCACGGGCCTGAAGCGCAAAATCGTGTTCCGCTATCAAAGGAAGGATGCTGCGCTCCATGCCGACCATGCCGCCGACAAAGGCATTGACAAGGACAAGCAGCGAGAATTGCGACGCGTTTTCACGCAATCCAAAACGAATTGCGGAGGGATTGTTCCGCATTCTTTAAACCTCGGCGAGACGACCCGTATTGAATGCCAGATTCCTCTCCATCCCTGCAGGTTGCGCGGGGACGTTGGAAATGTTCTCGATGAAGGCGCTTCGGTCCGCCGCAAACATCGCGTTCCATCGCTTCTCAAAACCGATGGTACTGGAAGGCTTGCCGCTCAAACCTACGCCGCACGACGAACCGGAGAAATGGCCCGGAAAGATCTCGATGTCCTCGGGCAGCACAGATAACTTCTGATGGATGCTGTCATAGAGTTGCTCCGCGTTTTCGCGTGCGTGTCCGGGCAGGTCGGGCCTGCCTACAGCTCCAACAAAGAGGGTGTCGCCCGTCAGGACAAACCACGGATCGGTACCGCGTTTGAGGTCTGTGACGAGAAGACAAATGCTCTCGGGCGTGTGTCCGGGCGTGTGTAACACCCTGACCTGTGTATTGCCCAAATCGATCAACTGGCCGTCTTTCAGCGTCTCGAAAGGCCACTGCACTTGCGCCGACTCATGCAAACAGTACGTTGCTCCGGCTTGGCGCGAGAGAGAAGGCCCGCCGGACCGATGGTCCGCATGAACATGCGTATCGATGACGTGCGTGATTGTCATGCCCTTTGAAGTGGCGAACGCGCGATAGCCTTCGATGTCTTCTTCGTGTGGATCGACCACGGCACATTTGCCTAACGTGCCGCATCCAAAGAGGTATGCGGCGCATCCCGTTTCAAAGTAGTAATAGGGTCGAAAAATCATCGAGTTTCCTCCACGGGCATGCCAGCTGCTTTCCATTCAGGAAAGCCTTCGAGCAGGCGACTTGCACGGCGGCCGTGCTTACGGAGAAATTCGACGGCGCGGTCGGCGTAGACGCAATACGGACCGCGGCAATATGCGACGTACTCTTTGCTCTTGGGAAGTTTGCGAAGTTCCTTCTGCAAATCCTCGACCGGTACCGAAATGGCACCGGCAATATGTCCTGCCGCAAACTCCGGAGCCGGACGCGTGTCGAGAATAACGACGTCGCCGTTGCGCGACCGCTTGAGCAGTGCATCGATACTGACAGCTTCGGACGCCTTTCGATCGCCGAAATGGTCTCGAACGATGCGTTCTAGTTCGGGGCTTCGCGTCTCGGCAACCAGTCGCAGTGCTCGGCAGAGTTCGAAAACATCCTGTCCCGCAAGACGGTACTCGACAAACAAGCCACGCTTTTCACTATCAACGAGGCCCGCCTGACGAAGGATTTGCAGATGTTGCGAGGCGTTCGCAATGGAAAGATTGCTTTCAGTCGCCAAGGCTTCAACAGTTCTTGGACCCTGCGTGAGGAGTTCAAGAAGTTCAAGTCGCCCAGGGCTGCCGAGCGCTTTACCGATGAGAGCGAACTGGCCGTTAAGACGGTCTTTGAATTTGCGATGGGCGACGGGTTCCAGGTATTTCATAATCAATTATTCAATAGATTACTTGAATAATGCCAGTCAAGTATTTTATTCTTCCGTCCAGTCTTGTTTTAGCAGGGCTCGCGTTCGATGACTCAGTGCAGGTTGACTGATACACAGGTGCCTATGAATGATTCGCCATATTCACGACCGGAGATGGCGGCGACCTACGATCGCATCGCCGCGCGGTTTCAATTCAGCTTGCCTGCGCAGGACCTGGTAAAGATTGTCGCGCCGCGTGACCGCGACACCGTCCTCGACGTCGGGACGGGAACCGGAGTCGTGGCAGCCGCGGTGAACAAGGCGGTTCAACCTGCCGGCAAGGTTGTCGGAACTGACGCAGCTTTTGAAATGATTCGGCTCGGGAGAAAGCAGATCGCTAATCTCGTGGTGGCCCGTGTGCCGGGGCTGCCTTTCCGGGCGGAATGTTTTGACGTCGTCGTGGCGGGATTTGTTCTGTCTCATTTTGAAAACTACGTTGACGGATTGGTGGACATGATCCGTGTTTGCCGAAACGGTGGCCGCATTGGTGTGAGCGCATGGGGCGCACTGCCAAATCCTGCGGCCGTCCTCTGGAGCGACACCGCGGCTCAATATGTTCCTCGTGAACAACTGGACGAGGCCTTTCGCCAACAGATTCCGTGGGACACCTTGTTTTCACAGATTGAGAACGTCGCGCAAGCCTTGCAGACGGCCGGGCTGGCTTCGGTGGCGACGGAAACCCGCTATTACTCGGTCAGGATGCCAACAGAGGAATTTCTCATGTCGCGAGAAGCCAGCACACAAGGACTTGTGCTTTGCCGAGCACTGCGAACCGCTCGATGGAATGATTTCAGCGTTCAGGTCGGTGAGGCTTTCCGCGATAAGTTCGGTGAAACAGTGGAATATCGACGCGACGCCCACTTCGGCGCCGGGACAAAAACAGTTCGATAGGACCTTTGACAGAGTCTCGCCCGAGCTTGGTTGGTCACACGTCGCGACGTTTTTAGACGCGGTCCAGTAATTGCTTCCAGGATGAGAATTCCTGTTCAGGCGAGAAGCGATACTGAATTTTGCGGATGCAATCGTGGAGTGTTTGCATGAACCCCGTATCCGACTCGGCCCGATGGAGTAGATCTGCAAGATGGGCAGTATCCTGCAAGCGGAAGTATCCCGGGTAGTCGGGGCCAAGCATTCCCACATTTCCTGGAATATCCGAGCAAAGAGCAGGAACGCCACATACGACAGCTTCGGCAATCACGTTCGCTCCACCTTCCATCGTTGAAGTGAGTACAAGTAATCGAGAGGCGGATAACGTTCGCATCGTGATTTCGTGTGATTGTTCTCCGATCCAACGGTATCGTGGATTCGTACGCTCCTCTTCTGTTGCCCAGTCTGGCCATTGGGGTTCTAAGCTACGTCCGATATGCGTTACACGGATTTGCGACTCCGGACGAAGAAGTCGTATCGCATACGCGGCTCGCAATGGATCTTTCAAAAGACGCATGTGACTGATCACGCAAACATCGAAAAAGGAATTGGACAGTGGATCGCGTTGGATCGGTCGGACTGCGGATTGATAAATAACAGTTGTCTTAGCGCGCGCTGCTTCATCCAGTTCATCCAGAGCAGCCTCCTGCAACGCGACAATATGCGTCGCCATCAATAATGACTCACGACCCTTATTAGAAGTCCGCAAATCGCGGTACAAGTCGGTTCCGGTCAGAGCCACGATCAGAGGCCGGCTCGCATGTCTGCGGCGAAAGAGTTCGATGCTGTTCTGACTGCGGTTGGCATGCAACCCGATCAACAAGTCGCAGTCTTCACCAGTCCAAGTATTGACGATGGCCACTTCATGCTGAAGCTGTCGAAATATCTCTGCCCAACGGGTTGCCGTGACGCTATTCCCAAGTGGAACGTGCGCCGGCTCCGGTGTCACGATTTGGATTCTCACGATGCCGCTTCGCAGGTTCGGAAACCCGCCCAGATGTCACCGCGATCAGGGGTATAGAAATTCCGATATGCAACCCGTATCAACCGAGATCGCGTGGACCACGCGCCGCCGCGTAGCACCTTGTGCGTACGGAACCATGGACTGGAATACTCTTTGTAGGGATCTTCGGAGAAGCCGGGATATGGAAGGAAATTGCTCGACGTCCATTCCCACACATTACCGATCATCTGACGGCAGCCTACGAGCGAATCACCCTGGGGGTGGCTATTCACATCGCAGCAACCCATTGTCGTCCAGTCCAGGTTACAAGACGAGTGCTCGATACCAGAAGCCGCAACCTCCCATTCATATTCAGTAGGCAAGCGCTTTCCGATCCACCGGCAAAATGCTTCAGCTTCATACCAACAAACGTTCACAACAGGGCGATGCGGTTCTAACGAAATCCAGCGATCGAAGTGTCGGCGAATCCAACCGCGCTCGGGGTCGCGCCGCCAATATAGAGGATGCTGTGCGTTCTCCCGCTCTCTCCACTTCCAACCCTCAGCACTCCAGAGTTCACTTCGGTTGTAACCAGCTTCCTCGACAAACACCGCGAATTCAGCCTGCGTTATCGGAGCTCGCGAAATTTGGAAGGCCGGAAGCTCAACCGCATGAGCCCATTTCTCGTTGTCGAAAATGAAGCCACTGTGCTCCGTCGATCCAATCGTATAACTGCCGCGAGGAACCGTCACATTTCCGGGAAGCGGGCCGCCGGAACAGTTCTCGTGCTTTAGGATTGGAGCTGCGAAACAAAACGGGGCAGGATATCCAAGCGTTTGCCGAGTGATCGTAAATGCTTCGTCATGCATATCTTCGTGACATACCGACAGCAAAACAAAGTATTCATCGGTCGCATCGAAACATGGCGCAGCAATGTAACTCAGGACACGGTCTCGTATGCGTTCCAAATAGTCGATTGTGGCACCCCGGGATGGCAAAGGAAGAACCCAACGGCTGTCATGAGCGACTTTTGCCGAGTCGTACCACATGTCCGCGTCGCTCAAAGCGGAAGGCCGGCGCGCTCGGTGTCGAAGCACCCAGTACTCCTGGAAATATGCGACGTGACCAATCTCCCATAAGAACGGGTTGATGGTTTGGATTAACGGAACACGTAGTTCGGAATCTGAGAGGTCACGCACCATGTCCAACGTTCTGGTACGCGCTTCTACAACCATATCTGCGAGTAATTTGCGAGTCACTTCGCCGATACGCTAACGGCGTTCCGCTGAACCGGCCTTCAACAGTTGGTCGAGGGCGGCCCTTGGCTCGGCAACATCCCAACCACGAGGTCCGGGCTTGGTTTTGTGTCGGACGACGCCATTGGAGTCGAGGACGTAAATACGATCCGGGAAGGCGGCGTAAGCGATTTCAACCGCATTGTCTAGGTTGTCGAGTAGAGTCGGCAGCGTCAGATTTCGGCTCGAGGTGCACAATTCCGCAAGTTCCTGGCGGTCTTTATCGGATTCGTGCGCGAATACCTGCCGGCCATTCACGGAGTTGCCGGGGTGGGCTTCTTCGATATAGACCAAGAGGAAATTCGCGCGATCCTTCAAGCTTTGATACCACTTTTCGGTGTCACCGACACCGGCCATGAACGGCCCTCAGGTATAGCTTCCAAAGATCAGGACTGTAGGTTTGCCCCGCAACGATGATAGTTGAACTTTGCCATCCCTTTTCATGAAGTTCAGCGTGAACTCCGAGGCCCGATCTCCGACGCGAGGCCCGCGGATGACTTTGAGAGAGCCGTCCCGCTGCCTGTGAAATCTCGTCATGAACTGGCCACGACTTCGGATGACATCGCCGCCGCTTTTGGGCGTGAGCGTGAGTGTATATGCCGCGTAATACGACACCCATGGCAGTTTCGAAATTTTCCGGGGATCGCCTCCGTCGGTGACAAACTGCTCCGATGGTTCGTCGAATGCCAATCGCGCGTTGAAACGAGCAAACACCTCCCGGGCAGACGCCAGCGAATCGCCTGCAGGCAATGACGCGTGGACCGGCAAGCTGAACACCGCGTCGCTGGTGAACATGAACTCCACAGGCACGGCATTGCCTGAATTGAAAGCAGAAATCCACTGGTCACGCGCCTTGCGGATTGCCGCGACATCGACCGCATCGAACTCCTTCGCGGTTTTGAATGGCGTTTCGCGGGGACGGGCCTGTTGAGCCACCGTGGGAGTTGTTTGCGCGGCCATCTTCTGTGGAACAAGGGAGCAAACTGCGAACGCGGTCAGCATTACGATTGTAATGAATGTAAGAATCAGCCTCACGGCTTTGTCTCCTAAACTTTGCGGAGAATCATACAGATCATTCGGCGGTAAGCGGGAGAATAAACGTCCCTATCTCAATACGTTCGCCACCCACACACCTAGCTAGAACGCTGCTTTCGTTATGAGTATTCACGCGCACGCGTAAAAAGCTTGCCTCGCTTTCAGAGTTTCAGCTAAAGGACACGTGAAACACCGCGTGATCGATGCTTTTCTCGGCTACTCGGCCAACAGCGGACTGAGTCTTCCTGCAGAGGCCCTCGTCGTGTCGGGTCGGAAACAGGAGGAAAAACCTTTCTCGACTGAGCCGTTTTTGCGCCGCACTACGCGATTAGTGTAGAGGCCGCCTGCGGGCGTGTCGGAAGGGATGAATATGAGGGCTTGGATATTGTTGCTGGCTGTCTTTGCGGGAGTAAGGACCGGGAATGCCCAGGTAGCCACGGTTGTGTCCGGCGCCGTTGTGGACATGACAGGCGCTGCAATACCTGACGCCACTGTGGGTTTGCGGCTGCCTGGATCTGAGACCAGCTTGTACGCGGGTCGGACCACCTCCAGCGGCGTTTACACGCTGTCAATCGTGAATCCGGGAACATACGATTTAGCGATCGAGGCTGCGGGGTTTCAGACGGTCGTCGTAAAAAATGTCGTCGTATCGCCGGGTCGTATTACTGATGTTCCGGCGATGCGACTCGATTTGGCCGCTGTCGAGCAAACCCTTTTTGTAACAGCCAGTGAAAACCCGCAGACGTCTACGGCAGAAGTGTCCTTCAGCCTGAACCGGATGCAGATCGAAAACATGCCCCTTCGCGATCGCAATCCGATGATGCCGGTTTTGACGCTGCCGGGCGTCAACGTTAACGCGGGCGCTATGATGATCATCAACGGAAACCGGCCATCTCATCCGAACGTGACCGTTGACGGAATCAGTGTCCTGGATAGCGTCATGCGATCCAATGCCATCGATCCTTTGCTGCTGAATCAGGTAGCTGCCGTTACAGTGTCCACTTCGAACCCGAGTTCGGCTGCTTACGGCGGACCGGCGCAGGTGACGTTCGTGACTCCGTCCGGCACGAACGACTACCACGGCAACCTGTACGTTTGGAACCGGAACAGCGCCCTGGCCGCCAACACCTGGTTTAACAATCAATCCGGAACGCGCAGGCCATTTCTCAACCAGAATCAAATCGGCGGTAATGCGGCGGCAAGATCGTGTCGAACAGACTGTTCTTTTACACGGCCTTCGAAGCCGTTCGGGAGCGACGGCAAGTCAGTCAGAACGCAACGGTGTTAACGTCGGATGCGCGGAATGGCGTATTCACCTATCGCGATAACGGCGGCGCCGTAAGGAAAGTGGACATCCTTCAAGCCGCGGGTGTGCAGCCGGATCCCGTCGCGCAGAGCCTTCTGGCGAAGGTTCCCACTCCCGAGAGGATCAATAACTTTAATGTGGGTGATTCGACGGCAGCACTGCTGCGTAACACTGCCGGATACAACTTCCTGAAGCGCAACAATAGCGTCCGTGACTACGTGACCGCCAAGCTGGACTATGTGTTGTCTACGAGGCAGAACTTCACTTTGACCACGCTGTGGAACCGCGACGTTTCTGATGTGCCCGCTATGGACACGACCTTCGATGTGGTTCCCAAAGTCCGGAATGACACAACAGGAAAACTCCTGTCGAGTGCATGGCGCTGGAGCCCCGGAGCGAATCTCACCAACGAAGTACGATTTGGTTTCTATCTGTCGCCTCGGATGACTCGCACCAGTCAGGATCTTCCGAACTTCTTCGTGACGGGCATGGTGTATACGAACCCCGTGTTGACAGTCCGCACGCAGGGCCGCGACATCAAAACCTACAACTTTGCCGACAATGCCAGTTACCTCCGCGGAGCCCACAGCATCCAGTTCGGTTTTCAGAGCCAGTCGGTACACCAGGATGGACCGTTCAACGACACGGGCCTTACGCCCATGTACACGTTAGGCATCGGCGCAGGAAATCCGGGTCTGACAGAGACGCAATTACCGGGGATCAGCGCCAACGATCGCGACGCCGCCAACAGACTGCTGGCGACTCTGACTGGTTATTACATGAGCTATAGTCAGACGTTCAACACCCCCAGTCGCACATCCGGATACGTCAGCGGAGCAAGCAGGGCGGCTCATTATTCCGGCGGCAACAACGCTCTTTATTTACAGGACAGCTGGAAGGTATCGCGTCGATTGAACGCCAATGCTGGTGTTCGCTGGGACTACATGGTAGTCACCGACGAACGCGATTCGCTGGTGTTGTCCCCGGTGGTGCAGAACAACAACCCCATTCAAACACTTTTGAGCAACGCCACTCTGGACTTCGTGGGCAAATCGGTGGGACGGCCCCGGTACAACGGCGACAAGAATAACTTCGCGCCAAACGTTGGATTGGCATGGGACGTCTTCGGCAGCGGGAAGACGCTGCTTCGGGCGGGCTACTCCATTGCCTTCGTCAACGACCACGTGATGGCCTCCGCCGCTACAGATGGGACTGGTAACGCCGGATTGATTTCCATGTCGACTGCATCCGGGCTCACCGGACGCCTGGGAGCCGGCCTGGCGGCGATTCCTGTCCCTGTCTACAAAGTGCCGCGCTCGCTCGCCGATAACTATGCTCTCAATTCATCGAGTGTGGTACAGCTGATGGATCCCAATCTGGTGGCGCCTTACGTCCAACAATGGAATATCGCAATGCGGCAGGCGATAAGGAACGTCATCATCGAAGTGCGGTATGTCGGCAATCACGGCACGAAGCTGCTGCGGGGTTACGATGTGAACCAGGTGCTGATTGACGCCATACTGCCCGACTTCCTGAAGGCTCAGAACAATGGTTTCCTGAGTCAGAGAGTCAACGGCGTCTTTAATCCCAGTTATAATCCGGGCATCGTGGGCAGCCAGCCGCTGCCTTTCTTCGGGCAATTGCCCCTCGAAGGCGACCTCAACACTGCGGCTAACCGCGGTCTCATCATGAGGGGCGAGGTCGGCGAACTCGCCAGCAGCTACCAGGTCAACCGCGCGAACGGGTCCGTGAATTTCCACCCAAACCCTTTCGCACTCGCCCTGAATCTGACGACGAACGCCAGCGACTCTACCTACAACGCGCTTCAGGTCGAAGGGACTTACCGGTTCCTGCGCGGTTTGCAGATACAGGCGAACTACACGTACTCCAAAACGCTGACCGATGCTAACGGGAATGGCGGCAACAATTTATATACCTACCTGGACAACAACAACAGGAGACTCGAACGTAGACGCGGCTTTTTTATGGATTTGACTCACGTCGTCAAGGCGTCTGGATCGTACGATCTGCCGCTGGAGCGCCTGCCCTGGAGCCATCCGGTTGCTCAGCGTCTGATGGAAGGCTGGAACATCGCCGCGCTTTTCCACGCTCAAAGCGGCGAGCCCCTCTCCATCACTTCCGCACGCGCGACTTTGAATCGCGGCAGTAACTCTCGGTCTGACAACAACACCGTGAACACGACCTTGAACAAGTCTCAACTGGACGACCTGATTGGATTCCGCATGACGAACAATGGTCCATACTTCATCGCTGCCTCCGCAATCGGGCCCGACGGCAGAGGCACGGCCCCAGACGGCGCCGCGCCCTTCCCCGGGCAGGTGTTTTTCAATCCGGCGGCTGGAACGACAGGTACGGTGCAGCAGAGTTGGTTCTCGGGTCCTTCCATCTGGACGCTCGATACCAGGATTTCCAAATCCACTCGTATCGGCGAAAGGCAGTCCATCGAAGTGAGTCTGGACGCTTCGAACGTTTTCAATCACCCGAACTTCTTCATCCTCGCCCAGAACATCAACTCCACGACTTTTGGAAAAATTGTGTTGACCGGTGGAAGGCTTTCGACGCAGAACAGGCAATTGCAGCTCTCGCTTTCCTATCGATTCTGATCAGTACTACTTTTTCGCGAGCCTGAAATCGCCTTGGAGTTTGGTGTGATGCCACCTGCCGATCAGGATGCCGTCTTCGACTCTGGCTTCGATCAAATAGCGAAGTCTTTTTCCCATGGAGCCGGCGTCCACTTCCATCTGGAGGAGGCCGGTGTTGGGGTCAAAAGAGGTCTTCTGGAGTCTGAGGCTGTTCGGTCCCGGATTGATTGTACCCTTCAGGGTTTTCCCATCCCATTTCAGCTCCATGGAAACGGCATGCCGGTGTGAAGGAGTCGGTCCCCACGTGCCGCTCCACCTGCCGCTGGGATCCGCGGTGCCTTGCGCCGTAAGACACGACGCGGCCAGGATCACGGTGAAAAGCGCAAACGAAACCGTTTTGAACTGCATTGAGGTAAGATCCTCCGCGAAATAATGACTGAAGACCAGTGGAAAAAACTCAAGGCGCTGTACTCAGAAGCGCGGATGCTCGACTCCGCCGCGCGGGCCGCGCTTCTCGATACCGTGTGCGCCGGAGACGAGCAACTCCGGCAGCAGGCGGAAATACTCCTGGAATTCGGTGACAAAGCGGAAGCCGAGTCTTTCCTCGAAGGACGCGCGCTGGACAAATCCTCATTCGGGCTTTCCGAACTGTCGGACAGCGGATCGTGGACGGGACGAAAGATCGCGAACTACGCGGTCGCTGAGCTCATCGGCGTCGGCGGGATGGGCGAGGTCTATCGCGCCACGGATACAAAGCTCGAGCGAGACGTCGCCCTTAAAGTACTGCCGCCCTCCTTTGGAGAAGATCCCGACCGTCGAATGCGCTTCGAGAGAGAAGCACGCCTCCTGGCTGCGCTGAACCATCCGAATATTGCGGCCATCTATGGTTTCGAAGAAGCCGGTAACGAGTGCGCTCTGGTATTGGAGTTGGTGGAAGGTCCGACCCTGGCAGACATTCTGAAGAACGGCCCTGTTCCTCTGAATGAAGCGTTGCGAATTGCACGACAGATCGCGGACGCCCTCGAGGCAGCCCACGAAAAATCGATCATCCATCGCGACCTGAAGCCGGCAAATATCAAGGTCACAGCCACGCGTCAGGTGAAGATCCTCGATTTCGGCCTCGCAAAGGTCCTCGAAATCGAACCGCAGTCTGCGAACCTTTCACAAGCGCCCACTGGAACGGGATACGGAGTAGTGCTCGGCACGCCCGCTTACATGAGTCCGGAACAGGCATCGGGTCGTGTATCGCTCGACTCACGAACGGACATCTGGAGCTTCGGCTGCGTGCTCTACGAAATGCTGAGCGGCCGCCGCACATTTCCCGGCGATTCGATTGCGGAAACGCTGGGTTGGGTTCTCGGCCGTGAACCGGACTGGAGCGCTTTACCTTCGGCTTTGCCGGAATCTGTCCGAGGCCTGCTGCGACGTTGCCTGGCAAAAGATCCGGACCAGCGGTTGCATCACATCGCTGATGCACGACTCGAACTCGATCATAGTGTTTCCGCCGCGCCGCCCCTCCTCAAACGATTGCCTGCGGCTCGCACCTGGCGAACTATCGGCATTTCAGCGGTCGCTGCAATGGCCGTGCTCGGCGCGTACCTCACTCTGAAATCTCCCTCGAGTGTTCCGGTGGACGGAACGAACAGAACGTTTGAAGTGACCGAAAGGCAGATCACATCGAATCCGATCGAAGACCCCATCGCGTTCGCCGCGATATCACCCGACGGCAACCTTGTTGCATACAACGACTCGACCGCGATTCGTTTCCGCCGGATCGATACGGGAGAAATTCGCCCTCTCTCGGTGCCGCCCGGTTTCTGTTTCCTCTGAGCACACTTCTCATGGTCCCAGGATGGGAACAAGATCCTCGCCGACGGCGACCCCGGGGTTGAATCGCAGTTCGCGATCTGGATCATCTCCACGTTCGCCGGCGATGTACGCAAACTGATCGATCGCAGCGAACGTGGTTCGTTCTCGGCCGACCCGTCATCACGGATCGCTTATTGGAAAGACGACCAATACTGGGTCATGGGGCCAAACGGCGAAGACCCGACATCTGTCATGACGCTCGATCCGCGCAATGACTATCATGGTCCGAAGTGGTCTCCGGATGGCCTCCGCATCGTTTACCGGAAGAACAAATTTGGAAGCCGGGAGGGATCCATCGAAGCCCGGACACTGGGAGGCGACGCCACGCGGGTGCTTTTTGAGGGAACCGGCTTGCAGGATTTCTGGTGGACTGCGGACGGCCGCCTGATCTACTCCCAGGCCGGATTATCCGAAGACACGTACGATTTGTGGGAAGTCCGGATGGATGTGAACACGGGCCGGCGCACCGGAGAACCCCGTCGTCTGACCCGTTGGGTTGGCTATGCCCCGGGAATCGTGAGTGTATCCAAAGACGGCAAACGAATCGTCACGACAAAGGGTCAGCACCAGACGGATGTTTACGTCGCCGAAATCGAGACTGGCGGCCGGCGTTTGAAACCCGAAAGGCGCCTCACACGCGATACCCGCGCCGACTGGCCGTCGGGCTGGACAAACGATGGAAAGATCCTCTTCTTTTCCGATCGAAGCGGGACCTTCAACGTGTTCCAGCAAGGCGAGTCCGATCCTGCTGCAGAACCGATTGTCGCGGGAAGAGAGGACTTGCGCGCGCCGCAGACCAGCCCGGATGGACAGTCTCTTCTGTACATGGCCTGGCCGGATGCTCAACAAACTCGACCGGTGCGTATAAAGCGTGTCCTGCGATCCGGTGGTCCTTCCGCCGACGTTCTCGAGGCGAAAGGATCCTTCGCCGCTGGCGTGACGTTCTCAGAGGACGGCGTCCAGAATCCGCAACGGGGCGGCCCCAGAATCTTTCCGGATTTCCGATGTCCAACGCTGCAGAGTGCGTCCTGCATTTTGGCCGAAGCCGATCATGACGAAATCCTGTTCACGCTTTTCGATCCGGTGCAGGGCCGCGGCATCGAAGCTGCTCGCGTTCGCGCAGCGCCCGCGAGGTTTTTCTGGGACCTTTCCCCTGACGGTTCGCGGCTGGCATACGGAGAGTTCAGATCCGAAAAGGATTCCATCACGATACTCACGTTGAAGGATCGAACGATTCGACAATTACAACTGGCCGGGCAGTCCAACTTGAGTTCCATATCCTGGACTGCCGGAGGACGAGGCCTGTTCGCCACGACCAAACGGCGCGAAGGAAGCGACCTGTTGCATGTGAGCCTCGACGGCAATGTCACTGTGTTGCGCGAAGAAACAGGCAGGGTATTCGTCAACCTCCGCCCTTCCCCGGACGGCCGCCTTCTTTCATTCGGCGTCAGAACGACCGATAGCAATGTGTGGCTTCTCGAATTGAAGTAAGGCCGGCCTATTCTCGTTTCAGCCTTAAACCACCTCTATTCGTGTCATTGCTCCAATTCCCAATCAGCACCTTATCCTCGACCACACCATCGACAGTGTAGTGAATCTCGCGACCGGCTGAACGAATGTCGAATTCCAGATGAATCGCTCCGGTCCGGATATCAAATATTGCCTTTGTGAGCCGGGATGCATGGGGCCCCGCATTGACAATTCCTGTCACCTCTTTGCCGTCCCATTTCAGATCAACCGTGACCGGGTTACGGTGACTTGGAGTGGTGCCCCAGTCTCCCGTCCAAACACCACTCAGCGGATCCGCGTCTCTTTCCACATGGGATCGGATCAACAGGACACCGGCGCCAACCAGCACGGCAGTTATCAAAACCAATCGAATACGCACTATTCGTAAACGCGTAATTTCGAGTGAGATCAGATCAATAAATTCCTGGTGCGCCTGGAAGTGTCTGAAAGGAGGGTTTAATCCAGCTCGTTCGAAAGTTCGGCTCGCAACCATGCCCTGGCGATCGCCCACTCGCGCTTGAGTGTCGCAGGCGAAATGTTCATAACCTCTGCGGCTTCTTCGATGGTTAGTCCTCCAAAGTAACGCAGCTCCACGATGCGTTCCTGCTGGGGATCGAGTTCCGCGAGCCGCTGCAGAGTCTCGTCAAGAGCCACTACATCGACGTTGCGCGACGTCGTGGGCGTTTTATCACCAGTGAGGGTCACACGTTGCCAGCCGGCGCCCCGTTTGCCGGCGCCACGGGCTCTGGCCCGATCCACGAGAATTCTCCGCATGATATGGGCGGCGATAGCGTAGAAGTGCGCGCGGCTCTGCCATCGAACCTGTCGCTGATCGACGAGCCGAACGTAAGCTTCGTGAACGAGCGCGGTCGGCTGGAGGGTATGATCCGGGCGCTCATTCCGGAGGCGATTGGCCGCCAGACGACGAAGCTCGCCATACACCAGCGGCATCAAGTCCTCGAGAGCGCCTTTACGGCCACCGTTCCACTCGATCAGAAGTTGCGTGACTCTTGCTGTTTCCGGGTTTTTGGCCATCGTGCACGGGAGTCTGCCACGAAGCATCTGCCACCGCAACGCGACGGGTGTCGGACTCGCAGCGTAGCAGCGTAACAAATATAAGCAGGGTTATAGGCGTTCCCACACCCGGATTTGTCTAGGCGGCTCGTCAGCCGCCAAGTCCTTGGTGTGGCAGTCCACAAGTGCAGGACGACGAGAAGTCAAACTGCTCGGCCCCGCACTACAGGCACTGAGGGCACAAAAACCGTTCACATTCGTGCAGGGAAAAGAAATCTTTCAGAACCCACGCACTGGTGAACGGTGGACCGGCGACAAATGTATTCGTCAAAGCATGTGGCAGCCGGCGTTGCGACGCGCGGGCGTCCGTTACCGCAAGCCATATCAGACGCGTCATAGCTACGCGAGCATGATGCTTATCGCCGGAGAACACGTGATGTGGGTCGCAAAACAGATGGGACATACGGATTGGAGCCTGACGGCGAAACGCTATTCACGATGGATCGCACCCGATATGCCGGACGCCGGAACGAAGGCGGAGAAAAAATGGGCGACGCCACAACCACGCCACAACCGAGACGTAACTCGTAGAAGGAAAAGCGGAGAGGGGGGGATTCGAACCCCCGGTACAGCTTTTGACCGTACAACGGTTTAGCAAACCGCCGCCTTCAGCCACTCGGCCACCTCTCCGTTCTCGTGCACAGCCCTCACATTATAGGACAAGGGGGCCGCCCCCTCGTCCCCTAGATTCTTCGATTCTTTAACAGTACGATGAAAAACGGGCCGCCCAAAAGCGCCGTGATCACACCCGCCGGGATTTCCGTGGGCGCGAAAAGCGTTCGGGCCGCCGTGTCGCACAATACGAGAAAAGCGGAACCGAGAAAAAATGACGCGGGGATCAGGATTCGATGATCCGGACCCGCGATGAGACGGACCGTGTGGGGAACGATTAAACCGACGAACCCGATCGGGCCGCTGAAAGCGCTGACAGCGCCGGTAAGAATCGATCCAATGAAATAGGCAAGCCACTTCACACGCCGTACGTTGACGCCGCGCGAGGCGGCCCATTCTTCACCGGCTGCAAGCGGGTTCAGTTGGCCCGCAAGCCACATCAGACCGAAAAGACACCCGATCACGAACGGCGCGGCCCATAACACGATCCGGAGATCGGCCGTGTCCAGAGCGCCCATCGTCCAGCGGGTCATCAGGTATCCCTGATTGAAGTTCGCGGCGTAGTGAATAAACATCATCAGCGCGCCGCATATGAAGTTCAACGTGACGCCGGAGAGGATCAGCGTAAAGGTCGGAATTCCGCTGCCCGTTCGCGCGATGAAAAACACCAGCAGTATCGTCAGAAAAGCGCCGATGAATGCCGCAACGGAGACTACCTGTATCCCCCACACGACTGCTTCCAGGCCGAGCCAGATCGCGATGAACGCGCCCAGAGAACTTCCCGCAGATACACCCAGCGTGAACGGATCCGCCAGCGAATTGCGAAGGATGGCCTGAAACAGGACGCCGGCCATAGCGAGGGCGCCGCCGACGAGGGCGCCGAACAGGACGCGAGGCAACCGCGCAATCATGATGATCTCGCGATCCGGACTCACGCCCGCGAGGAAATTGCTCAACGTCACTCCGGTTGAACCGACCCACGGCGCGAGGAGAAGCACTGCCAGACAAAATAACGCGCAAGGGCCGACCACGGATATGAATCGCGCCGGGGAAAGCCCCGCGTCACGCCGTGGGAACGATGTAGCTGCCGCGCCCGTCGGGACGCTTGAGGACGGCGGCGGTGATTTCAAAGATTTCATACAAGTGCTGAGGCGTCAGGACCTCGTCGGGCGGCCCATCGGCGACAAACGCTCCGGATCGGATAGCGATCATGCGGCGCGCGTATCGCGCGGCAAGGTTTATGTCGTGCGTGACGCTGATTACGGTCATGCCGCGATCGGCGTTCATGCGCTCGAGAATATCGTAGAACTGCATTTGATGCTTCAGGTCGAGATAAACCGTCGGCTCATCGAGCAACAAAACCTCCGGTTGCTGCGCCAAAGCGCTGGCCAGGACAACCCGTTGCCGCTCGCCTCCGCTGAGCTGGTCGAACGTCTTGGATCCGAGCGATAACGTGTCGGTCAGGGTCATGGCCTCCAGGCTTGATTCGATGTCGCGCGGGCTGTCGAATAAAGCGCCCGAACGATGCGACAGGCGGCCCATCATCACGATCTCGCTGACCGTGAATGGAAACGCCATGTGTGTTTCCTGCGGCACGAACGCGATGCGGCGGGCCAGGTCGCGCGGGCTCCACCGCGAAATTGCCTTTCCGGAAAACTCTGCGGATCCGCTGTAACCACGAATCAGTCCGGCCATGATTTTCAGCAAAGTCGATTTCCCCGCGCCGTTCGGGCCGACCAGCGCGACGAACTCACCAACAGCAAAGTTGGCGGATATCCCGTGCAGCACCGGCGTGGAGGTGTAGCCGAATGTCACGTCGCGCAGCTGAAAAAGAGATGTCATGAAAGCTCGCTTTCTCCCACCGAACCTTTTACCTCAAGCCGTTAACCAAGATCGAATAGAATCCGCCATATGCCACGAAGCCGCGATTCATGGGTGTTTGCACTCACGCTGCTGTCAGCAGCCGCTGTACTCGTTTCGATTGCCGCAGCGGAAACATTGCTGGCCATGGCATTCGTGGGATGGATCGGGACGCGGCCCCGGCCTGTTGTCTGGCCGAGCTACGTGATCCCGCTTTGCGCGTTCATGCTTGCAACGATTCTTGCGCTGGTGATGTCGCCCCAACCGGAGATCGGAACGAGTGCGGTGCGCAAGTTCGTCCTGTTCGCGATGGGAATCCTGGCCGCGAGTCTCGTCACGACGCCGAAGCGCGCCAGAATTTCGGTTGGAGTGCTTCTTTCGGTAGCGGCGGCGACTTCCGTCTACGCTCTGGGTCAATTCGTCATCAAATACATGACGTTCCTCTCGAACCTCGGCGTGGACCCAACAGTAAATGAGCGCATCACGGGATTCATGAGTCACTGGATGACCTTCAGCGGCGAACAGCTTCTCGTGTGGTGCGCAGCGGTGCCGGCAGTGCTCATCCTCGGGAAGCGCTGGATGATTCCGCTGGGAATCATTGGCGCCGCTCTCGTTTTGAGCTTCACGCGAAGCGTCTGGATCGGCGCGTTCTGCGGTTTGGCCGTCGTCGCCTTGCTCATTCCACGCAAGGCCCTCATTGGAGTCGCTCTGCCGGTCGCCATCGTTGCCGTCGCGGCTTCAGGGCTCATTTATCAACGCGTCTCCAGGAGTTTTCAGGATCCGTCGTTTGCGCCCGACACGGGCCGAGTGGAGTTGTTCTACGGCGGCGCGCGCATGATCAAGGATCATCCTCTATTGGGAGTCGGACCGGAAAGGATTCAAACAGAGTTTCCGCATTACTATCGCGGGCCTGACATCCGCAAGGTCACCTATTACGGTCACCTTGAAAACAATGTCATGCAGATTGCGGCCGAACGCGGATTGTTGTGCCTTGGGGCATTTCTCTGGGTCATTTTCGAGTTGTACCGCAGCCTGATCGCCATGTTGAAAACGGCCGCAAACGACACTCGTCCATTCGTGGTTTCCGCTCTCGCGGCATTGACTGGATTCATGATTTCCGGTTTCTTCTCGTACAACTTTGGAGACTCTGAGATTCTTTTGCTGCTCCTGTTCATCGTTTCGCTGCCATACGGACTGATGTCCACGAATCCAGCTGCGAATGTTTAAGAAAATCCTCATCGCCAATCGAGGTGAAATCGCGGTGCGCATCATTCGCGCATGCCGCGAACTCGGTATCTCGACCACGGCCGTTTATTCGGACGCCGATCGCGGCGCCCTTCACGCGCGAATGGCGGACGAGGCATACCCGATCGGCCCGGCGCCGTCTCGCGAGAGTTATCTCGCCGGCGAAAAGATCGTCGATGCGGCCCGGCGCAGCGGCGCCGACGCGATTCATCCCGGATACGGGTTTCTGGCAGAGAACGCTGGATTCGCCCAGACCTGCCATGACGCGAGAATCACATTCATCGGACCGTCGGCAGCGTCGATGGCTTTGATGGGATCGAAAATCGAAGCCCGGCGCGCTGTTGCAAAGTATGGCGTCGAATCCGTGCCCGGTACGCTGGATCCGATCGGCTCGGATGATGAAGCGCGAGCGATCGCAGCAACGGTCGGATATCCCATCATGTTGAAAGCGTCCGGTGGAGGCGGAGGGAAGGGATTGCGGCTGGTAGCTGCACCACAGGACCTGGAAAGCGCGTTACGAAATACGCGATCTGAAGCTATGTCGGCGTTCGGAGACGACGCGATTTACATCGAGAGATTCATCCAAAAACCGCGCCACATCGAAATTCAGGTCCTGGCGGACCGCCACGGCAACGCAGTTTATGTCGGCGAGCGGGAATGTACGATTCAGCGACGGCATCAAAAAGTCATCGAGGAATGCCCGTCCCCGATCGTCGATGCCGATCTGCGCGCGCGAATGGGCGAGGCGGCACTGAACGTGGTCCGCGCGGCAAATTACTACAATGCCGGTACGGTCGAGTTTCTCGTCGATGCTTCGCGGCATTTTTACTTCCTGGAAATGAATACACGCCTTCAGGTGGAGCATCCGGTCACTGAGCTTGTCACCGGACTGGATCTCGTCAAACTTCAAATCAAAGTCGCGGCAGGAGAAAAGCTGCCACTGCGTCAGGAAGACATCACGATGCGGGGCGCGGCGGTCGAGTGCCGCATTTATGCCGAAGATCCCTGGAATAATTTCTTTCCATCACCTGGGAAGATCACGCGCCTCCGCACTCCCTCGGGCCCCGGCGTGCGCGATGACAGCGGAGTGTACGAAGGCTGGACCGTTCCCATCGAGTACGATCCGCTGATTTCCAAACTGGCCGCATGGGGCGCAACGCGCGAGGAAGCGCTGAACCGGATGCAGCGCGCACTGCGCGAATATCAGATCGAAGGGATCAAGTCGAATATCGGGTTTTTCCTGGAGGTTCTTCGTCATCCGGATTTCAGGAGCGCCGACTTCGATACAGGCTTCATCGATCGCTGGCTGAAGAATCGGGAAACGGATGCAACGGCCAAACCACCCGAGCGCGATCTCGCCGCGATTGCTGCCGCGATCTTTCATTCAGATCGATCTGCAACGCCCGCGGACACACCCAAACAAATCGATAGTCTCTGGAAACTCGAGGCCCGCAGGCGAGGCCTGCGCAACTCATGAAGTACACCGCAATCGTCGACGGCGAGCGCCTCGACGTCGAAGTCGTTCGTACGATCACGGGAGCGATCGAAGCGGAGATCGACGGGAAGAAGTATGTTCTGGACCTGCAATCCGTTGAACCGGGCGTTTATTGGCTTCAATGGAGGAATCGCTCGATCGAGATTTCGGTAAGTCCAAACGGCGACGGATACGCCGTATCAGTGTCCGGCAGACGGCTCAGCGTGGAAGTCGTCGACTCGCGAGCCGCTCTGAGCAAGGCTGGCCGGCAAGGCGATGCGGGAACCGTCGAGCTTCGCGCGCCAATGCCAGGCAAAGTAGTGAAAGTCCTCGTGCGCGAAGGCGACAGCGTCCAGTCCAATCAGGGACTCATCGTGATCGAAGCGATGAAAATGCAGAACGAGGTGAAGTCTCCCAGGAGCGGCGTCGTGAGAAAGCTGGGCGTAAAAGAAAATGCCGCCGTAAACTCCGGCGATCTTCTCGCGATCGTGGAGTAGGTCCCTGTGAATACTTGTGTCATGTGCCATAGCCTTTACGTCAGGGCTAATGGCGAGCTCCCCTGCTGGGATGACGTCGGGGAAGAGTTGGTTTTACGGACTCTCGATGCAAATCGATTGCGCGGGGGCACGGAGCGCAGTGTTTTTTATTCGCCGGAGCTTCAGCATATCCGGCAGTCGTTCCTGGCCGGCAAAGACCCACACCCGGAATTCTGCAGCCGGTGCGCTGTGCGCGGTCATGGTGGCGGTCACATCGGCCTGCGCCCGGCCACGATGGAATTGTTGCATCTTGAGGCGTCGTATCTCTGTCACCTCTCCTGTCCACAATGCATCCCGGCTGCATCACGGCATGAACTGAAGGCGCCGCCTTACCATCTTTCACCGGCGATGCTCGAGGGTCTGTTACGACAGTTAAGAAGCGAAGGGGTTCGACATATCAAGGTTGTGCATTTCGAAGGTCGCGGCGATCCACTCATGAATCCATGGATGGATCAATTGATGGCCCTGACGAAATCGGCGTATCCCGACGCATACACGATGGCGACAACCCACGGCAGTTATCCATACAAACCGTGGGTCGTCGAAAGCGGACTGGATATGCTCCGAGTCTCCATCGACGGCGCATTCGACGAGAACTATAAGAAGTACCGGGTCGGCGGAAATCTTGCGACAGCCCTCAAGTTCCTGCGCGACGTTCGCGACCACAAACGACGGCTCGGCAAGCACCTTCAGGTGCATTGGAAATACATCCTCTTCGAATGGAACGACAGCGACGACGAGATCACCCGCGCCGCCGATCTGGCTGACGAGTTGGACACCGGACTTCGCTTTTGTTTGACGCATTCTCCAGGCCGCTCACAGCGATTTACGACTGAGGCCACTCTGCGGTCCAAACTGTCGTCACTGGCGCCCAATGCCGCGATCGAGACAACGTTCCAGTTGAAGGAGCCTTTAACGAAATACGATAGCGTTGATGCGGTCGTGTCGGAGGAAGTCACGACGTTCCTTAACCGCGCCCTCGACGCGATTCGCCGGCGCAATACCCAGTCTGCTTTCGTCCTGCTGGCAAAGGCCCTGGAACACGATCCGGGCTTTAAGTGTTCCGCGGAGATTACCGATTGTGAGGGTTTGATCCAGGCATCTGCTTCACTCATTCTGACCAACGCCAAATTCCCAGGGACGTTGTTCGGATTAACAGCAGTCGCTCATGAATTGGGCGATCATTCACGCTCGAAGCAGCTGTTCTGCCGGTATCTGTGGCTGGCCGCGAAAGAAGACCTTCGCAAAAGGAATTACGCCGGGGCGATCAGGCGGATCGGCCGCTGGCTTCGCGCGACGATCGCGATTCGCACCCGGCTTCGGCTGGTCCTTACTGGCTTTTACCCGCGGAGTCGAGGATACGCTGGGCCAAATAATTTACGACGGTAGCTTTATTCCGGGCCGCCTCTGAGAAAGCGTTCTTCAGCGTCTGATCCTTTCGGCCGAAGATCGTCTGCCTGACGTTGGCCTGAACGCGCGGATCAGTGAGATCTTTCTGACCGCCTGCGTCCTTTTCGAGCAGCTTCAGGATGTGAAAACCGAATCGGGTTTCAATGACCGCCGGGAAGGTCTCGCCGACGCGCAACCGCTGGACGGACTGCATGAGTCTCGGGTCGATATTCTCAATCGCCTGAAGCGGCTGAAACTGAAGATCGCCACCCGCGGGCGCGGAGCTCGGATCTTCTGAGGACTCTCGGGCCACGACACCGAAATCGCGGCCGCTCTGCACGTCTTTCAGCAGCCGCGCCGCTTTTTGTCTCGCGTCTTCGGGCGTCTTGGCATCGTCTTTCTTCTCATTGGCCAGTTCCTGATCGGCGACGGGCGTCACGAGGATGTGGGCGATGTGATAGCTCTCGGGCAGATTGAAGCTTTCCTTGTTCTTATCGTAAAAGCCCTTTATTTCGGCGTCGGTGACGGAAATCTTCGATGTGATCTCCTTATTGACCAGTTTGTCGATCGTGATGCTCTTCCGCATTTCATTGCGGATGTCCTCGACCGTCATTTTCTGTTCCTTCAGGAGTTCCTGGAACTTTTCCTCGGTGTATTGCCCCTTGAACTCGGTAAACCGAACGTCCACTTCAGCGTCGCTCGCGCTGAGATTCGCGGCGGCAGCCTGCTCGAGGAGAATCTGATCGTTGATCATTCGGCTCAACACCTGAAGCTTCAGATCCTGCAGTTCCTCGGGTGCGGTCGGCAGCGCGGCACCATTCAGTTGGACCTGAACCTGTTTGTCCAGCTCGGTGGCGGTGATGTCTTTGGTATTGATGCGGGCCACGACATTGTCGGAGGCGGAGGAATCAGACCCGCATGATGCGGTCAACAGGAGACCGGCAATCAGGGTCGTCAAAACGAGAGGTTTCATTACGGAACGCTCCATATTCATTAGAAATAACGGCCATTCTAGCACAAGCCTGGGGGGCCAGGGGTCGCCCCCATGCTATACTTCTCGCTTATTTCATAAGGGAGATTGCCTTCATGGCACGCTGCGAAATCTGTGATAAAGGACCGATCTACGGGAACCGGGTAAGCCACGCCCACAACCTCACCAGAAGGCGCTGGAACCCCAACCTTCAACGGGTTCGAGTCCTTGATGGGAAAACCCACAAGAGTATGCGCGTTTGCACGAATTGCATTCGCTCCGGCCGCATCACCAAAGCCTGAATTTCGCCTGAGATTGCTTACCTTCTTGTCGGTACCGTCTAAGATGTGGGAGCGACGCAGGTTATATGAAGGTGCCGTGCCTTATTCTGGGACTGCTGTTGATGCCATGGTTGGCGGAGGGACAACAACAGTACTACGGCACCAGGGTATCCAGCATCGCGCTGTCCGGCTCTGAATCCAGGGACGACCTCCAGACCTTACCCATCCGTATTGGCGACACGCTAACCCCGGAAAACGTCAGGGCTTCCATTGAAGCCCTATACAACACCGGGCACTACAGCACCATCGAAGTCGACGCTGCGTCCGCTCCCGACCGCACCACGTCGCTCACGTTCCGTGTCCGGCCGGTGTTCTTCTTCAGCACTTTCCGGCTGGAGCCCGCCGACCTCATCGAGCGGTCGCTGTCGAGCTATTTCCGGGTGCCAGTCGGAGAGCGATTTACGACGTCGGCCATCGACCGGATCGTTCAGGACACAACGGAACTCTTGAAGGACGACGGGTATTTTCAGGCAACGATCACGCCGGCGTATGAGTTCCAGGAACCGACGCATCTGGTTTTTGTCACTTTGAAGGCGATGCCGGGAACTCGGGCGAAAATCGGGCAGATTCGGATCACCGGTGGCGAACAAACCTTTACGGAAGAGGAATTAGCCGACGCTCTGAAGCTGGAGCCCGGGGACGAGTTTTCCGCGGATGCATTCGAAAAGGGTGTTGGAAATATCCGTGCGGAGTTCATCAAACTGCGTTTTCTGAACACGAAAGTCAGACCGGAACGGGTTTACGTGCCAGGCACGAACACGGTCGATCTCAACATCACCATCGAACCCGGGCAGTTTGCGCTCGTTCAAACCCGCGGGTTTGAAATCAAAGAGAAGCGGCTCACCGAACTCGTCCCGATTTATGAAGAAGCAGCGGTCGATGACGATCTGATTGAGGAAGGGCGGGTTGCCGTCACGAGATATATGCAGCAGGAAGGCTATTTCGAAGCGGTTGTAACCGTTGAGAAGTTCGAAACGGACCCTTCGCTGGCCAACGCGGTTCAGATCAACTACGTCATCGACCCGGGAGCCAAGCACGAAATTGTTGCCGTTCGCATCATCGGCAACCAATTCTTCGAATCCGACGAAATTCGACGCCGGATCAAGAGCCGCCGCGGCGAACTGCTGAATCATGGCGTTTTCAGCGCCGATCTCCTTGAAGAGGATCGCCTGACCATCGAAGCGATGTATCGAAATGCCGGTTTCGACGGCACAGAAGTCACGGCCACGGCGGAAGATGAAGAGCACAACATTACGGTCGTCATTCTGATCAAAGAGGGCAAACGGGTGCCACTGGCTGGAGTCAACTTCGTCGGAAACGCGCAGATTGCAACCAGCGAGTTGCGCGCAGCCGCCCAACTGACACCCGGCGAAACCTATGTTCCAGGCGCGGTGGACCAGGCACGCGCTGCGCTGACGCAGCTCTATTACTCGCAAGGGTACGCCGATGCTCGCGTGGAGCGTGTGGTGGATCGTGTTTCGGCCAGCGACAGCGTTCAGGTTACTTTTCGGATCACCGAGGGCGAGTCATTTCGGATCGGTTCCATCCTCGTGGCCGGTAACACCCGAACGAAAGATAAGGTCGTTCGACGCGCCAGCCGTTTGCAGGAATACAAGCCATTCGATCCCGAAGCCATACTGGAAGCGCAGGCATTGCTTTATGCGACCGGATTATTCACGCGGGTTGAAATCGTATCGCTCGACCAGGGAATTCCTGGTCTTCGCAATATTCTCATTCAAGTAGAGGATGCGAAACCGATCCTGCTGACCTACGGGATCGGATATGAGCAATTCGAACACTTTCGCGGAACATTTGAAATCTCGCACAACAACCTGTTCGGCCTCAATCGATCCGTCAGTTTGCGGACCAGGGCCAGCGTCCGCCAGAGCGTGGCGCAGTTCACATACCATGAGCCGCGGCTGTTCAACCATGAACTCGATGGCATCGCATCATCGTTCATCGAACATTCGGATCGGCCGTTCTTCAGCGCAAACAGAATCGATTTCTCACTTCAGGTGCTGAAACGATTCTCGACTCAGAACAATGTGCTGATGACGTCCAGCTGGCAGACAGTGAACATGGGCGACAAACGGGTCAATCCCCACGCGACGAATGATCCCGCGCAGCAAGGACCGTGCGGGATATGCCAGATCGGCCGAATCGGGACGAGTCTCCTCATCGATCGGCGCAACGATCCTCTCGTTCCGACCAGAGGGTTTTCCAACACGACCACATTTCAAGTGGCAAGCCCCATCCTCGGATCGGAATTGCAATTCACCACACTGTTCAACCAATCCACTTTCTACCAGCCCTTGCGCAGCGACAACGTCCTCGCGACGTCGGTTCGTTTTGGCTGGAACCACCCATACGGAAAGACCGCCCAATTCGCTCAAGTGTGGGATGCAGATGAAGACATGTTCGTCACGCAGCAACAACAATTGCCCGCAAGCGAGCGGTTCTTCGCCGGCGGTTCGACAACGTTACGCGGCTTCGGCCTGGACGAGGCACGGCCACGCGCGCCGGAGTTTCAGCAACTGGAGGGTGGCAATGTGGTTGTGATCGGAAATGTGGAGTATCGCGCTCCGCTTCGGTGGTCTCCCATCAGCGGAATCAATGGCGCACTGTTTTATGACACAGGAAACATATTTACCAATCTGGCCAATATCCGTCTTCGGGAATTCACTCATACCGCCGGGTTCGGCCTGCGATACCAGACGCCGGTCGGACCTGTCCGCTTTGATGTTGGATTCAACCTGCAACCTTTTACACTGCCCGACGGTACTCCGGAACGGAGAGTACGATTCTTTTTCACATTGGGGAATGCATTTTGAAACGTCGAATTTATTTGTCTGTTTTTGCATTGCTGTTCTTGGTAACAATCGGGCGCGCTGAGGTCATCGATCGCATTGTCGCCGTCGTGGAAGGGCACATCATCACGCTGAGTGATCTGCGCCAGGAGCGTGAGGTCCGCGCCCGACTGGGAGAACAGGCGATTGATAATGATGCCGACCTCGTCAGGCAACTCGTGGATAACTACCTCATCGAGCGCCAGACTGCCGAATATCCGAATATCGATGTGGTTAACGAAGAAGTCGAGGCCGAACTCAAAAGGTCAACTTCCCGCATCACCGAATCGGAGGCACTCCGCGATTCCGTCCGGAGGCGCATCCGAATGCAGAAGTTTTTCGACCTGAAGTTCCGCCAGCTGATTCGTCCGACGGATGAAGAGATTCGCAAGTACTACGAAAACGTCTTTGTGCCTGAAGCACGAGCGCGCGGGTTGCAATCCGTTACGCCTTTAAGCGACGGAGAGATGGCGAGAGGTATACGCGAAAACGTCATTCAAGAGAGCCTCGATCACGAAGTGGAAGTATGGCTGGAAGCGATACGCAGAAGGAGCAACATTGAGGTTGTTAACTAGGCGGCGGGTTTTTGCCGCGCTCGCGATTGTCGTCATTCTGATCGTCGCTGGAATCGGGGGGGTAATGATTTACCTCGACTCGCCGGCGTTCGAAGAGCGCGCACGCCGGTTCATCGTCCAGGAAATCGAACGGACTACTGGAACGAAGGTCACTCTCGGCCGCTTCGCCTGGAGTTTCTGGCAACAACGAATCAGACTCGAGAACCTGACGCTTCGAGGCCTGGAGCCGGCAGATCGCACGCCTCTTGCTCATATCGCGCGGATCGATGTCGGATTGAACTTTCGAACGCTCCTTCAGCGCCGCCGACTGGATCTCCACGAGCTTACGATCACCCAGCCCGAATTTCATATCGTCGTATATCCGGATGGCACCACGAATATTCCATCTCCGCAGAGATCGGAAATCGCGCCGATCGAACTTGAGACCTCGATCCAGAATTTCAACGTTCTGCATGGATCCGCCATCCTCAACGAACGCCGTATCAATGTTGACCTGTCGCTGACCAATCTCGCCGCGCTTCTCGACTACCACCCGGAACGCGAAGTTCTCGAGACGCACGTGAGCTGGGATGGAGTTCTGGACCGATCACCCGACGTCCGGCTTCCGATCCCCTACATGGTCTCGGCCGATGTGGACTACACGCGCGAGACCCTCGTTGTTCATCGCATGACCCTTTCATCGGGCCGGAATGAAGCGAAGCTGCAGGGGAAAATAAACCAGGCCCTCAGCTCGAACATCTCGGGAAAACTCGATTACGCCGGATCGTTCAATGTCAACTTTCTGAATTATTTCTTCGAGGCTGAGCGATTCGCCGGCAGGGCCGCCGGAGCAGGCTTTCTGGAATTCTCCCGGGGCATGTTTTTTACGCAGGGTCACATGACCTCAGACGCAGTCGATTACGCAGGTTGGCGCGTCACGGAACTCAGCGGCGATTACAGTTATCGCTTTCCGGACCGGCGGCTGGCTTTTCGAAATTTCAAAAACAGTTTCATGAAGGGATCAGTTGGCGGCGACGCCGTTGTAGAGAATCTGCCGGGCCGTCCCCGTGTGCTCGTTAACGTGAAGTATTCAAACATCGATGCGGCAGGTCTTACCCGCGCCTATCCGTGGGATCCGAAATACAGGATCTTTTCGAACGCCACTGGTTTGCTGAATGGCTGGTTTGAGGGGAAGCTCGCCCGATTCGAGTTTTCGGGCAACGTCGACCTGAAAAGCTATGCGCCTCCCGCTGATATAGCCGGCATCGTCCCACTGCCGCTCGACGGCTCGACCGACTACACTTTCGCACCTCGACAAGCTCAAGTGTTCAACGCAGACGGCCGCTTTCAATCCACGACGATCAAGGCAGCCGGTCTAATTCATTCCACGTTAACGGACCTCAACGTCAGCATGAGTTCGTCGGACCTGAAAGACCTCGCGTTCCTGTATCCGGACGCGAACGGAAGCGGCACGTTCAACGGAACGGTGAAAGGACAGATCACGACGCCTGTTTTGGAGGGCGAGTTTACTCTTAACAATCACACCTACCGGCAATGGACGATTCAGGAAGCGGGCGGCGGTGTCCGGCTCGACCTGGCCGCTGAAAACGCAGCCCTCCGAAACGTGAGTGTCAAACAAGGGAATTCCGAAATCATGGTGACCGGTACGAGTGCGTTTTCAGGCTCCCCGGTCGACCTCCGTGTTCAATCGAGCCGGGTAGAGGCGCGGGACATTCAACCGTTCATCACGTTCATCAATCGAAAAATCGGCGGCGTATTCGGCGGAGATGTCCGGGTCAGCGGCCTCACCCCGACTATGCGCGTTGAGGGCGACGTCCGCGCTGAAAACCTGAGCGTTGACGATCGCCTGATAGGAACGGCCAGTGGCCATGTCCGGTACGCCGAGCCCGTTGTTGAACTCGATCAACTCACGATTCGCCAGGCCGGCTCGACCCTGACCGGAAGAGTTTCCTTTAATCGGGTCACCGAAGCGGTGAATTTCACGGCGCGAGTGAATTCCGTGAACCTCGAAACGTTTCGTCCGCTTGGCTTGCCGGAGATTATCAAAGGCGTCGTCCGGCAGGCCGATATTCAGGGGGGCGGCACGCTGCGGCAACCGAATTTAAAAGGCACGGCCGTACTGCAGGACCTATCGGTAAACGATGAGGTTTTTCCCGAAGCGCAGGTCGTACTCGCTTCGACCGGCACCCAACTGGCGGTGGATCTGACTGCCGGCAAAAACCTGAGTCTCAACGCACAAGTGGACACCGCCGCGACAGGTTATCCGTTCACCGCGCGCGCCACCTTCACTCAATACCCGATTGAACGAATCGCCAAATTCTCGGGAGGCTCCTTCGTCGCCACTGGAAACGCGGATCTGCAGGGAGTTCTCGCCGACAGCAGCAAGTTGAGCGGAAATGGACGCATCGAGAACGCGGAAATTCGAATTCAGGATACGGTGCTGCGTCCGGCCCAATCATTTAATTTCCAATTCAACACGACTCAACTGACGGTAAGCAATGTGACGCTGACCGGAGAATCGACCAAAGTCACTCTCGAAGGAACCATCGGCTTGCGGGATCCCGCTCCCTTGAATCTCACAGTGGTTGGGCAGGTGGATCTCAAACTGATCGAGGGTCAATTTCCGCAGTTCGTTTCGTCCGGCATTATCAATGTGCGTGTCGATGTTCGCGGGACGACTCAGGCTCCTGACCTCCGCGGAAACGCTGTGCTGTCGAACGCGTCGCTGAGACGAGCCGGATTGTTTACGGGACTCACGAATGTTAACGGCACTCTGTCGTTCAATCAGAATCAGATCAGGATTAACAGCATCGAAGGAGCAGCAGGCGGCGGCACCGTCCACGCGGAAGGTGTCGCCGTTTTGCAAAACGGTGCGGTGCAGGGAATGAATGTTCAGATCGACGCAACGAATGTTCGCCTGCGCGGCTTCCCGGAGGGCCTGCGTACGGTGATCAACGCCAGAACGAATTTGCAGGGTTCTCTGGCCTCGCCTCTGCTGGAAGGAAACGTCCAGATTCAGAGTCTGGCGTATCGAAGCAGCTTTGAAGATTTCCTCGCGATGCTCAAGGATGAAAACCTCGGTGTTTCGTCGTCGCCATACGGTGCGGTGCGCCTTTCGCTTCAAATCGAGGGCGGCAGGAACATCACTATCCAGAACGAACTCGCCGAGGTCGAAGCGCGCGTCGAATTGAACGTCAAAGGTACGGTCGACGAACCATCTGTTACGGGCCATGTGGAAGCGAGCGGCGGAACGTTGATTTTTCAGGGCAACCGCTACACAGTGACCCGCGGCAACATCGATTTCGTGGACCAGCTGCGCATACGACCCGTAATCGATATCGAAGCCGAGTCGCAACTCCGCGATTACCGCGTCATTCTTTCGATCACTGGACGTGGAGACAACCCGAAACTCGCGATGCGATCGGATCCTCCTTTGCCTGAATTGGAGATCGTAAGCCTGATCGCCGGCGGCCGCACACGCAGCGAAATCGCGCGGGCGCAACAAGAAGGGCAGTTACCGCAAAGTGCCCTTCCGACGAGTGAGCAGTTATTCCAGAGCGGCGCCGCGTCGATTCTGTTCGATTTACTTCAGCAACGGGTAGGCAACAGGCTCGGCCTGCTCGGTACAGGAAGAGTTCGCATTGACCCGTTCCTCGTGGGAACCGGAAACAACCAGAAGGGAGCCCGGCTTACATTGTCCGAACAGGTCACGAAGGATCTATCGGTCACCTACTCTCATGAGCTGTCTTCGACCCAGCAGCAGGTGATCCAGATCGAATATTTCATTGGCCGCAATACTTCTGTCGTGGCATCAAGAGATGAGTTCGGAAACTTCGGCCTCGACATACGTCACCGCACGCGACTCAAATAAACGCGATGCAGTCGATTTCGACTTTCACGTCGCGCGGCAGTCGTGCCGCCTCAACCGTAGCTCTGGCGGGCGGGGATGAAGTGAAAAAGCCTGCGTAGACGGCATTCATCGCCGCAAACTCTCCCATATCTCTCAAAAACACAGTTGTCTTGACGATGCTTCGCGCGGAACCGCCGGCAGCCTGGACAATCGCAACGACATTTTGGAGTACACGCCGAGTCTGGGCCTGAATGCTCTGGTCGTCGATGAGCGCCCCGGTCGCGGGATCGATCGCGATCTGTCCGGAAACGAAAAGAAGATTTCCGACCCTCACTCCCTGTGAATAGGGACCTATGGCGGAGGGAGCATTTTGAGTGGAGATAATTTGTTTGTTCATTGGCATCCGCTATCTTGCAGTGTTGACAACTCTGGTTGAGCGTGTGACGTCGTACACTCCGTCGATCTTTTTCACCGAAGCAATCACGCGTTCGAGGTGCTTCAGGTCCGGAATCTCAACGGTGATATCGATGGTTCCACGTTCGTCCGCCGTTCGCGCTTCGACATTGAGGATGTTCGAACGCACTTCCGTAATTGCGGCGGCGATCTCCGCAAGCATTCCCGGTCGATCCTCGGTCAGGATCGTCAGCGGCACGGCATAGGCTTCGGCCGCGGGCGCCGCGGTTGCCCATTCGACTTCGATCTTCCGGTCCGGTTCGTACAGCAGGTTTTGAACGTTCGGACATTTCTTCGAATGCACCGCGACGCCTTTGCCACGGGTGATGTAACCGATGACTTCCTCGCCCCGGATCGGATTGCAGCACTTTGCGCGGTACACCAGCAGGTCATCGAAGCCACGCACCTGGAGTTTGGCGTCGCTGCCGATGCCCAGAACGCGTTTGACGACCGAAGTGATCGTCGACTCCGGCTCGACAGGAGTCTCTTTAAGTTCCTCCGTCGATAAACGGGCAATCACCGTCTTCGCCGAGACCTTTCCGTAACCGATCGCCGAAAGCAGGTCCTCCGGCTTGCTCGAGCCGTATTCGGCAAGCAACCCTTCCATGCGGTCGCTGGCGAGCAGCTCTTTCGCATTCTTTTTGTACTTGCGAGCTTCTTTCTCGAGCATTTTCCGGCCAAGCTCGATCGCCTTTTCGCTCTCCTGCTCCGTAAGCCAGTGACGAATCTTGTTTCTTGCGCGCGACGTTTTGACGAACGAAAGCCAGTCGCGGCTTGGTTTGTGACCCGGTTGGGTGACGATCTCGACGATGTCGCCGTTGCGCAGTTTGGTTCGCAGCGGGGTCATCCGGCCGTTGATTTTAGAGCCGACACAACTGTGGCCGACCTCGGTATGAATCGAGTACGCGAAATCGACAGGCGTGGCGTCGCGAGGAAGAGTCACGACCTTGCCTTTCGGCGTGAACGTGTAAACCTCTTCCGGATACAGATCGATCTTGAGAGTGCTCAGGAAATCCGCGGGGTCCTTCATTTCCTGCTGCCACTCCACGAGGTGACGCAGCCACGAAACACGTTGATCCTCGCGATCGTCCGCGACGAGCTTTCCGTCCTTGTATTTCCAGTGCGCGGCGATGCCTTCCTCCGCAATACGATGCATTTCCTGCGTGCGGATCTGGACCTCGAAGGACTGGCCTCCGGCAATAACCGACGTATGCAGCGACTGGTACATATTGGGACGCGGCATGGCGATGAAGTCTTTGATCCGGCCCGGAACGGGACGCCATGTGTTATGAATCACGCCCAGCGCGGCGTAACAGTTCTTGACGTCATCCGTGATGATGCGCAGGGCGAGCAGATCGTAAACCTGATCGATCGTGATGCGCTGCTTCTTCAGCTTGAGATAAATCGAATACAGGCGTTTGATACGGGACTCGACAGTGCACGGAATGCCGTGCTCCTTCATCGTCTCTTCGACGCTCTTCGTAACTTCCGCAAGAAACGCTTCATGTTTTCTGCGGCTCTTTTCGACAAGATCCTTCAGCTCGTGATGCGCCTTCGCGTCCAGATAACTGAACGCCAGATCCTCGAGCTCCCCTCGAATTTTGCCCATTCCGAGCCGGTTCGCGAGCGGCGCGTAAATATCCATGGTCTCGCGAGCAATGGCTTCCCGGCGATCGGAAGTGAGATAGGCCAGCGTTCGCATATTGTGGAGGCGATCCGCGAACTTGACCATGATCACGCGAATGTCGTCGGTCATCGCGAGAAGCATTTTTCGAAAGTTCTCGGCCTGTTTTTCTTCCTTGGATGTAAACGGGATCTGGCTGATCTTCGTCACGCCATCTACAATGTGCGCGACTTCCGGGCCGAATAGTTCCTCGATCTTCTCGAGAGTAGTCAGGGTGTCTTCGACGACGTCGTGAAGCAGGCCGACGCTGACCGTGACGGCATCCATCTTCATTTCGGCCAGCAGATTGGCGACTTCCAGAGGATGCGTCAGATAGGGCTCTCCGGAGGCGCGTACCTGTCCCTTATGCTCCTTCGCCGAAAAGATGTAGGCGCGGCGAATAAGGTCCAGGTTGTCACCGGGATGGTGCTTCTCGACCCGGTCGAGTATCTCCTCCAGACGTATCATGCAGGTTGATTATATGAAAAAAGCCTTTGGGTTCATTCGGGGACGAACGAACCCAAAGGCTTTCGGAGTACGAATACCTTGTTTCTTAGTTGTTACCGACGGGTATGGCTTTCTGCTTTTCTGCGTTCTTCTTGCGTGTTTCCATACTCTTGTTGAACCATTCGTCGGCGAGTTCCGTCAGTTTCTTCTTTTCGTCTTCGTTTACAGCTCGATCGGCCTTCTGGCGATAGAGAAGGTTCTTGTAGCTCATCGCATCGTCGTAGTCTGGATTCAGTGCCAGCGCCTTATCGATGTATTCGAGCCCTTCATCGATCGTCTTCAACTGTTCCTCTTTAGGAGCAGTGTTGTTTTTGTCATAGACAACGAGCCAATCCAGGACAGCGATCGTGTAGAACGGAACGGGATTCATCGAATCCAGCTGCGCGTACTTCATGTAGTACTCACGCGATTTCTGGATTTGCGCGGTGTCGTTCTGGCCAAGGTTGTAGTAGATGCTCGCCAGACCGGCAACGGCATTGATGTTGTTCGGATCGCGCTGCAGCACTTTCTCGAAAGTTTGAATTGCCATCTGCGCGTTCTTGTCGTTATCTTCACCACGGCCGCCGGGAACGTACTGTTGGGCATATGCCGTGGCCAGATAGATCTCGGCAGTTGTGAGCTCCGGATCGAGCTGGACGGCTTGCTGGAAGAATTTCACGGCGTTCTCATAGTGCGCTTCCCTGAAAGCGCGGACGCCCTTATTCAGGTTGTCCCGCGCCTGCAGCTTCGCGCACCCTGTAGCGGAGAGTGCCAGGATCGCCAGGAAGGCGAGCATCAATTTGGTATGTCGCTTCATTTTTGCCTCCCTTACTTACCGGCCTGAATCTGTTCGGTCATCAGACCGACCTTATCCACACCGGCGCCTTTCGCTATGTCGATCACATCGACTACGTCTTTATACAGCAGGTCGGGATCGGCGTTCACAAAAGCGGTGCGCTCGTTACGTGTCTTGAAGATGCCCTGGAGCTCGTCGCCGAGGTAGCGCACCTCCACCACATTCTGATTGATCTTGATCGTACCCGTCTTGTCGATGGAGATAACGATCGTCTTGTTCAGCTCATCCGGAGGCGGAGGCGGCGTTCCCGGCGGGGGAGGTTGCGGGACCGCAGCATCAAGCCCTTTCGGCGTCAGTGGAGTGATCGTCATGAAGATCACGAGCAGAACCAGCAGAATATCGATAAACGGAGTGACGTTGATATCTGCCTTCGCCGAGATCTTCTTCTTGAATTTTTTCATGTGTCTCTCCTACCGCCGGACCTGATCGTCAAGCCGTTCGGTCAACAAACCGACCTTGTCGACGCCCGCGTTGCGGATGCTGTCGACCACCTGGACAACATCGCCGTATTTCGCGCGGAGATCGCTCTTTACGAAGACGGTTTTATCCAGTTTGCCGGTGAGAATATCGGTGACCTTCGCTGCGAGATTATCGATCTCCACTTTGTCCTGCCCGAGGTAGAACTTGCCGTCGCGCGTGATGGCAACGAGGACAGCATCGTCACGATCGGCTTCTTTCATGTCTACCGGGTTTTTTGTCTTGGCGAGCTCGACGCTAACGCCCTTCTGCAACATCGGAGTAACGACCATGAAGATGATCAGAAGGACCAGCATCACGTCCGCCATCGGCGTAACGTTGATTTCAGAGGTGACTTCTCCTCTGCCACCGCTGGATGACATTGCCATAGTTACTTCCTCGCTCCATGCTGCTTGATGAAGTAGTCGATCAACTCGGAAGAGGAGTTCGACATTTCGATACCGAAAGCTTCAACCTTGTTGGTGAACCAGTTGTACGCCCACACCGCAGGAACGGCCACGAACAGACCGAATGCCGTAGTGACGAGGGCTTCAGAAATACCACCGGCGACCGCGGACAAACCGGCGGTCTTTTCCGACGACATACCCTGGAATGCGTTGATGATGCCGACCGTGGTTCCGAACAATCCTACGAATGGTGCGGTTGCACCGATCGTCGCAAGACCGGAAAGTCCGCGCTTCAGTTCGGCATTGACGATCGCTTCAGCGCGTTCGCAGGCTCGGCGAGATGATTCGATCTGCTCGCCCGCTATTTCCCGTGAGACTGCATGCGCTCGAAACTCCTGGAGTCCGGCTTCCACAACCTTCGCGAGGTGACTGCGCTTGTTCTGCTCGGCAACGCTGATGGCTTCCTCGATCTTTCCTTCTTTGAGGCAGCCGGCGACTGCGGGAGCAAATTCACGGGATTGCTTTCGCGCCTGGCTGAAAGCAATGTAACGATCGATCATGACGCCGATGGACCAGGCCGACATGACCGCCAGCAGAACAACGACGGCCCTTGCGGCGAATCCCATGCTGGCCCACATGGATCGCAAGTCGAAGCTGACTTCGCTCTGCAGGAGCATAATTGCAAAAAAATTGAGCTTAACTAGAAGCATATAATCAGAACCCTCCTGAAACCTGCATAGCAGGCTTGAATTGATTTCGAATTTTTTAAACTTGTTAAGGACGGGGGTCCGCCCCCTCGTCCTTAGAGGTGTTCTCTACTGAGAGAACGCGAAATTCACGGTAATCGTGGTAACCACGGGTACGGGTTCCTGGTTCAACATGGTCGGCTTGTAACGCCATTGCTTAACGGCGTCGATAGCGGCCTGAATCAAGAGCGGGTGCCCCGTAATAACCTTCAGGTTGTCGATCGTTCCTTCCTTGCTGATTTCAGCTTCCAGAACCACAACACCTTGAATGCGAGCCTGCTTCGCGAGCGGCGGATAGACCGGCTTCACCTGCGAAACGAGATTTGCCGCGATCACGTTTCCACCGACACGAACGCGTTGCGGCGGCGGCGGCGGCGGTGGTGGTGGCGGCGGCGGCGGTGGCGGCGGTGCGGCTTCCTCCTGCGCTCTCAATACACCTCCGAGAACGCCGGACAAAACACCGGAGCGAGTACCACCAACCACACCAGCAGTCGTCGGAGGCGGAGCTGATTCGATAACTCGCGCGATTTCCTTCGGAATTTCCGTCGGCTGCACAATCGTACCTGGATCGATCTGCACCTGCTTGATGACAACCGGCGCTGCTGGTGCAACCTCAGCGGGCGGCGGCGGCGGTGGTGGCGGCGGCGGCGGCGGAGCAACAAGCATCGTCATCAGCGTTGCCTTCGGCAGCTCCGAATAGGAAATCAGCGGGATGAGGACAATGACCACGACAAGCACCACATGGACAATGGTCGAAATCAGCACCGTAGTGCCCTTTTTGCCCCTCATCTGTCCGCTGGACTCGATTAAGGAATCCTCGAACATACAACCCCCCTTTTCTAAACTCCCTGAAACTCTTCCACGCTTACGCTACGAACCCGGTGGCGGTTACGTTGAGGCAGGTATCTGTAACAGGATGGCAACTTATATCAGCGCCAATCCCAACTGTCAACCCGCCCTTCGAGCTATTTCTTACGCTCTTTTCGGCCTCGCCGCTTTGCTTACGGAACGGCTCGGAGGAGCCGCCGGCAGCGCCTTTCCACGAAAGTTTGTGTACACCAGCACGAGCGGCGCAGCGATTGCGACCGACGAATACGACCCGACAATGATTCCAACCACCATTGCAAAGGCGAAGTGATTGATGATTTCACCGCCGAAGAGGAACAGCGCAAATACCGTGATGAACGTCAATCCGGAAGCCAGAATCGTCCGGCTGAATGTCTGATTGATACTGTCGTTCATGATCCGTTCCAGATCGTCGCGCCTGCGAAACTTCAGGTTCTCGCGCACACGATCGAAAACCACAATCGTGTCGTTCACCGAATAGCCAACCAGCGTCAACAGCGCCGCAATAACCGTCAGGTTGATTTCACGATCAAAGATCGAAAACAACCCCAACGTGACCAGCGCGTCGTGAAACACCGCAAATACGGCCGCCGTTCCATAAATCCATTCAAAGCGGAAAGCGATATAGACAAGGATGCCGCCCAGGGCATACAGCGTCGCAAATACCGCCTGACGCTTTAGATCATCGCCAACCTTCGGTCCGATCGACTGCGCGCTCAGGACCTCATACTTCCCGGCAAAACCCTTGTCCAGGGCGCCGATGATGATGGCCCGGCCGGCGCTGGCATCATCCTCCCGAGCTCCCTGAAACTCGATCAGAACATCGTTACGGCCTTGAATTTCCTGCGGCGCGCTGTCTGGTGCGCCGTTCTCCCGCAGCAGCTTCCGTATTTGCTCAATATCGGGCTTTTCCTGGAAACGCACCTGGACGAGTGTGCCGCCCTTGAAGTCCACTCCATATTTGAAACCGCCCTTGGCCACCAGAGAAATCAGGCCGACTAAAATCAGAGCACCTGAAATGCCCAGGAACAGCTTTCGCTTCCCGAGCCAGTCAACGTTAATGCTTTTAAACAGTTCAACCATTCATCGTACCTTTTAGACACCACGTGTCTTTGAATGTTCCCTAAATGCTGATCGTCTCGGCCCGCTGCCTCCGGCTCAAGGACCATTCAAATATGGTCCGGGAAACGAAAACGGCCGTGAACATATTCGAAATCAACCCGATGACGAGCGTCACCGCAAAACCCTTAACGGGGCCGGTTCCGAACAGAAAGAGAAATAGTGCGGAAATCAATGCGGCCAGATGCGTGTCCACCAGCGTGATAAACACACGGTTGAAACTTTGAACGACAGCCGATGCCACCGTTTTTCCGGCTCGCAATTCTTCACGAATGCGCTCAAAAACGAGAACGTTCGAATCAATACCGACGCCGATGGTGAGAATGACGCCCGCAATGCCCGGCAACGTCAACGCGGCGCCGAAATAGGCCATCGCCCCGAACAGAACCAGCAGGTTCAGAAGCATAGCGACCGTCGCATTCACGCCGGAGAGCCTGTAGTAAAACAGCATGAACACAATGACCGACGACAAAGCCACGATCGAAGCGATCAAACCGGCCCGAATGGAATCGGCACCAAGTGACGGTCCCACGACTTCTTCATTGAGGTATTTAATGGAAGCCGGCAACGCGCCCGAGCGCAGCTTCAACGCCAGGTCCTGCGCGGCTTGAGGTTCGAAACCGGTTGGACCGCCTGTAATGATTCCGGAATCGGTGATTCGGCCATTGATCCTGGGCGCCGATTGAATCCGCTTATCCAGAACGATGGCAAGCTGCCTGTTGATGTTCTGCTCCGTCACACGCCCGAATCGCTGCGCGCCATCCGCATTGAGGTTAAAGCTGACGGCAGGACGCCCGTTGTCATCGCGTGAGGGAAAAGCGCCTTTCAGATCGCGGCCTGTAATCGCTGCGATACGCTGGACAACATAATAGGTATCTGCGGAAGTCGAGGGATCCCGTTCGGCCGAGGGAAGAATCTCGAGAGTATCCGGAACGCCTCCACCGTAATTCTGTGCAGCGGCCGCCTGGGTTTGAAACGGACCGCTCTCGACAATTTTCAACTCGAGCTGAGCCGTGGACTGCATGATGTTCTTGACCCGGGCTGGATCATTCACGCCAGGAAGCTGGACCAGGATTTCATTTTCTCCCGGGCCACCGTGCTTCTGAATGTTGACCTCTCCGACTCCGAGCTGGTCGATGCGGTTACGAATCGTGTTGATGGCCTGATCGACCGACTGTTCTCTGTAGGACTGCTCCGCAGCCGGCTTCAACCGAACTGTATAGGTGTTCGGCACCTCGCCTGCTGTCGAAGCGAGATCCCAGTCCGGGAACAGTTCGTTCAGCGCGGCTCTGAAGTCGCCATCCTTTGCGGGATCGACGCCGACAAATTGAAACGTGTTGTTATCGACCCGAAGCTTCCGCCGGTAGACGACGTTCCGTTTGTTCAACTCCTGGCCGACGGAATCAATCGTCTTGTCGGTTTCTGCACGAATGGCATCGTCGGTCACAACTTCGAGGACGAGGTGGGTGCCTCCCTTCAAGTCGAGGCCCAACTTGATGTTTTCTTTCAGTCTTGCCTGGCTTGGAACGAGGCCGGGGTAGGCGGCGATCCGCCATCCGCACAGTAGCGTTACGACCAGGGTTATTACAATGCGCCAGAGAATGCGTCTGTTCATGTTTTGCTCGATTTATTCTTTTTCGGGTTCCTGCAGCGCCGTGACGGCGCTTCGGGAAAGCTCGATTCTGACGTTCTCAGCTATCCGGAGCTGAATTCGGTCGTCTTTGATTCCGACTATCGTACCGTAAATCCCACCCGAAGTGACGACCTTATCGCCTGCTTTCAGATTGTCGATCATCTCCTGAAGCTTCTTCTGCCGGCGACGCGCTGGGAGAAAAACAATAAGGTAGAAGATACCGAGGATGAAAATCAGCGGTATGAGTTGGGTAAAAGCGCTAGGCGCCTGGGCAGGCTCTTGTAGAAACACTAATGGGCCCCCATTCTCCTTGTCTCTGCGAGGATTTCGTCGAAGCGATGAAACTCGATAAACTGCCTGATTCTGCGGATCGTGTCAAGGTAGAAGTACAGGTTATGGATAGTGTTGAGCACGGACGAGAGGATCTCGTTCGCGATAAAAAGATGCCTCAGATACGCCCGTGAATATGTCTTACATACCGGACACGCGCATGACGAATCCACCGGCTCCGGATCCTCCTTGTATTTCGAATGCTTGATCACAATGTGACCATCTCTGGTAAACAACCACCCGTTACGAGCGTGCCGGGTCGGCATGACGCAGTCGAACATATCGACGCCGCGCGCAACCGCCTCAACCAGATCCGACGGTGTGCCGACACCCATCAGGTACCGCGGCTTCTCCTCTGGTAAGTACGGTTCAACGCTTTCGATAATTTCGTACATCAGCGGCTTGGGCTCTCCAACGGCTAGTCCACCGATGGCGTAGCCCGGAAAATCCATCGCGACAAGGCGATCTGCACTCTCCCGCCGCAGATCCGGATAGATGCTTCCCTGAACAATCCCGAAGAGGGCATTCGCCTGCCCCTTCATGTCCCAATGTTTGCGACAGCGCTCGGCCCATGCGAGCGACCGTTTCATTGAGCGGTCCGCATCGAAGACAGTGGCCGGATAGGCCAGGCAGTCGTCGAGGACCATCATGATGTCGGAGCCGAGCGCCACCTGAATTTCGACGGCAAGTTCCGGGCTTAGAAAATGCGTACTGCCGTCCAGATGCGATTGAAACCGGACGCCGTCTTCGCCGATGTCGCGCAGGGAACTCAAACTGAAGACCTGGAATCCTCCGCTGTCCGTTAGAATCGGCCGGTCCCATCCCATGAACCGATGCAGGCCGCCGAGCCGGGCCACCGTTTCGTGTCCCGGTCTCAGAAAAAGGTGGTAGGAGTTGCACAACAGAATCTCGACTTTGAGATCGCGGAGTTGATTCGGGGTCATCGATTTCACGGTCGCCTGGGTCCCGACCGGCATGAAGATCGGCGTCTCGATCACGCCGCGTGACGTGTGCAACCGGCCTCGACGCGCTCGCGTTTTCGGATCTTTGGTGATCAGCTCAAATTTCATGACAGGCCGCATCGCGCCCATCTTCGATCTGCCGCAAGGGAGGCTCCTCGATTTTGCAGCGATCGACAGCGATGGGACACCTTGTGTGAAATCTGCAGCCCGGCGGAGGATTGATCGGGGTTGGAACATCTCCTCGCAAAACCACACGCTGTTTTCTGGCGGCAGGATCCGGAACCGGAACAGCGCTCAACAACGCCTGCGTGTACGGATGCTTTGGCGCCGTGCAAATCTGACGGCTCGTTCCGACCTCCACAAGCTTCCCGAGATACATCACACCAATGCGGGTTGAAATGTGCTCGATGACCGGAATGGCATGCGAGATGAAAAGGTACGTGAGACCGAACTGCTGCTGAAGGTCGGCAAGCAGGTTGATGATCTGCGCCTGAATCGAAACGTCCAGCGCGGACACCGGCTCGTCGGCCACGATCAACTTCGGCTTGAGCGCCAGCGCTCGCGCGATGCCGATCCGCTGGCGTTGCCCGCCGCTGAATTCATGCGGATACCGGTTCATCACACTGGAGTCGAGCCCGACGGTCTTCAGCAAATCGGCGACGCGGTCGTCCCGCTCGGAGCCGCTCGCGATGGCATGGATCGCAAATGGTTCGCCGACGATTGTCCGGATCGTCATCCGCGGGTTCAGCGAGGCGTAGGGATCCTGAAAAATGATCTGCATGTCGCGCCGCTTCCGCCTCAAATCCTGCTTCCCCAGCGAAAGCAGATCCACACCGTCGAAGCGTATCGTCCCGCCGTCGGGTTCCAGCAGCCGCAGGACGGCGCGCCCAGCCGTGGTTTTGCCGCAGCCCGACTCGCCGACAAGACCGAACGTCTCGCCTTTATTAATAGTGAAGCTGATGTCGTCCACCGCCTTGACATGGGCGGCGACAGAACCGAAAACACCGCGGTGAATCGGAAAATACTTTTTCAGGTGTTGGACGCTCAGGAGGGGTTCGGTCACATCAGGCATGAATGCAACGGACCTCTGTTAAATGACCTTCATCAACAGCCTCAAGCGGAATTTCCGAAAGCGTGCACTCGACGGTCTTCTTATAACAACGCGGCGCGAACGAACAGCCGTTCGGCAGGTGGAGCAAATTCGGCACGCTCCCTTCGATGGCGTACAGGCGGCCTTTCGACTCGCCGGCAGTCGCGCTGGAACCCAGCCGGGGCACGGAGCGGAGTAATCCTTCCGTGTAGGGATGCTTCGGGTTGTGAAACACATTCATCGCAGGACCGATCTCGACGATTTTTCCTGCATACATGACAGCGACCGTCTCCGCAACTTCCGCAATCACGCCGAGGTCGTGTGAAATCAGTATGAGCGACAACTGATAGCGCTCGCGCAAGCTGTCCAGAAGTTCAAGGATCTGCGCCTGGATAGTAACGTCCAATGCCGTCGTCGGCTCGTCGGCGATAACGATCGCGGGATTACAGACCAGAGCCATGGCGATCATGATGCGCTGGCGCATGCCCCCCGATAACAGGTGCGGATAATCTTTGGCTCGCTTTTCGGCATCGGGAATCGCCACCGCTTTCATGGCATCGACCGCGCGTGACCCTGCCTCTTTTTTTGAGACTTTCTCGTGAGCCAGCACTGCTTCCGCGATTTGAAAACCCACCGTGAGAACAGGATTCAGGGCGGTCATCGGCTCCTGGAAAATCATCGAAATCTGAGCACCGCGCACCTGACGCATTTCCCGCTCGGAAAGCGGGACCAGGTCGCGTCCATTGAGAAGAATCTGACCACCGACCATTCGTCCGGGCGGGCTGATCAGTCGCGATATGGACATGGCGGTGACGCTTTTGCCGCAACCGCTCTCGCCAACGAGACCGAGCGTCTTCCCTTTGGCAACGCTGAACGATACGTCATCGACGGCCTTAACAACGCCTTCATCGGTGAAGAAATATGTCTTGAGGTTTTTAACTTCCAGAACGTCGGTCAAATTGTCCAGGCCTCCCGATATTCGCCATGCACGCGCCGGAACGCATCGGAGATCTCGCCGATCGTCGCGTATGCTTCGACCGCATTGAGGATATAAGGCATGAGATTTTCCGATCCTTGAGCCGCCTGCTCCAAACGTTCGACTGCCGCTCGTGCGGACGCCGCGTCGCGAGTACCGCGCGCACGCGAAAGGCTTTCGATTTGCGCCGCTTCGACAGCCGGGTCGCCGGTGTGGATCGGAATCTTTCGGTCTTCGTCCATGCGAAACTCATTGACCCCGACGATCACACGCTCTTTTCTTTCGATCGATTGCTGATACTGGTACGCCGACTCGTGAACCTGTCCTTGCACCCACCCGCTCTCGATCGCCGAAAGCATGCCCCCCATGGTCTCGATTTTTCCAATGTACTGCGTAACGGCTTCTTCAAGTTGATCGGTTAAGGCTTCAATGGCGTACGCACCGCCGAGCGGATCGACGGTATTAACGACACCGGATTCATGGGCGATGATCTGTTGAGTCCGTAACGCCAATCGTGCCGCGTCAACAGTGGGGATCGCGAGAGCTTCATCCTTGGAATTCGTGTGCAGCGACTGGGCGCCGCCAAGAATCGCCGCCATAGCCTGAATCGTCACGCGTACGACATTGTTATCCGGCTGTTGTGCCGTCAGCGACGACCCTGCAGTCTGCGCATGAAAACGAAGCATCCACGAACGAGGATTACGAGCTCCGAAACGATCACGCGTCAGCTTCGCCCAAATGCGCCTGGCGGCGCGAAACTTCGCTACTTCTTCGAGGAAGTCATTGTGCGTATCGAAAAAGAAGGAAACGCGCGGGATGAACGAATCGATCTCCATACCTCGATCGAGAGCGGCCTGGACGTAAGTGATCGCGTTCGCGAAAGTGAACGCCAACTCCTGAACCGCTGTCGCTCCCGCCTCGCGGATGTGATATCCGCTGATGGAAATCGTGTTCCAGTTCGGAACTTCCTGCTGGCAGTAACCGAAGACATCGGTGATAAGGCGCAGCGAAAACTTCGGCGGATAAATGTACAAACCGCGCGCGATGTACTCCTTCAGAATGTCGTTTTGAATGGTCCCGTTGATGACCGCGGGCGAGACGCCTTGCTTCCTGGCCACGGCGACATACATCGCGAGAAGGATCGCAGCGGTGGCGTTGATCGTCATCGAGGTCGAAACGCGGTCCAGCGGAATTCCTTCGAACACCGTTTCCATGTCCTGCAGCGTATCGATCGCGACGCCGACCTTGCCGACTTCGCCGAATGAAAGCGGATTGTCGGAATCCATCCCCAATTGCGTTGGAAGGTCGAACGCGACGGAAAGGCCCGTCTGGCCGTTCTGCAAAAGGTATTTGAATCGTCTGTTCGTTTCCGCTGCGGAACCAAAACCCGCGTACTGCCGCATCGTCCACAAACGACCTCTGTACATGGTGGACTGAATGCCGCGTGTATACGGGAACTCGCCGGGTTGACCGATATCTTTCGTGTTCGCGGAATCCGGCCGGTAGAACGGCTTCATAACCGCTAGATTACTCCAGATCGGTCAGGATCTGCCCATCAGGAAGAATGGCGCCCAGTAGTACGGATGAGGAAAGTCTGCCTTGACCGCGATCACGGCTTGCTGCAAAGCGCGCGCTTTCGAGAGACCGAGTTGGAGACCCTCGTAGAATCGGCGCATGAGTTGTGCCGTGGAACGATCGTTGACGGTCCATTGGCTGACGAGGAGCGCAGGCGTTCCGGCATACAGAAATCCGCGAGCGAGCCCGAGAAGTTCGTCACCTTCCCAAACGGTGCTCATTCCCGTCTCGCAGGCGCTCAACACCGTCAATTCGGCGCCCAATTGCAGGTTGAAAATATCGAAAAGGTTCAGCCATGTGTCACCAAGCTTCAACGACGAGAACATCGGATTGTCGGCCCGGAAGACTCCATGCGCCGCGATGTGAAGTTTCCCTGCAGTCTGGCCGTATCGACGCAGCTTGTCTTCCCGGGCTTCACTTCCGACGAAGAAAAGTCCCTTGGGAAGCAGATCACGCAATGCCTGGACCTCTTCATTGATGTAAGGCGTCATTTCGTCCGGAACCGCAAGCACGAGGTCCTGTTCGGTCTTCTGAATTCTCTTTTGCCGGCAGATCTTCAAAACGGAAACGCTTGGGGCTCGAGTGATGTCCTGATGATCAACAAGGTACTTCTCACCGTCGTACAAGGCGTGAAACGGGACGTAATGCAGCAGCTGGTGCGGCACGACTATCAAGGATCGCCCCTGCACTTTGTCGCGGATCGGCTCGATCAGGCGCCGGTACAACTCGCGCAGGTGGTGCTGGGTCGCCTGTAAGAGCTGTGCAGCGTGGGATTGCAGGTAGGCCGTCTGCAAATGAAACTTGGAAAGCTGAAACGTCAGGCCTTTCAGCGAACTCCTGATGTCGCCCATTGCAGTAAGGTCGCGTGCAACATCAAAGCTGTCGGAAGTGATGATGAATGCCTGCAGCCGGTCGCCGATCGTGTAGTACTCCACGAGCACTTCGTCATGGCGCAGCATCGCCTGCACTTCCGCCACATCCGGAATCTTCAGACTTTGAAGTGTGGCCCATCCGGATTTCTCTGATCCGACCTCTCTCAACAGCTCGACCAGTTCCTGCTCACGCCGCGCGATCTCTTCTCGGGTAACCGTGTCGCTTGCCTGCGGTCGGCCTGTGCCTCCGAATTCGCTCAGCCGGCTGTAAAAGATGTTCAGCTCTTCGCGAATCTTTCGAATGCTTTGCAGCCTCGGAGATTCGTCGACGCCGGTGTCCCACACCGTTTCGAGATTCTTTTCCAGGAGGTCAATCAATGTGCGGGATTTCGAGCGCTCGACGAATTGAAACGCCGAATGGGCATCGCCCTTGTTGAGCTTCAGATTCACAATGTTTTCGTAAACCTGATACTTGTCCCGTCCGAACGACATCCGCATTTCGTCCAGCCGGATGTTGCCTCGAAGCGATTCCAGCTGATCGACAGCCCTCATGTAGAACTGCTCGGCCTCGTCGGTCGCGCCGTTCAATTCTTTGAGCCTGCCGAGGGTGTTGTAGCACTGATACGAAACCCATGGAGCGTGATATCCCTCGATCTCGTCCAGCGCCTTCTGAGCTTCACGCATCGCGGGCGCTGTCTCCTCGAGTTCCAGCCAGCTTTGCGCCGACAGCACTCGCGCGTTGGCTGCGCGTGCGGGAGCCTGCTGCTTCTTGAATACTTCGGCGGCGCGTTGAGCGAGTTCCTGAGCGGTCGAGAATTGCTGCTGGCGAATCAGCAATTGAGCGCGCCAGAGGTCGATCACCGCGACCCAGACTTCATTTCCTTCCTTGAGAAAAACGTCGCGGGCCGTGAGCAGTGCGCGACCTGCGTTCTTGTCGTTCAGGAGTTTGAATTCCGCGATTCCCTCGTAGGCGAGGCACTTTCCTGCTTCGTATTTGTTGCCCAGGCGATTGAACGTCTCGTGCGCGCGCCGAGCGAAATTGGCAGCGTCATCGAACAGGTTGAGCTCGAGATAAATCTCGGCGCGATCCATGTCGCACAATCCGACTCGCCGTGCATCGCCCAGTTCTTCGTGTCTGCGGCGGACGTGCTCCAGGATGCGCAAAGCGGTGGAGTAATTGCCGCGCCGGAAATGCATTTGCGAAATACCGCGATCAGCCATTGCAGCCCAGAGCGTCATGCTGTTGCGTTCGCAGTGTTGTTTGGTGACCTCGAATGATTGAACGGCCTCGTCAAACCGGTTCATCTCGGTCAGAACATAAGCGCGATTCAGTCCGATCGATGCGATTGCCAGAACGTCATCGGTGCTTTCGAGCGCTTTTTGGGCCCGATCGTAGTGCGCAAGAGATTCCGTATATTTGTTGAGACGGTAGTAGATGTTGCCAAGCGCAATCTCCAATATCGAGAGATAGGGAGTATCCTGCGATGTCTCCAGCGCCAGGCGCGCCCGTTCGGCAACCTGAAGCGCCTCGGCGTAGCGGCTGAGGTACATCAGGTTGTCCATTTTGCCGATGAGAGTCCGTCCGACCTCTCCGTGGAATCCTGCCTGTTCGAACAGTTGTACGGCTTTATCGAAGTATGGCTCGGCCTCGACTGACCGTCGCATAGCGTAAAACACCAGCGCGCGTGATCGATTCGCATAGGCCCAGGCCACCGGAGTTTCCAGGAGCGACGCAACGTAGAGGTTTGTTTCTGCGAGCGTATGCGCGAGATCGGGATCCCGCGGGAACAGCTCGCGGATCTTCATTGAAATGGATTCGATCAGACTTTGGGTAGGCGAGCCCGTAGCCGTCGCAATGAAAGCTCGTTGGTCTGCGGCACTTCGGATTTGGACCAGCGCCGCAAGACACTCTTCGGGATTGGATAGAATCACGGACACCCATCCAGCGGTTCCTGCGTGGCGGAAACCGGACAACTTAAGTTGAATGCAAAATTAGCTCAGGAGTTACCGCGGTGGACGCAGAACAGCGTGATTTGCCCTTCCGGCAGCTCGACCGAAAGGTGGTATGTATCCTTCGGCACTTCATCGAAGGAAAACTCACCGACGACGTTGGTTTTCGTGCGATAACGCACGATTCCGTGGGACTCCAGCTTCACCGGAGTATTATCGAAGAATTTCGTGGCACTCGACAAGACTTGCCCGACCAGCGTGATCCGGTCGTTGGCTTCCATGGCTTCAATCTTTACATCCACGTCGACGTCGCCGGCGCGGAACAGCAGCTGGCGTGGAGGGGCTCCGACGCGGCGCATGCCGGCCAGGATTGGTTGGTCGAATGTGTCGAAGATCAAAGAGGCGATGATTTTGCGCAAACCGCCGGCAGCCGGCTGCATGACCGGCTGGAATAGATTGATGCCCCACTGGACCACATCGGCAGGCGGCTCAAATGACATATCCTGCCGCATGTTTGTGATCATCCCCTGATACTCCTGTTTCAGGTCGGCACATTCCTTACAGCTCAGCAGGTGCGCATCGATCGCCGTCTTCTCCGGGTCCGATGCGCCTTCGATGTAATTGACTATAGCTTCAGCAGTTACGTGTCGCATTCCCTCGCTCCTCGTCACTTTCAAAAGATCCATCTTGCCCACTAATATGAGGACCGCCTGCCGTGAAAAAATACCTAAAACTTAATGGCTTGCCATTCCACGATGGGGTCATTGAAATTGCAAATAAAATTCATTTAATACCCCGCCTTCGCAGGATCGTTTTCAGTTTCTCAAGACATCGGGCCCGGGTGGGTCCAATGCTTGCCACGGGCATGCCCAATTCCTGGCTGATTTGATCATAGCTCGGGGACTTGAGATCGAAGTACAGCATCTCAATCAGGGTGCGGCAGCGGGAAGCAAGTTCCTCCACAGCCTCCCGGATAGCCTGCTGTTGTTCGGTGGCAATGCGAAATTCCTCCACGCCCACCGAAGGATCCGATGGTTCATCGAGGTCGCTGTCTTCGCTGAGGGTTTCGCGGCTCTTTAAAGCCCGGACGTGCAGGCATTGCCGGGTGGTCGTAGTCACGAGCCATCCGCTGATCTTCCGTTCATCCTTGATTTCATGCAAATGCTCGAGAAGCTTCACGCAGACTGCCTGGAAGACGTCGGAGGCGTCGGCGCCCTCGAACCCGAACCGCACCGGCACGGAGAAGATGAGGCGCCGGTATCGCACGATGAGGGCCTCCCAGGCGAGGGCGTCGCCTTTCAGGCACATCGAAATCAATTCCGGATCTGTGTAGGACTTGTATTTGGCGACGCTCACTATCGGGATTTCCTGGCCTTCCAGAAGCTCTCGAGTGCGAAGAAGAACATGATGCCGGAGGAAAAGGCAACCAGAAGGAATCGGCCGCTACCGATTTCGGGGGAGGATACGTACTTTCGGTATTCCTGAACCGCGGCAAGACTAAACAGGATTCCCAGCGCCAGAAAAACACCGCCGATGCATTCCAGCCACAGTTGCCGCAAGGCCCGCAGGAAATCGCCAAACATGACCTTTAGCTTTTGACTCATGGTGGGCTCGCGAGCTGCGTTCGAGGCTACAAACGTGCACTCAAATGTTCGCTAGCCTACCATCATGCCAGTCTAAGGTTGGCGGGTAAATTGTGAATTGACCAAATTCAATCATTCTGCGTAGGATGGATTCAGATGCAACTCGATGACAATCTGAAGCAACTGATGAAGGAGCTTGGCGCCGCCATCAACGATGCGCTTTCGGATTCCGAAGAGATCAGTGAGGCCATTCAGAACGTCCGAAATGCCGGCTACGACGTCTTCCTGGTACTCGAAGCGACGATCGGTTTCAACAAACGATCCAAAACCGAACAGGGAGACGATACTTCGCCAACCGGGCTGAAAAGCGGTGAAATGAAACTCAAAGTGACCGCCCAGGATTTGAAGTTTCTCCGCTCACTGAAAATCAGCATCGAAGATCTCGATCAACCGTAGGCCACATTTCTCTGACCGTCTCGATCACCTGCTCCACCGTTATCCGATCAATAGGATTCCCTCTCAAAAATCTGTCACGCACGCCGATGGGTCGAAAATGCTCGGGAAAGCCTACACTGAACAGGCCCAAAGTGCGCACCCCTGCAGCCGGCCCGATGTGCATCGGACCCGTGTCATTGCTGACCAGCAGGTCCGCCGACGCAATAACAGCGGCAAGTTGAGCAAGCGTTAGATCGGTCTGCGCCGACAATCTGTTTGGATTTCGACTCGCCTCCTGAACCTTCTTAGCCTGTTCAGTTCGTTCCGGACTGCAGATCACGATGACGTCAGCGCCAAGTTCCTCGACGGCGAAGTCCGCCAGCTTCGAAAATCTTTCCGCAGACCAGATACGCTCCGGCACGGGCGCATCGACATACAAGACAAGCGTTGGCTTTTCCGCCTTCCCGGCAACCAGTCGCCCCAGCCCTCCGCCGGTAACTGCGACCGGCCCCGCGATTCCGGATGGAAGGCCGGCAACTACTTTCTGAAACATTTCCGACACGTGAAGAGTCTTGTCTTCGGCGATCGGCGGCGCATTGAAACAGAAACCAAGGTAGGGCGCCCTGTCTCGCTTCATACCCACGCGCAGAGGCGCCCGCGACAACCACGCCAGCAGATTTGTTTCTCGAAAGCTGTGGAAGTCGACAACGAGATCGAACCTTGCCTGCCTGACGTCACGCACCAACCCGGCCATGTCGCGCAACGCGCGCCACACCGGACCATCGCGCATCGCGACACGATCCACGGACATAACGTGATCAATCGCCGGACACAATTCCGCGATGGGAGCGCACCGGTGGCCCGTCAAAAAGGTCAGTTCGGAATCCGGAAACCTCGTCTTCAGAGATTCCAGGGCGGGCAGAAGCAGAATCACGTCACCGAGCCGCGCAAAGCGGATCGCCAGAATCTTCACAAGGCGCTTAAGGAATGATCAGCCCGGTCTGCTGCTGTGGCTGCGGATATCCAAACGTCTCGATAAGCCAGTCCAGATATCGGCGGCTGCGAGGTCGGACGCTTGAATTCATTTGAGCGGCGAAGGTTGCAAAATTCAGCACATCAACAGCTTCCGACGCTTTCAAGACCGGATGCGCCCCCGTCGGATCGGGCTTCATCATTTCGTCGAATGCAGCCTTCAGTCGCCGGTAAAGAGACACACGCGTGGTGCCTTCGGGCAGAGATTCGTAATAGATGCCGCTGGACAGCGTCTTCATCGTCGCCGAAAGAGCCTTGTACACTTCGATGACGTCGAGGTCGACGAGCCAGGCCGAGTTCATTCGCTCTTCGATCACGCTGCCGGTAATCACAGCCAGAACGTGTTGGTAACGCTGGACAAAATTGTTGTCGTACTTCCGGACTCCGGCCATGAGTTCACTGTCAATAATCGGCTTGTCCGCCTCATATTCGCGGCTCGCCTTGAGGTAAGTGCACGAGGACGGACAGTCAATTTCTATTTCCCGCTTGGTTCCGCAACAGACAGCGCAGATCTGCGCGTCCTTCGCCGGACAGTACCGTTTACCGGCTCTCTCGGAACACAATGGACACGTCGGCATAGGCGGTGAAGTATGTGATAATCGAAATTCTATTTCAACCGGAGGGGGGTGTATCGAGTGGCCGAAGTTCGAATTCAGGATGGCGAATCCATCGAGAATGCTCTAAGACGGTTTAAGCGGAAGGTCCAACAGGAAGACATTATCAAGGAAGTCAAAAAACACTCCTTTTACCTGAAGCCGGGTGAAAGAAAACGCATCAAACAGGCACTCGCCCGAAAGCGCAGCCGCAAGAAGGTTCGCAGGGAACCGGTGGTAGAGTAGCGTCGGAAATTGGGGACATTTAAATTCGGGGTCAGACGCTGATACCGAGCATAGGCGGCTTGGACGCTTGTCTTCGCGTTCGGTTATTTGCGGCAGACGAAAATCTCGGGATTGGACGTCTCTTCGACGCTGCGGAAACCTGCCGTTCGCAGCATCGCTTTCAGACAACTGCGAGTTGCAAACCACCAGTTGCTTTCGTCGCCGTTGAACTTCTTCTCGATGAAATAAAGCTTCGGCCAGGCTGGGTGATCGAAAGCGCCAACCTCAGAGACCGGATAGTCATCAAGCGGATTGACATCGCCGGCGGGGCCGCGAACAACGGACTGGAAGTACATCGTATCGTTGCAGACCGCTGCAATCTTCTCGAGCGCGTATAACGGGTGCTTCAGGTGATACAGCACACCGATAAACACCACGATATCGAATTTCGAACCCAGCGATTCCACGTCGTACGCCCCGCACTCGTGAAGCTCCAGCGGCAGTTCGAACCAATGCGATGCGAACCGCGACTGCGCCAGCAGATGCAGCATAATGTCCACACCCACGACGCGAGCAGCCCCTCGTTTCTTCATCTCCAGCGAGAAAAAACCGGAGTTGCAGCCGATGTCGAGTACCGACTTGCTGCGAAGGTCCTTCGGAATGACTTGATCCAGAACACGCCAGCGGCTGCCGGGGTAATCGGCGTTCGAGGGATTGGTCATCAGGCCGGGTTGGAGAACAACATTGTGGTACCACGGGCCAAGCCGACGGAGTGTGTCCTCGACTTCCACGCGGGCCGCCGCGTCGCCTCGACCCGTTCGGTCGCGTAAATCGCGAACGCGCGCTCCGAAGTCGCGTAACATCCCGTCCTTTTGTAGAGGATCCGCCCAAAGCGGCTGATCACCCGTGCCCGGAAATCCGCGCCGCGACCAGATTCGCTGCGCAATCTGGAAGATGCGCTCCGCCTCGTCGTGCACACCCATCTTTCTGTAAAGCGACGCGCGATTCGCGAGACTCTGCGCGACCAGTCGATCGTCCGGCCCCAGTTCCGACTCCCAAATAGCCAGCGATTTCTTGTAGAGATCATCCGCTTCGGGGTACTTGCCCTCAGCCTGCAATTTGACCGCTTGATCATTCAGATTTGTAGCCGATTCTTGTGCGGTTCCGCCTTCCATGGGCACGGATTCTACGACAGAAAACAAAAATCGAGCCGTGCTAAACTCTCCGGTTCCGCGACGTGATTGGGCCAAAGCAATGAATGAAGATCTCTTTGAATCCCTGAAAAGCCGCGTCGAAGGCGAAGTCCGTTTCGACCGCGCCTCCCGGCTGATGTACAGCACCGACGCCAGCATCTACGAAATCGAACCGATCGGAGTCGTCATACCCAAAACCCACGAGGACGTTTTCGCGACGATGGAAATCGCCCGCGATTTTAAAGTCCCGGTTCTTCCGCGAGGCGGCGGCACAAGCCTGGCCGGACAGACTGTCGGTGAGGCGGTCGTCATCGACATGTCGAAGAATCTGAATCGCGTTCTCGAAGTAAATACCGAAGAGCGCTGGGCCATCGTCGAACCGGGCGTCGTTCAGGAACAATTGAATCTTCATCTCAAGCCGATGGGATTTCTCTTCGGCCCCGATACCTCGACCGCCAATCGAGCCACAATCGGCGGAATGATGGGCAACAACTCGGCCGGATCGCATTCGATTCTTTACGGAAAGACGATCGATCACGTTCTGGAAATGGATGTCGTCCTGGCTTCCGGTGAAGGCCGCACATTCCGCGAGATGAAATTCGACGAAGCCGTTGCCGGCGGCGGACTGGAAGGCCGCATCGCAGACATTGTTCGGGCGAACAGGGAAGAAATCGACCGGAGGTTTCCGAAAATCATGCGCCGCGTCAGCGGCTACAACCTGGACGAGTTCGTTCGCAACGGCAAATTCAACCTTGTGAAGCTGATGGTCGGCTCCGAGGGTACGCTCGCAGCCGTGCATCAGGCCAGAGTCCGCATTGAACCTCGCCCGCCCGCGACCGCGCTCTGTGTCGTTCACTTTGCGGATCTCGTCGAATCGATCCGGGCCAGCGAAATCATTCTGCCATTCAAGCCTGCGGCTATCGAATTGATCGACGACATGATCATCAACCTCGGCCGAAAGTCGCTCGAGATCTCGCGCCTGATGGGTTTTGTCGAAGGCAACCCTGCGGCGCTTCTCCTCGTCGAGTTCTACGGCGAGAACGAGAAGGAACTTCGATCCAAACTCGACGAACTGGAAGCCGCGCTCAAACGCGAGAAGTCCGGGTACGCCTACGTGCGAGCCTTCGATCCCACCGAACAAACCAGTATCTGGAAGGTTCGAAAGGCCGGCCTCGGACTGCTTCTTGGAATGAAAGGCGAACGCAAGCCGATCGCATTCGTCGAGGATTGCGCCGTTGAGCCTTCAAAGCTGCCCGAATTCTTCATCAGATTCCGCGACGTAATTCACAAGTACGACACCAGCGCCGGCTACTACGGTCATGCGAGCGTCGGCTGCCTTCATATCCGGCCTCTGATCAACACGAAGGAGGCGCGCGACATTCAGGTCATGAAGGACATGACCGATGAGATCACTGATCTCGTTATGGAATTCGGCGGCAGCATGAGCGGCGAACACGGCGACGGCCTCGCTCGCAGCCATCTGAACGAAAAACTTTTCGGACCTCAGATCTACCGCGCGTTCCAAAACGTCAAGTCCGCGTTCGATCCCGAAAACCGGATGAATCCCGGAAAGATCGTCAATGCCCCGCCGATGACGGAAAACCTGCGTTACGGCACGGCCTATCGCACGATTCCGTTCAACACGCACTACGACTTTTCACGCGAAGGCGGCTTCGCCACAGCCGTCGAACTGTGCAATGGAGCCGGTGTGTGCCGTAAACAAAATGAAGGCACGATGTGTCCTTCTTATATGGTCACGCTCGACGACAAGCACTCGACGCGAGGGCGCGCGAACCTGATGCGTGAAATCCTCTCGGGGAAGTTGCCCGCGGAGGAGTTCACCGGCAAGGATTTATACGACACGCTCGATCTCTGCCTTGAATGCAAAGGCTGCAAGGCGGAGTGTCCGTCGAATGTCGACCTGGCCAAGCTCAAATACGAGTTCCTGGCTCACTACAACGAAGTCAACGGAACGCCGCTCCGCTCGCGGATATTCGCGAATATTCACTCGGCGAGCAGGGTCGCAGCTATGTGGCCCACTCTCGCCAACTGGACGCTGACCAATCCTTTGATGCGGCGCGCTCTGGATCGCTTCGTCGGCATCGACGCGCGCCGCAAGCTTCCGCTCTTTGCGTCACAGACATTCGCGTCGTGGTTCGCAAAGCGTCCCGCGCGCACAACGAACAATGGCCATGGGGCGCCCGCAGGCAAAGTCGTTTTCTTTCACGATACGTTCATCAATTTCAATTACCCCGACATCGGAAAAGCAACGACCGAACTACTGGAAGCCGCGGGCTATGAGGTCCGGATTGTCGAACAGCGACGTTGCTGCGGCCGGCCCATGATTTCGAAAGGCCTCGCCGAAGAGGCTCGTGAGAACGCGGCATTCAACATTCGGGAGCTTCACGGATTTGTTAAGCAAGGCTACTCGATCGTGGGTTGCGAACCGAGCTGCATCCTGACTTTCCGGGACGAGTATCCGGATCTTGTCAAAGGACGGCAGGCGGTCGAGGTGGGAGCCGCATCGTTCATCCTCGAAGAATTCATCGTGAAAGAAAAACAGGCAGGGCGATGGAAACTTCAGTTCAATCGCCAGCAGACGAAAGCGCTGGTTCATGGTCATTGCCATGAGAAGGCGTTGATCGGTTCGCGCTATTTAAAGGAGGCGCTCGCGCTCGCCTATCCGGTGGAAGAGATCGACTCGGGATGCTGCGGCATGGCCGGGTCGTTCGGCTATGAGAAAGAACATTACGACATCTCGATTGCGATTGGACGGCGCCGACTCTTTCCAGCCGTCGAAAAGAATCCCGCTGCAATCGTGGTCGCGCCCGGCATCTCCTGCAGGCAGCAGGTCGAGCACGCAACCGGCCGCCGGCCACTGCATCCCGCAGAAGCGCTGGTGCGAGCGCTTTAGCCATGCCTGCAACACCTGAAGGGACTCGCCGCTACGCGGACCGTATGAAATCCGTTACTGCTCCGGGCCATTTCAGCGAACAGCAGGGCCTGATGATGTCTTCGATCGGCGCCGGGACATATCTCGGCGAGGCGGATTCACAAACCGACGAAAACTATCTAACGGCGCTGGCGCTTGCCATAGCAAACGGCGTCAACGTGCTGGATACAGCGATCAATTACCGCTTTCAACGCAGCGAACGAGCGGTCGGCCAGGTACTTCAGGACCTGTCAGGATCCGGCAATGTATCGCGCGACGAACTGATCCTTGCCACTAAAGCCGGATACCTTACATTCGATGGCGAGCGTCCCCAGAATCCGCGCGATTACTTTATGGAGACGTTCGTGAATCCCGGCATCATCGGACCGCACGATATCGTGGCCGGAAGTCACTGCATGACGCCGCTATATCTGCAACATCAACTCGATCAGAGTCTTCGGAATCTCGGTGTTCACACCATCGACATCTTCTATGTGCATAATCCGGAGACGCAGCTCGCGGAAATGAATCGCGACGAGTTCTACAAGCGGCTTCGCGTCGCTTTCGGGTTTCTGGAAGGCGCCGTCAGCTCCGGAAAGATCCGCATGTATGGAACCGCGACATGGAATGCTTACCGTGTCGCGCCCGAATCGCAGGATTACATCTCAGTCGAAGATGCCCTCCAATGCGCGCGCGACATTGCCGGTGACGGCCATCATTTCCGTATCGTGCAGCTTCCATACAATCTCGCGATGACCGAGGCATACACGACCGCCAATCAGAAGCTCGAAGGCAAAGTCGTCACGACTCTCGAAGCGTGCCGTGAGCTCGGCATTACTGTCATGGCGAGCGCCTCTCTTCTGCAAAGTCGTCTTACCTCAAATCTCCCGGAATTCGTGTCGGAACTCTTTCCAGAGTTCAAGACCGACAGCCAGCGCGCCATCCAATTCGTGCGATCCACACCGGGTATAGGGGTTGCGCTGGTGGGCATGCGCAGGATTGCGCACGTCGAAGAAAATCTGTTCGTATCCACGATCCCTCCGGCGGCGGGACCGGCCTCTGCTTCTCCCGATGCTTAGAACGTATATCCAAGGGCGGGAGCAAGCGCTGCATGGACGCGACAGCAATCGCAAGTCGCTGCCGTTCGATTGGGGAATCGAACACCTCGGAATCGAGGCCAACGGAAACCGAACCGCCGCAATTCGTAACTACGTTTCAGAAGCACTGGGCGACAGCGCGGCGTTTTATTCCTGTGCGTCCATCGACGATTACCGCTTCGACGGAGAAATCCTGCAGTTCTCCAGCCCGATCGAAACGCCATATCCGGAGAACAACACCGTGTGGGGCCGCTTTTTCGGCGCAGGCAAGGATCTGGCTGTCGTCGTTCTCCCGCAATGGAATTGCAAATGGGACGGACAGATTGGATTGTGCCGCGTGTTGCAACGAGCGGGCATCACGTCGTTGCGTTTGAGCTTGCCCTATCACCATCATCGAAAACCCGCGCACCTGGAACGCGCCGAGTATCTTGTGTCGTCGAACATCGGACGAACGATCACTGCGATTCGTCAGGCCGTGCTCGATGCGCGCCGTGCGGCCGACTGGCTTTTTGCTCAAGGCTACAAGCGCGTTGGAATGCTTGGGACGAGTGTCGGCTCGTGCATCGGCTTTCTGACATTCGTTCATGACGACCGTTTTTCCGTCGGCGCCTTCATCCATGTCTCGAGTTACTTTGCTGATGTTGTCTGGAACGGCCTTTCGACGAAGCACGTACGACACTCTCTCGAGACCGGCATCGACCTCGAGCAGCTGCGCTATCTGTGGTCGCCGATCAGCCCGCAACCGTTCGTCGAGCGACTGCGCGGAACCGATCGCAGGATCCTCATGCTGTCCGGCCGCTACGACACGACGTTTCTTCCACAACTATCCCAGCAGAATTACGACGAGTTCGATCGTTGGAGGATCGCGCACAAGCGCGTCTGGCTCCCGTGCGGCCACTACACCATGGGCAAGTTTCCCTTCAACGCAATGGTGGGCTATCAGGTTGTGAAGTGGCTGACCCGCCCGATCCACTGAAATGCCGCGGCCGAGTGGCAGTTCATTGTCTGCACCGCGATCTCTTCGAGCGCAAGCACGTCATAACCGGCAGTGAGCGTTTCGATCCAGGCGGGATCATGGTGGCGGACCGTGACACCCTCTTCCAAATCGAACAGGCCGTAGATCCCGTACTTTTTCTCATCTTCAGCATATCTTTGGATATTGCGGTCATCGGTCTGCAGCCACATGTCGCTGATGTAGAGCACTCCACCCGGTCGAAGAAGACGAGTGATCTCGGAAACAATCGCGCGCTGGCCTTCATTTGAGGGAACACTGGTGAGCACTGCGAACAGCAGTACCGCGTCGACGGAAGCGTCGGGTAGTTCGAGGCGGCGATAGTCCCCGGCGACCTCGAAGGATATGGAAGGGAGCGCTGCGCGCGCTGCGGCGATCATTGCGGGCGCCGGATCGAAGCCGATCAGATTTCTGTAGCCGTGCGAGTGGAGAATCCCGAGGGCGCGCCCGTACCCGCAGCCGAAGTCGAGGACGCGCGACGTTGGGGGAACCCACCGTCCAAACAGCTCGACGTTGACGGGATGGGCGAAGGGCTTGGTCGGTCCGATCCGATCCCAGTAATCGAGCTGCAGGTCGAGTCTTCGTTCGGTCATCTGCTCATTTTCTGTAAATCAGGGCGAGCGCCGCATCATAAATTCGGCTGACTTCGACTGGAAGTCTGCTTCTGGTCGTGTCGTCCCAGGAGGCGCTGAACGTATGCACGACACCCATCGAATCGCGGCGGCTGATTGTGATCGTCCGCGTGATGCAATCGCGGCAGAGACTCACAAGAGAAGGTGACGCGGGCAGCGAACCGGCTTGAACGACCTCGATAAGCGCGTGAAAGTCCGCCGGCCGGAATTCTTTCATGCACTGCATTTCAGCCTCGCACAGCAATTTGCCTTCCGAAGAGAGCGAAAAATTTCCGACGCCGGTGCCCAGGATTCCACCAGTGGTCGTAACGCGCACAACCCACATGTCGTTGCCGTCAGGCAGCGCCATGCCGATCATCTGTGCAGTGAGGAATAAGATCTGAAGCAGGCCCATTAACTAATCAACGTTTCAGGGCCGCCGTTTATTAGGGTATCAACCGCAAATCGATTGTTTCCCGGCCACCTTCACGAATTCGGATGGGCCGGCTGCGATCTTCATACCGGCGGAGAAAATCCTGGTCCTGCCACGCGTCGGCCGGGACGTCCTCCCAGGCGAAGATTCGGTAGTCCCCTGGCGCCAGACCATCGAAATGAGCGCGGCCCGAGGCATCGGAGCCGTCGACATAGTACAAGTCGAAGCGTTGCCGGCGGGGCGCATCGGGAACGAGGACGACGGTTGCCTCGCTAACCGGTTTCTGCAGATCGTCGAAGATTCCGGCATCGAGTGAGCCGGCGTTTAGGCCGATGACGATTTCAAACTGGCCCGGCCCGCTGATGGGAAACGGAGGATTCAAGGCATCGATGGCACCGAACCGGGCGGACTTGATGTAGCCCTGGAGTCCTGACGCGCTGACCTTCAGCCGGTAATCGCCCGGCGTGACACTGCCGAACGTGAATGAACCATCGGCGCCCACGTGGGGCAGAAGGACCAGAAGCTCGGGCGTGTATGGTTCACGCCGCAGCTCGACTCGAACGCCGGAAAGCTTGAGACTGGCCGGGTCCACCTGCAGGTTTTCGATATGGATCCTGCCGCCGATGGATATCTGAGGTTGCAGGACCAGAACCACGCTATCGATATCGATTCCGCCGATCTCGATCGAAACGGACGCCGCAAGCTGGTCCGGCGTGCCTGGTGCGCCTTTTGATGTCGCGACGATGTCATAGGCGCCGGGAGCTATGTCACGAAACTCGAACGCTCCATCGCTTGCGACGGCGCGCTGAGTTGTTCCCGTCGCGATGGTTCCGCGACGCGGCACCAGTGTGATCGAAGGTCCAAAGGGAACCTGTCCGGTAACGCCGCTCACAACCCGGCCGCGCACGCCGACCGCGCGCGCTTCGGAAAGACGCAAATCGACTCCGGAGTAGTCCAGGCCCGGCGGCAAATCGATCAGTGAAGCGGACGCGGCGTCGCTTGTTCCCGGAAAGTACACGGGCAGCCGCGATTCTGGGGCAGCGGAATCCGGTAACACTGCGCGCACAATGTACGGCCCCGGCGCCAGCCGCATCATGCGATATTCACCGGCGGTATTGGTGCCGGCGTTGCTGACGGGAACGAGGATGCGCCGCCCATCCTGGTATGAGTATTTGAGGGCCTGCACACCCGCATTCGCGACGGGGTTTCCGTTACGGTCGGCGACGCGGCCTGAAATTGCGCCTTTCGCCACCATTGAAAGAACGACACCTGTCAGCTTCTGGCCATATTCCAGCGTAACCGTGCCACTCATTCCCGGGCGACGATCTTGAGCGGGAATGTAATCGTTGTGCGACGTCGAGATGGGATAACGGCCCGGCTGAATATTCGAGAACCTGAATCGTCCGCCCTCGTCGGCCATGACCTGACCGCCCGGGCCGATCGACACGCGCGCTCCGGCGATCGGGACGCCGGTGCCCAACTGCACGACGACGCCATCGATGGAAGGCGGATCCTGCGTTGGTGAAATCTGAAAAAGAAACAGACCGATCGCAAGCAGCACCGATCTCATAACAAACGCCCCCGAGCCATTAGTAGGAGACACCGTTTCGCGCGAATAGTTCCATCACGTTGTCGCTCGCGAGATCTTTTCCTGCAGATACGAGGACATGAATCCGAGATATTTCTCCTGCAACTCCGGCTTTCGCCAATCCTGACCGGTAAGCACTTTTCGGCAATTCACCGCGTTGCAATGGCATTCCATTTCGTAAGTGTCGTCGTCGGTCGTGGCCCAATCGTGCGTCAATTCTTCTCCCGCATCGATATCACGCATCGCCACGAACACGATCTGGCCCTGCACTCCGATATTCGGATCACACGAATGGTTGCTCAAGATCATGCTGCCCTCGCGTTCTTCATCGCTGAGGGGTCCAATGAACAGGTCGTCTGCAATCTGGATCTCCGCAGGACCGAGACTTGCCGCAACCTCCCGCAGCCGGCTTCGTTGAAAAATGTGGCCACCCTTCACGCAAACGATCTCACCGGCCTGAATCTTGTCCACGGCAAACAACCCTCGTCCATGGATAGGACTCGCCTTCACCACAGCTTTCAGTGAGATGTAGGACAGGGGATCCATCATGTTTTTGACATCAACACGGACAGAGCCCTCTCTGCGTCTGCCAGGGAGAGTGCATTCGCCTCGTCGACGACATCCGCCGGTACCCAGTCCGGAAAGGCAACCAGCCTCGACACGTGCGCACCGCTTTCGGTGTGCTCCTCCCGGACTCGCGCGAGCTGCGTTTTGCGAAATCGCGGCGCCAGTTTAACCAACGCCGGCCAGAGCCGCCGATGAACGTATGTGACTTTGCCGTCGATCAGCTTGCAGACCAGAACATCAGGGCTTTCACCAACGGCCCGGGATGCTCGAAAAATCTCCTGACCTTTGGCGTGTCCCCACCAACTGCCTCGAATTGGTTCGCCGGCGATCGCCGCCGCAAGGCTCCGAACCGGTCCGCGCGCCGCCTCGAGCACAACGCCATGACGTTTCACGAAAGCAATGGCTTGTTTCGGACTCACGTGTTGTCGGCGCTCATAGCCGCCTCTTCAGTCTTCAGCCGCCTCTTGACCTCCACGTATGCCGCGTAGATCAGAGTGTTGAGTGCGACGGAGTCGATCTTCTGGCCTGGCCTTAGTTTCACGTGCCGCATGTATTTGCCGGTTCCTTCCAACAGACCAGCAGGATCTTTCAACGCTGCGCCGGCGAAGAAACCGACATTGACGTGAGCTCTAAAGACGTTGACGTAACCGAATGCTGCATCTTCCACGCAAGCGGTAGGGCAGCCATCGTGTATCAGTTCCCGCACATCGCCGCCGCACTGACGCATTCGCGTAAACCAGGCTTGCGCGAGCGAATGCAAGTCATCGTCTCGTTTACTCAGCCAGTCATCGATCCTGGGATCCCGTGGCGCCGCTTCTGGTAACCGGAATACTCCGTTCATAGGAGAAACTCTCCTGTCATTACAGCGCGCCGCGCACAGCATGCGTCATTGCCAGCAGCGAGTCCCGCGCAAACCGTTTTTGCAACATGCGACTGACCGGTCGAGCAATCCTGGCTTGCCACTGCCTGGGTTTTGAAAATGCAAGGATGTCATAGAAGACTGAATCGTCTTCCTGGTCCCATTCAACCGAGAATCTTTCTTCACCTTGCTCGGCGTGTTCGAGAAGCGTTCCATATGCAAAGCCAAAGCGATGCTGTTCGTCGATGACGTACACAATTCGACACGAATTCAGCGACCAGAACCCCAGGTGACGAATTAGAACCGCCACGGTTTCTCCTGCCGTGATCGAAGTATGGGGCGGGAACAACTGGACCCACCCAAGATCAAACATCTTCCACGAGCGAACGGCGGCAACAGCCTGGCGGAAGGTTTGGCTACCCGAACCGAGCTTCACGCGATTGTGGTCGATCGTGTATCCATTTGGAATGCGGCCCGAGGTCGCACCAGCTTCCGCGTACGAAATGTCCAGACGTCTCGCATTCGTCAAGAACGCGTCTATAACACTCTTCGAAGGTTTAAGAATCGTAAACATCAAAAACCTCCGACATATTCGCCGCCAGGCGCTTTGCGCCGTAGCACCGGAATCTGAACTCGCCATGCACATGATCGACTACCACGATGCCGGTAAACCAACCGAACTCATGCCTGACGGCTCGAATGTCTTTGGCAGGTACATCAATCGCTTGTAGTTCGTCGAAGATTCGGTTGAGACGGTTCGGTGAAAAGGAGTTCGGACGTTCAGCATAGTCCTGCACGCGCCACTACTTCAGATCCTGCGCCATTCTCCAGATGGTAGTCACAGTGCTCCAATTCCGATCCGTCATCGGTACGCCCAGTAAACGCTCTGCATTGGCTGCCAGCTTTGATCGACCCACTCCATCGGGTGCATGTAAATAGAAGACCCGATCGATCAGACAAAAACGTTCGCTGCCACTCTTCAGGCGTTCGAGCGTTTTCATGTCGGGACGTTCCGGTACGGCGGCCAGAAAGCCCGCATGCAGAATCTTGGGGGTGGCTTCTGCTTCCGGGAACGGGTTCCGCTGAATAGCCCGTTCAATGTCCTCAAGCCGCAACAACAAAACGTAGGTTTCAAATCCGCGTCGCTTCTTGATTACAGCCCTTATCTGATTGGAAAGCTGTGAAACATCTTTGGTGTCGCATACAAATGCGGCATTGCCGCTTTGGATGTAGGTTTTGACCTTTTGCAGACCGAGGCCTTCCAGCATTGCCACGAGTTCTTTCATTAGCAGAGTATTCTTCCCACCGACATTGATGCCTCGAAACAGCGCAATATACGGTTTCACTCTACAACTCAAGCGTCATAAAGACACTGTTCGGATCTGCGACGTAATCGCCAAACGGCGGACACTCCACAAACCCGTGGCTTTTATACAGAGCGCGGGCCGGCTGGAAGTATTCCCACGAGCCGGTCTCGAGACTGAGCCGTGTGATACCCATCGTACGAGCAGCTTCGATGATATGCCGCAGCATCCCGCTGCCCACGCCCGCCCGGCGATTTGCCTGAGCGGTGTGCATCGATTTGATCTCGCCGTGTGATGGTGAGATCTGCTTGAGTGCGCCCACGCCGAGTAGTGAGTCGCCGTCCCACGCGGACCAGAACTTCATGTCGGGCGACTTCAACCCGTCAAGATCGAGCGCATGAGCACTACCGACTGCAGTTTCTGCGCGAGCGCTTGTTACGTGATGTTCCAGCAAGGCCTTGACTCCTGGATCGTCAAGGCCACCAGCGATAATCGTCATGGCCATCTCGAAACTGCCGTGGACTAGCGCTTCGGCTCCTCGTAGAGGCCGAATTCAGCGCCCGCCGGATCGGCGAAGACAGCGAATGCACCGGAATTTGGAGCGATATCTGTTCGTGGCGTCAGAACCCGACCGCCTGCAGCCTCAATTTTTTTGAGACTGCCGGAAATATCGTCCACCATGATGTATACGCGGGTGTGCTCGTCCGGAGTTCTGTCGCTCTCCTTCACCCACGTTCCACTAACGCCGGCTGTGTCGTCGAACGCGAGCTCGCCATCTCCACGCTTTCTGACGGTCCAGCCGAAAATACTTTTATAAAAGCCAGCCGACTCTTCCGGCGTTGTGGCGGGGATTTCAAGGTAACAGATCTTGCCGTGGGACATGTCGCTCTCCAATCGTGGTCCTACATACTTTGGTCAAAGACGTAGCTACCAGAACCTGGGCTGGCCCTTGATCGCTCCTGCCAGAACCATTTTCCGAACGGCGTCGATTGTCGTCACCCCACCCGGTGCGGTACCGCCAAACTCGAATTTAGTCGCGGCCGGTGTCCAGTGAAAGAGCGCCACATGCCAGGTGTGATCGACGCCGCCACGTTCGTAATAGACGAGGCAGTGGTGATCGATCGAGCACCCCGCCGCAACCAGCCGACGAATGGGCAGCTTCGAGTTGACCACATCGGTCAGCTGAAACTCGGCTCCGGGCTCGGCGATGTCGAGTCCCCGGCTGCCGAACAACGTCTGAAGCCCGTCGCGGACGCCTAGCGGCAGTCCTCGGATGGACGTGACAATGTCGAATTGCTCGGCCTGAACGTGGGCCCGCAACGCCCCGGACAGCGCCCCGGCGTCGGGCGCCTGGCTCCAGACAGCCACGGCCGACCAGAGGCTCACGCCGATCGCGCAGAGAAGTTGTGTCCGACGCATAAAGACCTCCGGGAGCTTAGCTCACAAGGACGATGCCACTGCCGCCGCCATGGCGCAACCGCAAATCGTGCTGCGCCACGACGTCGCACCGGGTCATACGGCCAGGCGCTTGCGAAGCCAGCGCATCTGCCCCCGGTGGTTCAATTCCTCCTCGAACACATGAAACCACTTGAAGTAGTTGTTCACCTGCTGCCCATGTCCGAAGGTTGTACACTCGTGGAGCCAACCGTCATCGCGACGTGCCAGTTCATGGAGCGTCGTCGCTCGCACTCCCTCAAGGCGACCGACATAGTATTCCAAATCGTGACCTTGAGCGTCTCGACGCACGGCGTCGCCAAGCTCGATGCCCGACCCCCATTCGCGCGTCTCGTCTGCGTCAAGCCCACGACCGAAAAAGGTATGGACCTGGTACCCAACCTCAACCGCGCCGATGTGGAACAGCAGTGCGCCTATGGAGTTACTCTGTTTGTCAACCAGGTGATCGAGTTGTTCAACGGTTAGACCCTTGACGGCTTCCAGAGTGGTATGTCGGGCATAGTTCATCATCGACACGAGGCGTCCAATGTGGGGGGAAAAGCCCACAACGTCGCCAATCAAATACAGGTTACTTGTTGTCATCCACGCCTCCTCTCGGTTGTGTTGGGCAGTTCGCCGAGCAAAGCGCTGAGCAAACTGCCGTGGTCAGCAATCAAACGCTCCGAAACATCCGACAGTGGAAGCCAGTAGAAGTCGAAGGCAATCGGTTCGCCGGAACCGTCCGAAGCGTCCCGCTCGTAGTGCCTCCACCTCTCCGGGAACGTACCCTGAACCGGCAGGTGGAAAAAATGGCGACGGTGAGTTTCCACCTTGCCGAACGGTCGGGCATCGAACTCAGAAATGCCTACGAACACAACCTGAGCGAATTCGTCGAGGCCTGTCTCTTCTCGTGCCTCGCGGACCACCGCTACTTCGGGTAGTTCTCCAGTAAGGATCGTGCCGGCTGGCACCTGCAGACCTGCTTCTGGAAAGTCTGCATGTTCGAAAACCAGCAAACGGTTACCGTTGGTAATGTACGCGAAGGCTTTCTCCACCACATTCACGTCGATATTTTCTGTTATCTGCTCAACGATTCTCGCGGGTTATGCGTCTTGCGCTGCGGCAGGTCGCGTTGTTTTTATCGACCGGCTGGTGGTTCCCAGAGTTCCACCTTGTTTCCATCCGGATCTATTACCCAGGCGAACTTCCCATACTCTGACTCATCAATCTTGTCGAGCACATTGCAGCCTTCGGTCCTCAAGACCTTGACCAGCGCGTGAAGATCTGCGACTCGATAGTTGACCATGAACGGTGCGGTACTCGGAGCAAAGTGCTTGCTTGTTGCGTCACCCACACTCCAAATGGTAGTTCCCGCTGTCGGCTTTCCTTCCGAATCTGTCCATGTAAATGCGGTTCCACCCCAATCCTGCACATCGATTCCGAGATGCTCTTTGTACCAGGCCCTAAGCGTAACAGGATCAGGTGAATTGAAGAAGATACCGCCGATGCCAGTAACTCGTTTCATATTTGTCTCCTATTCATGAATGGAGGTGAACGGGTGGATTTTCCGCGGCCTAACGCAATCGATCATTCCTGTTCAACTGCGGACTTAATATCGTTCAGGTCTTGCAGGAGGGCCTTTTTCGCCACGCCCTTGAACAGAAACCCCATTGGGATCGACAGTAATCTTGCAACGATACCTTGAGGCTTGGAATCATGAGAACTTTTCCGCGGTAGCTGGCTTGCCCAATTGCGTTCGGGTCTCTCGCCACTTTAGTCCTACGAGCCCGTTTGCCGGTTTTTCGATAACCTTAATGTTTTCGATTCCGCTGATGGTTTCCGCGGCGTTCTCGATGTTGGTGATTGCGACCCAGATCGCCGCCTTGGATCCGTTGATGGTTACCTGTGCTTCAACGATCATGGTGTTTCTCCTGGGGTTCGAGTGATGGTCTATAGCCCATGGGCAACACGGGGCATCGATATCGGCGGTGCCGCGCGTCTGTCGGCCTAACGGCTTCACGATCAGCGGCAAGCGGCGCGAGCTTCACATTTCATTAAGACGCGTCGTGGCCCGCCGATTGTCGGCCGCATCGTGGTGTTGGGCAGCTCAAGCGATCCCTGATTCACCTACCGCAACCTCTGTCTGGGCTCGCTCGATCTCACCCACGACTTTCTTCATTCCGTCCGGTACGCTCTGCTCGAAAATAACCACTTGAGCGACAAAAGCCTTCGCGTTTGCGCCTTTGAGCACCAGTCGTTGTGTAATCCGGGTTCGATCCTCAACGAGTTCCTCGAACTTCCAATGAAAGGACAGCACTGCGTCCGGCAACTCCATCTCGATAATGGCTTCGCGATCAGGCTCGACGGCGCGGATTATTGAGTGCCAGGTTTGATCTGGCAACGTCGTCGTTAGTCGCGAGCCAGCCTGGAATGGTCCGTCGAGATGAAAACTCGCTGGGGGATCATTCCAGTTTGCGACATTCGTCCAGTAGCCCCACGCAAACCGACGTGTCGCGTTACATTCGACTGAATGCTGAAATTCCCAGGCCGGTTCATTCATAGTTCAACAATTACCCATATTTCGTTGTCTGCCCAACGGCCAGGCGATCAGCGGCCGCTGCATCGCCGTGTTAGACGGCACGGGTTTTTAGCCGCAGCCACAGGCGGCAGACTTTTCCGACGGTGCGCCCGTGTGCGTTTCGTGGCCATCGCGTTTCCACCAATCCAAGCCACCCATCAGCTCCTTCACGCGGAAGCCGAGCTTGAGCATGTTCAAGGCGCCCTTCGTGGACCCGTTACAACCTATCCCGTCGCAGTGAGGGGCTCCCCATTCTTCGGACCAAAAACCGGCTTGTTTAAGGTGGATCGCAGTCTCTTTGAAAAGTTGATGTCGTTATCGTAACCGCCGCCGTCGGGCCTGTGGTAACTGTGAAAAAGTC
>Ga0137465_1000053_pt1 | contig 100935 bp, 73 predicted proteins | sample EasRivERMGT828_2_FD_104906 | JGI IMG/M metagenome (GOLD analysis project Ga0137465, IMG submission 104906) | Soil microbial communities from meander-bound floodplain in the East River, Colorado, USA - East River MetaG ERMGT828_2 | ecosystem: Environmental > Terrestrial > Soil > Floodplain ... | reverse complement strand
CGGCGCCAGACCCTGCGAAAGAGCGTCGTCAAATTGAAATCGAAAAAAGTTAGGACAGTCATGAAACACCGATTTTATCGGATTGAAATCGCTGTCGAACAAAACTTAACCGGACACTAGTGAATCCCGATCTAATCTAAAGATTAGATTCTGACTTGGAAAATGTCGCAAAGACAGTCCCGCACTTTCCAGCATGGGCGCCGGCGAGTTTTTAACGCAGAGGACGCGGAGGACAGCGCAGAGGAATGCAGAAGAGCGCTTTTGCCTCTGCGTTAAAGTACTGCGACACCGAAATCGAATTTTCTGGCCGGGATTAAGGATGAAAGGCAAAAGCTCGACTCACACCGCAATCGGCGCCTTGATTGACGGATGCGGATCGTAACCCACCAGTTCGAAATCTTCATACCTGAACTCGTGGATGTTCCTCACCGCCGGGTTCAACTTCATCTCCGGCAACGGACGCGGCTCGCGTGTGAGCTGCAGCCTGGCCTGTTCAAGGTGATTGCTGTAAAGATGCAAGTCGCCAAAGGTGTGGACGAAGGTGCCCGGTTTCAAATCGCATGCTTGCGCGACCATCATCGTCAGCAACGCATAGGACGCGATATTGAAGGGCACACCCAGAAACAAATCCGCGCTGCGCTGGTAAAGCTGGCAGCTCAACTCGCCGTCCTGCACGAAGAATTGAAAGAGCGCATGGCACGGGGGCAGCGCCATCTGGTCGAGTTCGCCCACGTTCCACGCGCTGACGATGTGGCGGCGACTGTCCGGGCTCTTTATAATTTGCGCGATGACCTGATCGATCTGGTGGATGGAGCGGCCGTCAGGCGTGCGCCAGTCACACCATTGAGCGCCATAGACGCGGCCAAGATTCCCTTCGGCGTCGGCCCATTCGTCCCAGATGGTCACACCGTGTTCGTTCAGGTACTTGACGTTGGTGTCTCCGCGCAAGAACCAGAGCAGCTCGTAGATGATCGACTTGAGATGGAGCTTCTTGGTCGTCAGAAGGGGGAAGCCTTCACTGAGCGGAAAACGCGCCTGGGCGCCGAAGATCGCGTAAGTGCCGGTGCCGGTGCGGTCGGCCTTGAACTTTCCCTGTTCGAGCACGAGGCGCAAAAGCTGATGGTACTGAACCATAAGATCGCGGCTGGATTGTTGACTACAGATGGCTCAGATTGCCACAGATTTTTTCAGGCGCTTGCCACGACCGGCAAAAGAAAAAGCTGCGCGGCATTTCCGGCACGCTTGCCACGCGTATTTGACTGTGGCGTGATCAAAATCGCCTGCTGTGCCACTGGAAGAACCTGCGGCAAGGATGTTGCCCGAATTAGCCACGGCGACAGCCACGGCCCGATTCATTGAGTTGGGCTGGACGTCATGGTGCTGAGCCACGCGTGGCGGTCGGGTTTGGTGGCCGTTGCTGGCAGCCGCCCGGCGGAGTTGCTCGGCGACATTGGTGTAGAACGAATTTCCGGGATCAAGCGTCTTCGACGTCTCGGCTACGGCCAGCGCTTCCTGCACCCGACCGACCATCGTCAGCAGATTTACCAGGCGCTGAAAGGCCTCCGGGCTGTACGGACAGAGCGCATAAGCCTGCTTGCAAGAAAACTCGGCCTCCTGATACATGCGGGTCTGCTCGGCCACCAGCCGCTGTTGTTCGGCCCTCAAGCTCGCGGCCTGCTCAGGAGTGAGGCCCGCCTGGTTCAACTGTAGGTTGGTTTGTTGGAGTTGACCGGTCGCGTTGCGGAAGCGCCAGTCGTAAAGGCCGCTGATGGAGCTGCGCAGTTTGGAGAAACTCTTTTGCGCCTGCTCATCTCGCAGGAACTTCAAATCACCGGCATAGCCGGCCAGATTGCGCCGCAGATGTGCCTGTCGGGCGAAGTTGCAAATGTCGGCAATGTTCGTTTCGGGCGTGATCCAGTCCCCAATCAGCCGTTCCATATAATCCCGCCAAAATCGCCGGTCGCGCTCGACGATCTCCGGTCCCAGCTCGGCGAGTGGCTCGCGATTGAGTTTCATGATGATTCCAAAGGGCGTCAGGTGTGGATACATCCAGTCGAGCGGAAAGCTTTCTTCAACGAAGAATTCGTGGTCCGGATTCTTCTGAAAAATCTCCCGCGTCAGCAGGGCATTGATGCCCATGACCGTCATTTGGCCTGAGAAAACGGCCCGGCCATTCTCGATGCGCATCTCTTCGCCTGGACGGAGTTGTTTCCGTTGAGCGCGCACCTGCAAATCGCGAACGTATTCCTGCATGCAGCGTTCCAGATCGGCGTTGGTGGGCAGTTGCAGTTCCTTGGCAGGATAAACGCCTCGCTCGCGGCGGTCTTGCTCGATGCTGGCGCCCAGGCGCGTCAGCGCGCGATCCAGGGGCAGCATGAGGCGAGCGAAGATATTGGTTCGATCACACTCCCGTTCCCTGCGCGTGCGCAACAATTCAGAAAAGAAATAAGGATCGTGCTGGGCGCTTCGATTGTAATGGGCGCGGATGTATTCGAGGTAATGCCCGTCGGCGAGCGCGTTCTGTGTGATGATGTAAACATCGCGCCGATCGAATTCCGGATCCTCGCGTTGCTCCGGTTTCAGAAAACTGTCGCCAAAAATCATGTAGGTGGGACAAAACCGTCCGGGATCGGTGCCGCCAAAGAGGACGGCGCTTTTGGTCATTTCCGGATAAACGAATTGCGCGTGCGGCCCTTTCATCGCCTCCTCACGTTCCGCCCGCGCGTAAGTCAAATGGCCGTTCTTTCCCTGGAACGGCGGTGTGAACATGTCGTGTCCGAACCAGAAGCCGAACATGTGCCCGCGTTGCTCGTTGCCCCACCAATGGGACATCACCGAATAGACCGGCATGAGGCAGAGCGCCGCGAGCAAGCCAATCTGCGCGGCGCGCATCCGGCGAAGGGCGGCCAACGTCACCACACCAAGAACCAACGTCAGTCCGAAGACAGCCGTGTACCGTGTCAGTGGCAGGTCAGTTGTGATCCATGACGAGGCCACATCAAAGACCGCATAGGCGACCGCTATGGCCACCGCCAGCAAAGCCCAGCGACGGATCTCTTGAAGACGTGTCAGCAGCATTCCCACGCCGAGCGCTGTGCCGAAGCCGACCGCCATGGCCAGGGGCACATGCGACGCCGCGAAAAACACTTTGACCAACGATTGACTTCCGCGGTCTGAACCCGGATTCAGCAACACCAACAGCATCGGTCCCAGCGTGAGATAGAAGGCCACTCCGCCCGAAAGCCAGCCACGTTCGCGCGTGCCGAGGTATTTCAGAAGCACCAGCGGCAGGAGTCCGATCAAAAGATAGAGGAAGTTGAATTCCTGCAGGGCGCCCAGCGCGAGCCGCCCCAGTTGTTCGACGAATTGAAGCGGGTTGGTGACCGGCTGGGCTGGTCCGTACTGGCCGCGTGTCAAGGCGTGGAAGAATCCGGACACCGTGCGGGGATAGGCCCAGTTCATGGGCGGGTTCGTCATCGAGAAGAGTGGCATCCAAAAATAAAACGCCACGCCCGCCGAAAATGCCCCTGCCGAGGCGAGTGCGGGACGATACTGGTTGGCCAAACCGCGCGTCTTGACAGCCAGCCAAACCATCGCGCTCAGCGAACCCAAACCGACCGCATGATAAAACGTCAGCAGCGGGGCATTGCTGCGCAGCGCCTCCAACCAGCCATTTCCCATCGCGAGCAGGCCGAGCAGGTAGCAAACGGAGTTGCCGAGAAAGAGATCCCGTCCCAGCCGCATGTCTCCGACGGCCACACAGAATTCAACGGCCAGCGCGGCCACGATCAACGACTGGTGATTGTTCAGGCAAATCCCAAAGAGAAACCATGCCAGGTAAAGATACCGACGCTGATGGGGCGCGTAGATCCATCGAAACAGACAAGCCATCACCGCGGTCAACGTGAGAATGCTCAGGGTGTAAACCTCCACGATCACCGCCTGGCTCCACATGAAACCGTTGAAACCCATGAGCGCGCCGGCCACGAAACCGCTGACGACTTCCAGCGCCTTTCGCCAGCGCGTCTCCAAGTCTTGAAAATTACCGGAGCTCGCGAGAATCAGCCCGGACCCTCGCGACACCATCAAAGCAATCAAACCGCACGCCAACGCTCCTGCGAACGCGGAGGCGACTGCGACACGCCAGGCGATATTCGAAAAGGGAAGCAGCTTCGTGAATGCCCACGTGTAAAGCGTCCACACCGGATAACCCGGCGCGTGCGGCACACCGCCATACATGGAGGCCACCGCCATCTCGCCGCTGTCTTCCAACGTGAGGTTAGGCGCCACCGTCAGCAGATAGCCCATGAGAACGGCCAGTGCGGCCATGCCGAAGGCCAACCAGTCAGATTTCCGATAAAAGGGCAGCGCGACGGTTGGAACAGGCGCGATGGCTGGACTGGCCTTTGACGCGGCTTTACCTTTCATCCCGTCGGTCCGGCGCGGCTCTTGAGTTTTCGAGCCGTTCATCCCGTTCAGTTTTTTGGTGTTGGCCTTCATAGTTTGCGTCGAAAGAAACGAATCATCCGCAGGGCTCTTCTCCGGTGGTTGGCCGGTCTGGCGGAGCGCTCTTTCCACAGGGGCGCGATCCGTGCGGGTGATGGTGGCCGAGGCACCCACTGCCACATCCAGACTTCAAGCGAACCTGGTTGGTCCATCACATTCGCGCTTCGCGCGGATTGTTATTTTGCGCCAAAACTCAGTTCCCTTCTCTACGGTAAGTGGATTGAAATCCCCGTTCTGGATAACGTTCAAATTCAGCACCGTTTGCGAACAGCGTCCACTTTCACGGAATAGACACCGCCTCCTCAAGATTTGTATGGCGTTTGAAGAATCGATTCTGACTTCGAAAATCTGATGAAAACAACTCGCATCTTCAGGGGTTGCCAAGCTGAGGTCTTTCAAGTCCAGCCTCCGTTTTCTCTGTTTCCTCCTGTTCCCGTCCGGTCCATGAAGTAAAGGAGCGCGGACGTCTCGTCCGCCCGAATAAGAGCGGGCCGCTTGCACCCAATGCCTTCGCCCAAGCTAGCTCACTGTTTGGTGCATTGCTGAAGATGGTATCAGGCTGGTCATTTGCCGGTTCGTGCGGACGAGACGTCCGCGCTCCTATGGCGTCGTTTACCGGGTCAAGATGATCTTTTAGTTGCCCGGGGCCGGGCATTGGCCAAGAAACTTCATGGCTTCCTCGATAAAGATCTCGCCTGTCATTTCGCCCAGGCTGGTGCGCGAGACGTAGTCGTATCGCTTGAAGCTGCCCCAGTCCACTTTGGTAAGGATGTAGCCAAAGGCATCATTGGTAAGGCCAAAGAGCAGGTTGTGTTCGCCCTTCATTTTGCGCTTGAGGTAAAAGCCGATGTTTGGCAGTGCTTCACCGGGAATGGTCAGGATTTGCGCGTTGCCCAGGTTCACAACATTAAGCTGCGTTTCCACGCGGCCCTCCTCGCGGCCCGCGTAGCCCAACGGCGAGGCCTTCATGACGGCGCGGATCAAATCCGAATCGACGGGCAGGGAAATCGTCTTTGCGGCGCAAAAGAGTTTGGGACGCTTCTGTTCGGTCGCAGTTTGCACGATGCGAAGGGCCTCATCAGCGAGCAAGTGACCGATGCGAATGCACTCCGGCCACGTCCGCATGTCCTTGCTGTCCGGACCGCGATTGTCGGCAGTGACCATTCCACCCTGAGCGCCGTTCATGAAAATGCCGGTGCCGCCGCCTTTTTCCTGAATGCGTTCGTAAAGGGGCCCAACCAGATCCGGACTCAAAATGCCTCGACCCGAACCGAGCACCTCAGGATGTATCGCATAATTCACCAGCGTGATGAACGGCTTGCCGTCACCGTTGAGCATCTGAATGACGTGACAGCGCGGGTCGTACAATTGCTCCGCATAATAGTTGTAGGCGATTTTGCCTTTCGCTTCGCCCGTGGCGATCTTGAGCGATGCCGGTTGCAGCTTCTCGCTGGCTTCATTGATCGCATCGGCCATTTTCGAGCAGACCGAATCCACGTATTTCAAGTCGATGGCAAAACCACCTTTGCCATCCGGAAAGCCGTAGCAATCCGGCGCACTGTGCGTATGCGTCGCGCCGATCAAAATGTTCTCCGGCCGGATGTCACGCACCTTGCCGCGCACTTTGTCTCCAAGGATTGACGGGAAGCCGAGAAAATCCGCCGACACAATGGCCACACGTGTTTCTCCGTCTTGCAGAACCAGGGCGCGGACGGTCAAATCGCCTTCCTGGCGGGTAACCGGATGCGACGGGCCGACACCTCCGGAAACGGGCAGGAGCGGCGCGGGCGTTACGACTCGAACCGCAATCGCTGCGCGAAACTCCGCAGCCAACGAGGAGAGCGCCGTTCCGGCGCAAACCAAAAGGACGAACAGGACCCTTTTGATAGGCGCGCTTTTCATAAGGTTACTTGGGTTTGACATTGTTTGTTCCGGACGGAGCTTCCGTGTGCATCGGTTTCGTGGCATTGAGAGAGGCTACAATCTTTTCGGTCAGATCCGTGATGTTCTTTGAGAACACGACATCGCTGGCCACCGGATTGGCTTTGCTGGCATTGAGAATCAGGTTGAAGCTTTCCTTTTCGCCGACGAATCGAGTGGCTGACATAACCTCGTCCAGAATCCGCTTGTTGCTCTGGGTTGCCTGAAGCTGCAGTTCTGCTTCCCGCTGGGCCTTGAGATCGTCGTAGCGCACTTCGAACGCCCGCAGATCGGTCAACTTTGTCTCAAAGCCCTTTTTCTTTTCTTCTCGCGCCGTGGTGCTTAAGGCGTCATTGGCGGCAAGTTCACGCAGCGCTTCGGCCTCCTGGATTAACCTTCGGCCCTCGAGGCGCATGCCGTCCAACTCCTTCAGAAATGACGTCTGCTTTTCCTTGAGTTGCTTCGCCACTTCTTGCGCCTTGTAATACTCGGTCAGCACGCGCTGCAAGTCGATCGTGGCAACCTTCAATTCGCCAGCGGCGCACGACCACGTGAAAATCCCCATCAAGCTCAGAGGGAGGAATGCTTTCATAGTTCTGAGAGTAGGCGCCTTGCCGCCGCGGCGTCAAGGTGACGACTGACCCGGTCAGCCTGGACAGGCCTGGACAGGCCTGGACAGGCGCCAAAAACAAAACAGCGAAGCAACGCACAAAGGAGACAGGCGCTCCCGCCAGGCGGGATTCAAGCGCTCACAAGTGAGCGACTCCTTGCGGAGTGAGTCCTCGTAGGACGATGTCCTGACGCCCCGGCCCGAAGTCTCATGGCCGGTACTTGGACCCGTGCTGTTGCTTCGCCGCTCTCTGTGTAGCAGATGAGCAGCTATAAAACCAAGCGGAAGTTATTCACAATCGCCAGATCCCCGAAACCTTTCGCAGAATGCGCAACATGTTTCGATTGGCTGCGCCGTCCTTGACCGCAATTCGAATGGCCCGATTGCCAAGCTGCGATCCCATTTGAGATGCGTCCCGCAGGAACAGGCCTTCTTTGCGGCATTCCTGCACCAGCCAATCGGACGGCGGCCCCGGCTCGGGCAGATGACACATCAGAAAGTTCGCCACGCCAGGAATGACCCGATAACCGCATTCCCGGAGGCCATCGCTCAACTGTTCGCGGAGCAAGTGCGTCTCCGCATATCGGGCGGCGTAGTAAGGCGGATCGAGCAACGCATTCACCGCCGCAACTTGAGCGAGCAAACCTATCACCCAAGGGGGAGTCATAGCTCGCAATTCCTCCAGCCAATGGGCGCCCGCACACAAGTAACCGACACGCGCACCGCTCAGCGCATAAACCTTGGACATTGATTTGCAGACCAGAATGTTCTCCGACCGCGCCGCAACTTGTTCCATCGATTCGGCCGCTCCTGCGTACTCAATATACGTTTCGTCAACCCAAATGCGCGTTCGCTCTGGAGCGCGACGCAGCACCGCTTCGAGTTTAGTCTTGGGAATATGCCGGCCCGTCGGGCTGTTTGGATTGACGAGGACAACCAAATCATAGCCATCGTGAAGAGCGGCTTCGAGGCGATCCAACGGAACATCATAATTATCCGCCGCGCAGAGTGGCAGCCGGTCCACGGTGCATCCGATAACCTTCTCGAGCACGTGGACATATTCCCCGTAAGTCGGATCCAGAATTAGCGCGTGCGAATCAGGCGAAAGCCATTGCCGGAAGGCGCGGAAGATCAGATCCGAGGAACCGGCGCCCGGCAGAATGTTTTCCGGTTTGACGCCACGCGCCCTGGCAATGGCATCGATCAACCCTTCACAGGCTGTGGGCGGTGAGGTTTTTAGCAGCCAGGCCAAATGCTCCTGCAGGGCGCCGATCACCCGTGGAGAAGGAGGGAACCACGCGTCCAACACATCGGCATTGATGATTCGTTCTCTTCGCGACAAATCGTCAAAAGACTCTCCAATCGCAGAAAAGAAGGCGCCCCCATGGAAACATCCGGCCGGCTGGCAAAAGGGAAAACTCAAATCCCACCGGGTCTTTTCCCGCAGGCGCGCGAGCAGCCCGCTGAATGATTCAACTTGTTCGCGAATCTCCTGAATGCTTGCGTAAAGCAAGTCGTATGTCACCAACCCGCAGCGCGTGGATGTGCCGACGGTTTTGAGTCCCGCCCGCAGATAGAGATTCAGGATCTCACGCCGCCCAATGGCCACTACACTTTTACCGCCGTGCGACTCGATCCAACGAAAAGCGGCGTACATAAGGAGCAACGCGATTTCCCGCCCACGGTGCGGCTTGAGGACGGTGAGCAGGCGGATTTCAAAAAGAGTGTCATCGATGGGAAAAGGAAGCTCCTGCCGAGAAAAATACTTATCGATGGAGTAACCGGGCTGGGTCGGCAACGTGATGCTCACAAAGCCGACCAGCTCATCACCCCATTTCACGACCAGGTAGATATTCCCGGTGTCCAAAGCATCGCGAAGGACTCCGGATTTGTTCGTCGGATGCTGGCCAAGCTCGCGGGCGTAAATTTCGTGTCGCAGTTGATAAATCGTTTCCCGGTCTTTGGCTGTGGCGCTGGCAACCCACAAGGTCTCTTCAAGTTGGAGGTCCGAGCGACCGGGCTTCACACAAGTTCGAGCAAGTATGTTCATGCGCCGCCATCCTACGAGCAGACATGCCTTACTCAACAATTGATAATTTTGAGACTGAGATTGACTGGACCGGGATTGGCTTAGCGGGAGCAATGCAGTTGGGTTCGGGAGCGCGGGCGTCTCGCCCGCAGTTTTCGGCGTCCCGCCGAAAACCCCGCACGTCGAACCAGCACACCATTTGGCGCGCTCTACGACGCTTCGAACCCGTCGGCGGGACGCCGACGGGAGCGACCGGGACGGTCGCGCTCCCTGTTTTCAATCGAATCGTACCGGCTTAGCCGCCCGGCGTTGAAACGGTACTACCAGAACTTTGGTGAATGGCGGCGTCCCCCTCAACGTCGGCACTATCATGCCTTGCGACCGGATATTGACTTGGCGGCGGTCCGGGCTTTGAATATCAGCAAGGTCTTAAATCGGGCAACGAATGAAACTATTCACCCAGTCCTGCCTGCTCTTCGCGGTCGTGGCTCCGTCGGTCGCCGCCACTCTGCCCGCAAGCGACCGGCAGTTCGTGGAGAAGCATTGTTTCGAGTGCCACGATGCTGAGATGAAGAAGGGCGGGCTGGATTTGACGGCGCTCAAGTTCGATCCCGCTAACTCGACCAACTTTTCCACCTGGGTGCTCGTCCATGACCGCGTCAGCAACGGCGAAATGCCGCCCAAGAAAAAGGCGCGACCGGAGCCGGCGGCGTTGGAGGCATTCACGAAGTCATTAGCTTCCTCGCTCGTGTCTGAGGAACAGGCGCGCCTGGTGAAGGAGGGGCGCGCGACACAGCGGCGGCTCAATCGCTACGAGTATGAGAACGCGTTGCGCGACCTGCTGCACGCGCCATGGCTGCAAATTCGGGATTCGTTGCCCGAGGACGGCGAGGCCTACCGCTTCAACAAAGTCGGTGACGCGCTCGACGTGTCGCACGTGCAGATGGCGCGGTATCTCAGCGCGGCGGATTATGCGCTGCGCCAGGCGATGGCACAATACGCGGAACCGCCCCCGCCGAAGTTGCAGCGTTACCACGCGCGCGACCAGCGCAGCTACACCGGTCCGATGAAGTTCAGCGTCTTCAACACCGCGCCCGAGCGGGCCACCTTTCCGGTGCTGGGCTTCCAAGGCCAGCCCGACGTGCGCGCGGGCAAGGCTCCGATCACGGTGGGCGAAACCAACGCCGAGTTGCGCGAGTTGGAAGGTGTGGGCGTGGTGGCGAGCGCTTATGAACCGATCGAACCGAAGTTCAATCAGTTCCGGGCGTCCGTCGCGGGCCGCTACAAACTGCGCTTGAATGCTTACTCGGTCTGGGTCGGGCCGGGCCAGAGCAACAAGTGGTTCATCCCGGACCTCGATAACATCTCGCGCGGCCGTCGCGATGAGCCAGTCACCATCACCGCCGAAATCCCGCCGCGACTCTTGCGCAAGCTGGGCGATTTCGATGTGACCCCGGAGCCGGGCGTGCATGAACTTGATGTGTGGTTGCTCGCCAGCGAGATGATTCGGCCCGATGCCGGACGGCTCTTCCGCTCCCGACCCGGCGCCAGCCGCTGGCAGAACCCGCTCGCCGAGAAGGATGGCCAGCCCGGCGTCGTGTTCCGTTGGCTCGAAGTTGAAGGCCCGATTTACGATCAATGGCCGCCCCCCGGACACAAGCTGCTCTTCGGCGATTTGCCGATGGTGACCCGCCAGGCCAAGGTTGTGGACAGTCCCGGCGAAACGAACCGCTTCGGCCAGCGGCGATTCCGACCGCCGCCCGGCGTTGAAGTTGTCTCCAAAAACCCGATGGCGGATGCCGAACGGTTGCTCCGTGAATTCATTCGGCAGGCCTACCGGCGCCCGGCGGACGAGTCGGAATTGAAGCGCTTCCTGCCCGTCGTGCGCAGCGCGTTGAAGAAAGGAAACAACTTCACCGACGCGATGATTGCCGGATACACCGCCGTGCTCTGTTCGCCCGAATTCATTTGCCTGGAGGAAAGGCCCGGGCGCCTCGACGATTACGCGCTGGCCTCCCGCCTCTCCTTCTTCCTCTGGAACTCTGCGCCGGATGACGAACTGCGCGCGGTCGCGGCACGGGGCCAGTTGCGCGAGCCAGAAGCGTTGCGGGCGCAGACGGAGCGATTGCTGGCCCACCCGAAGTCGCGGCAGTTCGTGGACGCCTTCCTCGATTACTGGCTCGACCTGCGCAAAATCGTGGCCACGGCGCCGGACGCCAATCTCTACTCGGATTACTACCTGGACGATTTGCTCACCGAGTCGGCGCTGGAAGAGACGCGTCTGTTCTTTGCCGAACTGTTGCGCGACAATTTGCCCGCGCGGAATCTGGTCGCGTCGGACTTTGCGATGCTCAACGAACGCCTGGCCGCGCACTACGGTCTGCCGCCGGTGCAAGGCGTTGCTCTGCGCCGCGCGCCGTTGCCGAAAGACACTCCGCGCGGCGGACTGATGACCCAGGCCGCCGTACTCAAAGTCACGGCTAATGGCACCACGACCTCGCCAGTGTTGCGCGGCGCGTGGATCATGGAACGCATCCTCGGACAGAAACCGCCGCCCCCGCCGCCGAGTGTGCCCGCCGTCGAGCCTGACATTCGCGGCGCGGTCACGATTCGCCAACAGCTCGACAAGCATCGCACGCTGGAAACGTGCGCCGCGTGCCACGCAAAAATTGATCCGGCAGGTTTCGCGCTGGAGAACTTCGACGTGATGGGCGGCTGGCGCGACCGCTATCGTTCCGAGGCCGGCGGCGAACCGGCGCAAGGCATTGCCAAGAGCGGACAAAAATTCGCCTTTCACCACGCGCTGCCCGTCGATGCCAGCGGCGAACTTCCCGGCGGCGGGAAATTCCGAGACATTCGCGAATTCAAGCAACTGCTGCTCGACAACGAAGAGCAATTGGCCCGGAATCTGACGCAGCAGTTGGTTGTTTATGCGACCGGGGCGCCGGTTCGCTTCAGCGACCGCCCGGCCATTGGAAAAATCCTCGCCAACAGCCGCGCGAGCGGCTACGGTGTACGCAGGTTGGTTTATGAGATCGTGCAGAGTGAGCTGTTTTTGAACAAATAGGGAGAAAGCAACGATATGAAGCTAGACACAGCCGCGAAGGGGCCGTTCGTTTCGACACATCAACCTGTCTCACGCCGCAAATTCCTCCGCGGCGCGGGGATTTTGCTTTCATTGCCAATGCTTGAGGCGATGACCCCGGTGTTCGCCGGCGTGGTGAAGCGCGCCGCTGCGGACCTCACGCCGGGCGGGAAGCCGCGCCGGTTCTTCGGCATCTGCAACAACCTCGGCCTGCTGCCGGAACATTTCTTCCCGAAGGAAAGCGGACGTGATTACGCCCTGTCGCCCTACCTCGAGATGCTCGAGGAACATCGCAACGAGTTCACGGTGCTCAGCGGCGTGTGGCATCCCGACGTGGACGGCGGGCATCCAGCCGACAATTGCTTCCTCACGGCCGCGCCCCATCCGGGCAGCGCCGGCTTCCGCAACACCATCTCGCTCGATCAATATATGGCCGAACGCATCGGGCATCTCACGCGCTTCCCGTCCCTCACGCTGGGCGTCAATGTGCAACAGGGGGTGCGCAGCCTGTCGTGGACCGGGTCGGGCGTGTTGATTCCGTGCGAGGAAAAGGCGGCGGACGTTTTCGCCCGCATGTTTTTGCAAGGAACCAAGGCCGAGACCGAAGCGCAGGTGCGAAAGCTGGAGACGGGCCGGAGCATTCTTGACGCTGTGGCCGGGCAGGCCAAGGATCTGCAGCGCACGGTCGGCGCGCGCGATCGCGATCGGCTCGACCAGTACTTCACCAGCGTGCGCGACCTGGAGCAGCGCATGCAAATGTCGCGTGAATGGGAGCGCAAACCCAAGCCCAAGGTGAATGCGCCCGTGCCGCTCGATCCGGCCAGCCCGAAAGCCTACATGGACAAGGTGAAGCTGATGTATGACATGGCGCGACTCGCCTTCGAGACCGATTCGACGCGCTCCATTTCCTTGTTGCTCGACAGCGTGAACTCGCCGGCCATCGAGTTCGGCGACGTGAAGACCAGTGACGGCTACCACAATCTTTCGCATCACGGCAAATCGAAGGAGAAACTGGCGCAGTTGAAGACCATCGACGAATGGCACATGAAACTGCTGGCGGAGCTCTTCGCCGAGTTGAAGACCGTGAAGGAAGAGGGCGAACCTTTGCTCGACCGCACCATGGTCCTCTACGGCTCAAACCTGGGCAACGCGAATACCCACGTGACAACGAACATGCCGACGATTTTTGTCGGCGGTGGTTTCAGGCACGGCCAGCATCTCGCCTTCGACACGCAGCACAACTATCCCCTGCCGAACCTCTTCGTCTCGATGCTGCAGCGCATGGGCCTGGAGACGGACAAATTCGCTTCCGCCACGGGCACAATGCGCGGGCTGGAGATGGCGTAGCTTAGAGGCAACCCGGCTACTGCTTCGGCGCCAATGCGGCGGCGCGGGTTCGGATTTCCTCTGCGGAGAGGTTCTCCTTGCGAGTGGCGACGGCCCATTGATGGCCGAAGGGATCGGTGAGCGAGCCGGAGCGGTCGCCGTAGAACTTGTCCTCGACGGGTTGCAACACCTTGGCGCCGCCGGCAAGGGCCCGGGCGAAAACCGCATCCACGTCAGGCACATAAAGGTGAATCATGACCGGCGTGCCGCCGATCGATTGCGGGCTCAGCGCCCGCACAGACGGACATTCATCCGCCAGCATGATGACCGAATCGCCCAAGTTCAGTTCTGCGTGCCCGATGCCGCCCGGCATTTCGAGTCGCATGCGCTCCACCGCCCCGAACGCCTGCTTGTAAAATTCGATAGCGCGCGCGGCGCCTTTGATGAAGAGATATGGGGTGACGGCGCTATAGCCGTCCGGGATGGGTTTCACCGTGCCTGGCATATGGGCGATTCTCTCAGGTGCTTCTCCATTAATCAAGCGCCGCGGACGCAGATTTTTATTTGTAAGACGTCAAGGTCTGTGCCGCCGGAAGAATGGTTGACGAACCCTGTACTTAATGCCTTTCGGGAATTGGCCGTCCCTCGTCCCGGAGGGACACAGTGAAAATAGCCCGGCGTTTCAACGCCGGGTGGTGCGGTTTAGAAATCACCGAGTCCCGGAGGGACGAAAGAAGATCAGGTTTGAGAGTTGGATTCTCTGCCGTCCGGGACTTGTCTGTATGCTCGGCCCACCCGGCGTTGAAACGCCGGGCTATTTTCACTGTGTCCCTCCGGGACAAACCCCTGCCTGAATTCCCGAAAGGCATTAACCCCACACCCACGCGGGCCGCGATGTCGCGCCTGGCATCGCTGAACGTTCGAGCAGCCGCCTTCACCGAAGAGAACTCATCATCGGCGCACCCGCACAAATGACGCCGCCGGTTTCTCCGCAAGCGCAACGGCTGTCGGTCGCAGCAGCGCACGCGCGCCCTCGATGACCAGATCCCATTGGAAGGCCGGCCCGGGATCGACCTTGTTCTTCTGCACGTGAAAATGGCCGAGCACGCCCTGGTAACTTTCCAGTTGGTCATCCGCTAACTTGCGCGGAATGAGGCGCGCCTCGGCGTCCCGCGGATAATCGCAGCGCAGCCTTGGAAAGACCTTGCAGAGGGTAGCCGTGAGTTTGATCAACGCGGCGTATTGTTCCGCCGTGAAGTCGTACTGGACAAGGTCCTGATCCTGGACGCGGCCGGCGATAGGCTCCTGGCGGGCGGGACGAGGAATGAAGTTGGGCGTTCGCTGGCCTCCGTTATCGAGCGATTCCGGAACCACGATGTGGGTTTTACCGTCAGCGCCCTTGCGATACCATTCGTCGAGCGCAGCTCGTTCGCTTGGAACCCTGGCGCCGATGTTGGCCATCTCAATGCCGACGGAGCGCGTATTCGAAGTCGTGGCGTGCCAGGCGCGTTCTTTCAGATCGAGCGTCTGATAAATGGTGCCATCCAGATCGAGCAGGAAATGAACACTCAAACCGCGCGCATCGTGAAGGACCTTGAAGCACTGCCGGCTCGTTCCCGAAACGTCGAAGTGGATGACAAACTGATCGATGACCTGTTGCAATAAGGGCAGGTCCCAGCCTCCGCCGCGCACGCGCTCGATTTGATCGGCTGTGAGCGGGTTACGTCGCAAGCCGTAGCGATTGGGCGAGGCCAGCTCCTTGACCTTGAACTTGGAAGTCTCCCACGCTGACTCATCGATGGGGCTAAACCGCCGCTCGACGCGGTAAGCATCATAACCACCGGGATCCAGCCATAGCACCACCGGCGTGCCCGTGTGAACGAACCGGCCCGCCACCACGATTTCGTCGCCAACCCGCGGCGCGAAGGTGCCGGGCCGTGGGGCGGTGTGGCAACCGGCAACGAGCAGCGTGGAACAGAGCGCGAAAATGACAGCCCGACACCAAGGCCCGTCTTTTGGTTTCATCAATCGCTCAATCATCGAGGAAGTATTTGTGCCCCGGGAGGGCCAACGGGGTCAAGTGGCTTGCCTGCGACGACTTATGGGGCAGAACCGGGGGCGCGCGCAGGCGGATCGACAGTACCTTCAAGGGGAGCATTTTGAATTTTCGGCTTTTGCACGAGCACCAGCGCATTGGCCATGGGCCGTTCATGACCATAACAAGGGCTGTTCATCACGTTGCCGTAAGCCCAGAACGTGGCGGATCCTCCGCCGTCAAGATTCATGGCTTCCCGGCAGCCCTGTTTGATCATATAAGAGGCCAATTCCTGGAGGGTCATGCCCACAGAGAGGGCTGGCTGGCGACCGTCCACCACCACGAAGAAAAAGAATTTCTCGTTCCAGCCGATGGCGGTGCGTGGGTGTCGCGCCGGAGCGCTGCTGAAACTCACGGTTTTGCCTTGGCGCACAAGGACGGGCCCGCCGCCAATGGCGGTCTTGGCGCCACTCAAGTCTGGCGTCGAGTCGGTGGCAATCTTCAAGACGGCGCCAGGAGAAACATTTGGAAGGCGCTCGGCCAATGACGCGCTCAGCGACAATACCACTGTATTCGGAGAGAGCGGCGAATTACCTGTTTCACTTGTTTCGCGCACACGTCCCGTATAGGTCTGGCCCGCGCGTAGCGGCAGCCATTCGCCGTTGCCTTCGCGTTCCAGAATCAATTCCCGCCCTTTCTTGGTGCGCGTGGACGGGCCCATGGCGGAAGTGTAGAGCACGGCACCGCCATTGGTCCGTTCTTCATTAAGCCCGATAAATGTAACTGTGTTGTTGGGCCACGTGACTTTCAGTTGCGCCAGCACGTTGGTGGTATGAGGCTGGCCATTGGCATCGATCCAGAAACAGGAGCGGCCTCCCGGCGCGCTGATTAACTCCCCGCGCATGATCTGCAGACCTTCCGGATCGCCTTCGGGCTGGCGACCCTCCCTCCAGAAATCGCCGTTGATGGCGGCGATAGGCTTGCCCAGTTCGGGCGGCAGCGTTTTCATTTGTTCGGTCATCGTGCCCAGCCCCATCGTGGCGCCCTTCGCCACGGTGGTGTGGAACTCAAAATCGGCGCGGCCGCGCTCAATCTTCAGCACATGAATCGACCATGGCGTTTCCGAAACTTTGTCGTGGGAATAGGAAATGCCTCGCTTCTTGCGTTCCGGCTCAAGTAGATCGTCGCTGGCGCGCAGCAAGGGCGTGGATATCACAACGCAAACCAGCCAAATCAACCCGGGAAGCCAGGCGAACAATCTCAGTCCACGTTGCCACCGGCGCGCTCGGATCTCCCCGGCAGTTGGGTCAAACCAGAACATCCTCTCCTCAGCTTCCTACCTGTGATTTGCAGCGCAGCCGCCGCAGAGCATCACTTCAACCTTCGAGATCATAAGGTGCCTTGAGGTTTCGAGATGACCACGTTCGTGCTGCCGGACGCCAGAATCACAGCGATCTGATCCTTGGCCTCTTTGGAAGTCATCAGTTTGACGCTCCCGTCCGACAAAAGGATCATGCCGCGCTGGCCGTGAATGTTGTTGCCGCTGTCGTCGAAGGCGAAGTCGATCGAACTACCAAAGGCATTGTTCCAAGAGGGTTCTGCGCCTCCGCCACCGCCGGAAATGCTGGCGTCTCCCGACAGCAGCGTGTACGGCTTTGCCAATTCGGCGCTCTTACCGACAAAGTAACTGACGTTGTCCAGTCCGGCCAGCGCTCCCCAATCCCAGGACCGTGTCTTGGTCTTGTCGCGCGGGCAGGTGAGAATTTTCGGCGATACTATCTCGTTGGAGGCGGCGCGAAAGTGCTCCACCCATTCGATAAATTCGGGCTCGCTTGCCGCGGTTTGCGGCGAGGCGGGTGAGGCCGAAGCGGCTGCAATTGGATTGACCGTCGTCCCCCAAGCCACCAAGGTTCCTCCTTCGCTGACCGGCACCTCCCAGGGAAACTTGCCCTCGTGATCGTTGGCCCACAGGTGCCATCCGATGCGAATCTGCCGGCAGTTGTTCATGCATTCGGCATCCCTGGCTTTGGCCTTGGCACTGGCCAGGGTGGGCAGGAGAAGCGCAGCCAGGATACCGATGATGGCGATGACCACCAGGAGCTCGATCAGTGTAAAGGCCCTTTTCGGCCAACGAATGCGCGCATTCATAAACAACAGTCCTTTCCCTTGATTCGTGATGAGATGTTCTGTTCTAACACAGATTCAATTTCTGAGCCGGTAAAACACTGTCCCGGCGTTAGTTACTGTGAACGGACTTTGTGTGACTGGCCCGGAAACATCCGACCAGTTATTGGTCGCAGAGAAATCGCTGGACTGTTGGAGCGTGAAGCCCTGGCCATTCCAATAAAGAATGGATTCCTCACCTTCGGCAGCAATGAAGAGTTCCGGATTGGCAATCTGCTGGCGGTTTACAAAAAGCGCGCCGCCGAAAAGGATATCCTGGCTGGTGGTGCCGCCGCTGACATTGTGAACTTCGACCGCGACCATGTTCGTACCTTCCACAAGATTGGTCATTGCGCTGCCTGTGATGGTGAACACATCCGGGCAGATAACGGCGGCATCGTTTTGGTAGGGCGTGCCACCGCAGGGCGTGCCGCTGGCGAAGGTCCCATTGGTGATCACGTTCGGCGTCGGCGGTACGCGAATGCGGGCCAGCTCGGCGCCGTTCAGGTAAAAAACCGCTCCATCGTCTATGTAGTTTGAGAAGGTGAGCGAAAGGCCGGCCGTGCTGCCCGAAAATACAAAGGGCGTCCGGAAGTAGTAGGTGCGAAAGATCGGCACAACGAAACCCGGCGGCAACAGCGTGTTCCTGGGAGGGAATGGTACGCTGGCAGTGTTTTCGATGTGAAAGCACGCGTTGCTCGGACCGAACCAGCTTGTGTCATCGTAGTCGGATGTCTTCCAGTTCACGAGATTGTTGGTGTGGTATTTCCAACGGTTCGTGATCCCAAACACCAGCGTCCGGCTGAAAGCGTCTGTGGTGGAGAACCGGCAACCGAACCTGTATTCGTCGGAGCCGACGACCGAAATGGCCCGGTAATAGTAATTCGAGCCGGGCACCAGCCCGGACACAGTGGCGACGTGAAACTGGCGCGGCTGGGTATCTAACGGTGTCGCGTTGCCATAGGCAGGGGTAGGGCCGTATTCCACCTGGGTTGTGGCGTCCATGTCGGTTCGCCACGTAATTGTCGCAGTCGTACTGCCGGGTAGTACGGTCAATTCCTTGATGGCAGTTGGGAGGGCTGGGGCGTAAACGCCGAAGTTGCAGCCAATGGAGCGTTGCGAGCCTGGCCGGCCGACAGCGAACTGGAAGCTGTTCTGATTGACGTCCACCGGGTCGCCGCACTCGTTGACCTTGACCATGGTCGTGGAGCCCCCGCCATCCATGTTCATGCCTTTCCAGGCGCCGAAGAGGAGAAGGAAGTCAGCCGTTTCGTAGTCCAGCGCTCCATCACTAAGCTCCTGGCGACCATCGATGGTCATCAGGATCAAGTAGCGATCGTCTTCGGAGAGACCGAAGGCGGTGCGCGGCTGGCGTTGGTGAACGGTGTCAGACATGGAGTTGGTGTAGACGTAACTGATATTGACACCGTTGCTGACCAGCGGATACATGCCGGACACGGCGTTGAAGATGCCATTTGTGTTGGTGGCGGGCCAATTCACGTACACGAAGTAGGGCTGATTGTTCGTCGTGAAAAGCATTGCTGAGAGAGAATCGTTGGACCTCGTTTGCGCCGAAACCAGGCGCCCTTCGGAAATGACCACCCCTTCGACCCGCACCGGCGTACCCGAGGTCATACTGTAGCTGCCGGGTGCAAAGTACCCTGAGTTGATGGCCACTTGCACGCCATGCTCGCGCATGAACTCCCGCGGAGTCTGCGCGAACGTTTCCCGCGAATCCGGAACGTAATTGTTGGTGATGGGCGGCGTGATCCGTAGCTGAATGTCGGGATTCTGCAGGTCAACGCGCAGGGCATTGACGGACAGCGTCACGTCGCCGGCCCCTTCGTTGGTACCTGTGGCTTGATCAATGCCTTGGAAGACAGGGACCCACGGCGTCACGGTGTTGGCCGCGCGGGCCACTGCCACGCTGAAAACGAGCACGCCGAGCGCGACGATTGATTTCATAGAAATGGTTGTCTGCCCGCAATACATTGGCACAAGTTCGATTCGTGCACGCGGATGCGCATACTCTAGCGCCTCTTGAGCGTTGCGTCCATCGGCTGTCGCGCGATCAATTCCCGCTATATTTGTAATTGTAACCGGGCGGCGGGTCACGCGTGTAAGCGGCGTTCAACCCGTCGTAATAGATCTTGATGAAAGCCACTCGCCCATCGACAAAGCCCGCCACGCTTTCGGCGTCATTATAAAACGGGGTATTTGCCTTGCCCGTGCGGCTGCGGTGCCACGAGAGCGGCGCATGGGCCACCCATTCCATCGTGAGCAGAGTGCGGGACGGGTCGGTGATCGATGAAACTTCACGGCCCGAGATGTTGGGAATTCCCGGCAAGTTCACTCCGTTGAAGACATAACTCGTATAGACGTACCGTTTGCTTTTGCAGAACGGGCGGGCCTTTTCGGCGCCTTCGCCGTAACCGCGGTCGTCGGGACACGCGAAGACCTTGTCGTTGGCAGATGAGGCGCCCGTAAGCCCGGCATAGCCCTTGACCTGCTCCTTGTAATACCACCAGCCGCCAGGGGCAGGACTGCCATCCACGCGGGGCAACGTTTGGTCATGTTCGTCGGCGAACTGGAGCACGGCTCGATTCACCTGTCGCACATTCGCCAGGCACAGGTTCAACCTGGATTTTGCCCGCGCTTGCACCACCAGGGGCACAACCACAGCCGCGAGCACGGAGAGAACTGCCAGTACGATCAACAGTTCCGTCATCGTGAAGCCAGAGGGTCGCATCGCCGTCATGCACCGGTAGATGAAGGGGCGGCTTCGCATCGTCGCCTTAGTTGCGCGCCACCGCCACTGCCGGAAGTTCCGACATGTTGGCGGGCGTGATCACTTTGAACATTTGCTCAAATGCGCTCTGCGAATTGCTGGCTCGTGCTGGCGCATCCGGCCGGCTCACCACGGCGGCTGATAACAATCGTCGATCGAAGATTTCTTTCAGATCCACCTGCAGCGGCATCGCGCCGGAACACAGAGCCAGGACGGGTAGCCTCTTGGCGCCCAGCCTGGCCAACTGCTCGTCGCTGAGCAACGGCGGCCCCAGAAAGGATACAATCACATCATTGCTCCGGCCCTGGCGCATCAAATCGAAAAAATCTCCCGGTGGTACGCTCACCACACGCAACGGATCGACCTTCAGCAACCGCATGGAGGAGACAACTTTGCCCGACTTCTGGATCGCCTTCACAAAGCCGTCCAACTGCGCGGCTGCGGCTGGGACCTGAAACGGTTCCTTGTCGCGGGCGATGACGATGAGGCGCCCCCCAGGCTCCAGCAATTTGATGGCTTCTGCGGCCAGCACCTGTCCCACTTTCTCGTGCAGCACACGATCAATGGGTGTGGGTTGGCGCTGAAAGAACACGCACAACCATACCGCGGCCCCCGCGGTGGTCGCCCCTGCCATCCAATTGATCAGTTTCTTGTTTGCCATGGACCTCACTCCGCTTTATGCGGTTCCATTCAGCACTGTTTTTCTCCAGCCAAATTCGCCATCACTTCGAGTTCCTTTGGACGCGGATTCGCCATCTTAAGACCTGTGCGCACGGACACAAAAGTTACATTCAGGTAACGTCGGGCTGTTAGGCCAAGCCTGACGTGGATTGATTTTCGGACGAGGATACCGCATGGTCGAAGCTCAGGCAACCAAAGATGAACCTTGCTCCGGATCGGCTGATCGCTGTCATCAACGTCATGACGGCCGCCCTGGGGATATCATTTCCCCTTCATCTGGGCGCGGGCGGGCAATCGACCGTCCCGGGCCGTGACCTGTTCGCCGATGGCGCCGTAGGGCGCATTCGGTTGGAAATCTTGGCCCAAGGTCTGGAATCATTGCGGAGTGATCCCCGTCAATACGTCCGCGCCACGTTGCGTGAGGGAACAAATGTTTTCCAGGACATCGCCGTGCGGCTGAAGGGCAGCAGCAGCTTTCGACGCCTGGACGACAAACCCGCGTTCACTGTGAACTGCGCTCATTTCAGCGCCCGCCAGCGCTTTCACGGTCTGAGCAAAATTCATCTTAACAACTCCGCGGAAGACCCAAGCTATCTGAATGAGAAGTTGGGCAGCGAACTGTTCCGGGCCGCAGGCGTGCCGGCGCCGCGTGCGTCGCATGCCTGGGTCGAATTGAACGGCCGCAAGCTGGGGCTTTATGTGTTGAAGGAGGGATTTGCCGAGGAATTCCTGGCGCAGCACTTCCAACGGACGGATGGGAATCTCTACGAAGCGGAAGCGGAGAGAGCGTCCGATGTTACGCAGCCGCTTAAGCGAAATTCCGGCAGCGGCAACCCGGATGGTTCGGACTTGCAGCGGCTGGCGGCAGCGGCACAAGAGCCCGATGCGTCCCGGCGCTGGACGGCTCTGGGCGATGTCCTGGATATGGACCGTTTCCTTTCGTTCATGACGACGGAGGTGCTGAGCGGCCATCGCGACGGCTATTGCCTGGCCCGGAATAATTTTCGGCTGTATCACGATCCGGTGTCGGACAAGTTCGTCTTCCTGCCTGATGGCATGGACCAGTTGTTCGGCCGGCCAGACTTTCCAGTGCAACCGCACATGGCCGGTTTGGTGGCCAAGGCGATCATGGAAATCCCTGCCGGCCGGCGCGCATATCGCGAACGGTTGACGAATCTTTTGACGAACAGCTTCACGATCGAAGCGTTGACAAACCGTGTACGGGAGTGGAGCGCCGCGATGGCGCCAAACCTCACGCGCGCCGAGGCGCGAATGTTCCAACGCGAAGCGACCGATCTATGCGAGCGCATCCGGCAGCGTGTGCTCGATGTGTCGCGCCAACTGGCCACGCCTGAGCCGGCGCTCGTGCAGTTCCAGAACAGCAGCGCTGGCCTGGGTGGCTGGATTCCAGTGGACGCTGCGGCAGACGCTAAGCTCGAAAAGACGGTGTCCTCCGGACGACCCGCGCTGCACATTCAGGCGGGGTCGCGCGCCGTGGCATCGTGGCGAACCAAAGCGTGGCTGGAAGCAGGGCGATATCGCTTCGAGGGTCTGGCGCGGACGGCGGGTGTGAAGCCCGCTGCATCCGGCAGGAACCACGGCGCTTCGCTCGTCGTGTGGGGGCGGAAAACATCCGGCACGCGGATGCTCGCCGGTGATTCGGACTGGACAAAGTTGCAGGTCGAGTTCGAAGTTTCCGAGCGTGAAACGCAAGTCGAGTTCGTGTGTCTGTTGCGTGGGGGCGAAGGGAATGCCTGGTTCGATGTGGATTCTCTCCAACTGGTGCGTTTGGAGCCAAAGGATGAGTGACAATGGCCGGCCAGCGATCCGGCCTCTGCTCACAAGGCGCCGCGCGCTTCCGAAAAGGTCAGCGCCTTTTCGGTTTTTGCAGAACTACCAGCCCATTGGCGATGGGGCGGTTGGCGCCGTCGCACGGACTGTTCATCACTTTGCCATTGAGCCAAAGCGTCGCCGATGCGCCGCCGTCGAGACTCAAGGCCAGTTCGCAGCCCAGCTTTTGCATATAGTCACGCAATTCGGCCAGGGTCATGCCAACAGACAGCTTCGGTTGCCGCCCGTCCACTTCCACAAGGTAGATGTAATCGCGGCTGACACCAACGGCTGACCGCGGATGGCGCTCGCCAACCGAACGATACTTGTAAGCCTCCGACTGCGGAACGTGGAGTGGCTGCTTTTGCCCGCCGCGCACCAGCACGTAACCGCCGCTGATGGCAGTCCTCACGCCAGTCAAAGCCGGCACCGTATCCGTGGAAATCTTAATCAGCGTGCCGGCCTCGGCCTGAGCTGCGGCTGGAGCGTTCGTCAACAAGGCCGGCGAAAGCGATAGCACTGCCACATCCTTGGTCAAAGGGGAGTCCCCGTCCGGACGGGCCTGGCGGATCTGCGCACTGTATTCGCGTCCAGCCTGCAACGGCAGCCAGAGTCCCCCGCCAGTCCGCTCCAGGGTAAGCTCGCGCCCGCCCCGCGTTTTCGTCGAACTGCCGAAGCGCGGCGTGTAAAGCACGGCGGCGCCACTCACGCGCTCTTCGTTCAGCCCGATCGGAGTCACGCTTCCGTCCGGCCAGGTGACTTTGAGTTGCGAGATGACGTTCGTAGCCTGCGGATGGCCCGCGACGTCGAGCCAGAAGCTCGCCTGGTCCGTCGGCGCGCTGACAAGTTCGCCCCCGAGGATTTGCAGGCCGCGCGGGTCGCCGAGATACGGACTCCCGGGGTCCACGACATAGAAATCGCCGTTGAGCGCAGCCACCGGCACGCCTGCGTCGGGCGGCAGCGCCTGGATCTGATCGACGAGCGTGCTCAACCCAACCACTGTTCCTTGCGACAGCATCGTGTGCAGTTCCAGATCGGGCCGCGACCGTGCAATCTTCACCACGTGAATCGACCAGGGAACGCTGGGGACCTTGTCGTGCTGGTAGGAAATGCCTGGCGCCGGATTCGGGCCGCACGACACCATCAGAACAGGCAGCGCTGTCAACACGATCAGTCTGGCCACGACACCGCGCTGCAGAAACACCGCGCCAAATATCTTCAACATCGGGAACAAAACTTTTCCACTCATACCGGGCCAGTTTGTCCAATGCAATACCAGAAGCCTGCCCCTGCAATCATGGGACGCATCTTCTCAGTACCACGAAGCCGTATCGACGCAGTAAAGGAGCGCGGACGTCTCGTCCGCTTCGTCGAGGCAAGCATTGCTGGAGATGGAACCAGGCTGGTCATTTGTAGGTTCGGGCGGACGAGACGTCCGCGCTCCTATTGCATCGTTACGCTAAAGAAAGTCCGGGACGACGGTTCGCAAGTGGCGACGCCCCACTGCGATTGAATTAAGCGGAACGAGCGGATGGGCAGGATTCTTAATCTGAATCGTAATCAATCGTAATCTTACTGTGAACGATCCGACCTGAAACTCATTTAAGGCTTGACCGGGGGCGGTGGAAGAGGCGGTTGGTTCATTAAATCAGTGCGTACTTGGCGTGGTGGAATTCGCAGTCCGCCCTGGGCTCCAACACCCGCGGCTGTCCTGGCATCGTAAGTGGCTGCACCCGGAGCGCCATAGGTTGTGACTCCGGGCGGGGGTGTTCCAGCCGCCTGCGCCGGTTGAGTTGCGCCGAAAACCGTCACGCCGCTGCCTCCTGCGGCAGGATTGGCTGGATTGACGGCGCCCGCGCCGGGGTTGGGAAAGGCCGTGTTAAGCGGTGGCGGCGCTGGGTTCGTGGGCAACACATGGGGTACCCCGGGCACCCCGGGAGCAGAAGCGGTTTTCTGAACGTCAAAGGTGATGTTCGTTTCTACCGTGCCGTTGCGGATTTTCACCTGGTTCTTCTCCAGGTCGATGGCAAGCACCTCCACGGAGCCGTCGCGCTCACCTTCCCGCAAGATAGGTTTTCTCGGAACAGCCGCTTTGCCGGGTTCCTGCTCGACGATCTCCAACAAGGCTCGTTTGGATGAGGGGCCAAACATGCTCGTGATGCCAGTCAAAGTCACTTTGGCCAACGGAGCAGGAGGCGGTGGCGGCGGAGCATCGGAACCGGGTGGCGGCGGTGGTTTCAAACCAAAGGCGTTACGTTCGATGATGGGCTGATAAGGATTGGACGTGGAATCCGCCTGGGCCTGGAGCATGGCACTTAGCGCCAGGACGCACGCAAAACACCAACGGTCGTACCCATTCACCTTCACAATGCGAAAGATACCCGAATACTGAGGTAACGCCATACTAAAATCCGCGGTGGCGATGACCACCCAAGACCACCCTGGAGCCGTAAAATCCACACGCTTTGCCCCGGAACAGGACCGCGCAAACCGGCCCGCGCGACCGCGAATGCGCCTTTAGTTTCTGACTTCGAAAACCTGGCCTGGCTGAAGCTTTTTAACGCGTAGACCACAGAGGAACGCAAAGGAACTCTCTCTGCCCCGCTACACTGCTATCCATCGAATGGTAGGGATTCCCAACCACGAGCGCCGCTGCCGGCGGAGCTATGATGCTGAGAATGCCGATTACCAAAGCCGACACAGGTGCTGCGAAAGTCATCGTACCAGGCAAACACCGACCTGCACCCTTTTGTTGCGGGCGAACGAAACAAGAGGTGCGCTCAAGGATCATAAAGTTGTTCCTGGGTAGCGCATCGAGAGGCTGCGGCTCGACCGCCGGGACATCGGGATTTCGCCAATCGAGTAGGGGGGCTTGCGCCTCCTCACCTGTCACACCACCCGGCGTGCCTGCTCGACACGGGGCGGTTTGCGGAAAGGATTTCGCCTGAGGCAATCATCGCTGAACAGGGTATCAGTCATTGTAGGTTCGTGCGGACGAGACGTCCGCGCTCCACGACTAAGTGATGTGGGCGCCCTGGGTCTCAACGTAGGCCGCATAAAGAGACTGGCTGCCGGTCATGAACAGTCGATTGCGTTTGCCGCCACCAAAGCAAACGTTGGAGCAGATTTCGGGCAGCAGTATTTGCCCAATGCGCTGACCATCGGGCGCGAAGACGTGCACCCCGTCATAACCATCTCCCACCCACCCGGCACTGGCCCAAATGTTGCCATCCACGTCCGCCCGGATGCCATCGGCCACGCCGGCTTTGCCATTGAGTTCCATGGAGCAGAACCTTTTCCCACTGCGTAGTTTCGTGCCGTCCATCACATCCCAGACCTGTATTCCCTTTGGATCGGAACCGCCCGTGTCGGCAACGTAAAGTTTCTTGTAATCGGGTGAAAAGCAGAGGCCATTGGGTTTGGAGAGGTCATCGGTGACCAAATCCATTTTCCGGTCTTTAGGATCAATGCGATAAACGGCCTCCTTGAGGTAAAGTTCGCCCTTGTTTCCCTCGTAGTTCATCATGCTGCCATAACCGGGATCGGTGAACCAAATGCCGCCGTCTGGATGTACCACCGCGTCATTCGGCGCATTCAGCAACTTCCCCTGCCATTTGTCCGCGAGCATGGTCACGCTGCCGGTGTGTTCGTATCGGACGACACGACGGTTGCCATGTTCGCAGGCGATTTGGCGTCCCTCAAAATCGAACGTGTTGCCATTGCTGTTGCCAGCCGGCTGCCGGAACACGCTCACGTGTCCGTCCTCTTCCAGCCAGCGCATCTGGCGGTTGTTGGGAATGTCGCTCCATAACAGGTAACGACCCACTGCGTTCCAGGCCGGACCTTCGGCCCAAAGCGTTCCCGTGTGCAATCGTTGAATGGGCGTGTTGCCCAGCTTGTATTTCTCGAACCGTTTGTCGAGCGCGACGATGTCCGGGTCTGGATAGCGCACGGGTTTCTTTCCCGTCCAATCCCGTTCGGCGCCCGAAACCGGGCGCGCCAAGGCCGCAGCGGCAGCGGCGGCGATCGTCCTTTTCAAGAACGATCGGCGATCCACGTTGAAACCTTGGGATTCTGATTTTGGAGTATCGTCGCGAAGGTCAGACATCATATTAGGCATGGCCGGAATTTTGCACCGTGAGTTTTCAGAAAACAATCGCATAAAGCTGCAATCCAATCTGCTGCTTTGCCTGTCGCCGCAGAACTGATTTACTCAACGGCCATGAAATTTGACAGGTCGCAAATCTTTGCCCGATGCGCGCGGCTTGGCCTGGCTGTTTATCTCTCAATGGCCGCTCGAGCGCTGGCAGCAGAAACCGGGTCCGCCTGGCAACGAATCGCGCCTTTCTTCAAGCCGCCCGCCGAGTTCGCGGATGATCTCGGAAAATACAAATCGCCTTTGAAGTTCTCCAATGGCCGGCCCGTTGTCACTGCGACCGAGTGGCGTCAACGCCGACAGGAGATTTTGGATGGATGGCAAAAAGCAATGGGATCGTGGCCCCCGTTGCTGGAGAAACCTGCCACTGAATTCCTGGAGGAGAAACGTCGGGAGAATTTCACGCAACATCGCGTACGCATCGAAATTGCGCCCAGGCAAATGAGCGACGGCTACCTGCTCGTCCCCGACGGCAAAGGACCCTTCCCGGCCGTGCTGGTGCCCTACTATGAGCCGGAGACGAGCATTGGCGTGAGCAAACAGGAGTTGCGGGATTTTGGGTATCAACTGGCCAGACGCGGATTCGTTACCTTGTCCATCGGCTCGCCCGGTGGCGATGCGCGCAAGCCGGCAACCGGCGAAGTAACCTGGCAGCCGCTTTCCTTTCTCGGCTATGTCGCGGCTAATTGCTGCAACGCACTCGCAAACCTCAAGCAGGTGGATGCGGCTCGCATTGGAATCGCAGGCCATTCCTATGGCAGCAAATGGGCCATGTTCGGTTCCTGTCTTTACGAAAAGTTTGCCTGCGCGGTGTGGTGTGATGGCGGAATTGTTTTCGATGAGAGCCGTCCCAACGTCAATTACTGGGAGCCGTGGTATTTGGGGCAAGACCCGCTCTTGAAGCGAAAGCCAGGCGTTCCCACAAAGGAGAATCCTCGCACCGGCGCTTACAAGGAATTAGTCGAAGGCGGCCACGATTTGCACGAACTGCATGCGCTGATGGCCCCGCGGCCCTTTCTCGTATCGGGCGGCTCGGAAGATGCGCCTGAACGATGGCAGGCGCTCAATCATGCCGTCGCTGTAAACAAGCTGTTGGGTTACACCAATCGCGTCGCCATGACAAACCGCAAGGGCCACACACCGACTCCTGAATCCAACGAACAGATTTATCTTTTCTTCGAGCACTTCCTCAAAGCCAACCGATCTCAGCTCTAGAGCGTTGAACCTTCTTCCAGCTTGAGCCGCTTCAACACCTCTTGCGCCAGCACCTCATAGGCGGCGGCGCCGGCGCTGTATTTGTCGTAATGAATGATTGGTTTGCCGAAGCTCGGAGCTTCCGCCAGACGCGTGGTGCGCGGAATGACCGTGTCAAAAACCAGGTCCGCAAAATGCAGACGAACCTCGCTCACGACTTGATGCGAGAGATTGGTGCGCGCGTCGAACATGGTCATGAGCACGCCCAGCAATTGCAGTCGCGGATTAACACCCGTGTCACGCAACTGAGCCAGGATGCGATTGATCATGGAGATGCCCTCCAGCGCGTAATACTCGCATTGCAGCGGGACCAACAGGCCGTCCGCCGCGGCAAAGGCGTTCAGCGTCAAAATGCCAAGCGAGGGCGGGCAGTCGATCATCACGACTTCGAAACGCCGGGTGTCCAGCACCGGCTGCAGCGCCTGTGCTACGCGCTGAAGATGATTTTCTCCTCGAGCCAGTTCCAGGTCTGCTCCGCACAAGTCCACTTCACTCGGAATGATGTCGAGGCGCTCCAAAGCGGTGTTCTTGATCTTGTCCAGGAGCGTGCCTTCACCCAGGAGCGGCCGATACGCACTGGCGCCTTCGGTTTTTTCCAGCCCCAGTCCGCTGGTGGCATTGGCTTGCGGGTCGAGATCGAAAAGCAACACCCGTTTCCCCACTGCCGCCAGACATGCCGCGAGGTTGACGGCTGTCGTGGTTTTCCCGACACCACCTTTCTGATTGGCAACAGCAACAACACGCGTGAGCACGCGGCAGATTTAAGCGGAAAACAGCTTGGTTGAAAGCGTTAAATCGCCGAACCGTTGATGGTCGAGCGCGCCGACCTCCGCTCTCATTCACCTGCTCAACCCATCGACTCACTTTCAGGGCCACGAGCCGGACAACTACCCCTGCTGCGAACAGACCATCAACGCTCGAACTCAACTCCGGCCCTCGACGCGAGCACCTTTTCCGTCGGCACATAGTTGGCGACAAAATCGCGTCGGAACTTCGCGAAGGTTCTGTCCGCAAGGTGCGCGCGCATGTCGGCCATCACTTTGAGGTAGAGGTGAGAGTTGTGCACGCTGAGCATGCGCAAGCCGAGGATTTCGCCGGAGTTTAGAAGGTGCCGAAGGTAGGCACGAGTGAAATTCCTACAGGCATAGCATTCGCAGCCGTCCTCAATCGGACGAAAGTCCCTTTTGTTGAAACCGGCCTTGATGCTGATGGTGCCTTTGGCCGTGAACGCGGTGCCGTTGCGGGCCACGCGGGTGGGCAGAACGCAATCGAACATGTCCACCCCCCGCGCCACCAGTTCAACCATTTGGGCGGGCGTACCCAGGCCCATCGCGTAACGCGGCTGATTTTCCGGCAGAAAGGGAACCGTCAACTCCACCGCTTTCATCATCTCCGGTTCCGGTTCGCCCACGCTCACCCCGCCGATGGCATAGCCATCGAATTGCAGCGCGACCATGGCCCGGGCACATTCCTCGCGCAATGCGGCGTCGCTGCCGCCTTGCACGATGCCGAAAACCGACTGTGTCGCGCCGCGCGGTTGTTCGCGACATTCTCTGGCCCAGCGGATGGTGCGTTCCACGGCGGCGCGCATCTCCACTGGAGGACTGGTGTGAGGCGGGCAATTATCAAAGACCATGGCGATGTCGGCGCCGAGCACTAACTGAATTTCCATGACTTCTTTGGGTCCAAGGAAGAGCAATGAGCCATCCAGATGGGAGCGGAATTCAACCCCGTGCTCCTGAATCTTTCGAATGCTGGCCAGGCTGAAAACTTGAAAGCCTCCGCTGTCGGTCAGGATCGGTCCCGGCCAGCTCATGAACTTGTGCAGGCCGCCTGCTTCGCGAATGATGTCCAGTCCGGGGCGGATGTATAAATGGTAGGTGTTGCCAAGAAGGATTTGGGTGCCCATTTCCTGAAGTTCGCGCGGATCGAGCGCCTTCACGCTCGCCTGGGTGCCGACGGGCATGAACACGGGCGTGTCGATAACTCCGCGCGCCGTCGTGAGCCGGCCCAATCGTGCCTTCGAACTCGCGTCGGTCTTCAACAGCTCAAACATGTGCCGGAGATTGAGGGATGAGCGACGTAAAAACAAGACGGAGGCATGAAAACGCAATGGTGATGCCTGAGGTGTGAATGACAAAGAGCCGGGTCCGGTTGTTACCCGACAGCGGCGTGCATCACGCGCCTTAAATTACTCGCCACGTTCCATCACAAAAGTTAGAGTCGGACCCGTGAGCAGCCACCGTCCAGGTGCGGGCATGGAGTCACTGGGGGCGCGAGCACGCACCCTGGAGAAGCTCTATTCCTTTTCCAAAATCGCCAGCCTTATCGTCATGGCCGTGGGGCTGGTGGCGCTCGTGGGTTGGTTGTTCGATGTGGAGTTGTTAAAAAACCTCCTGCACCCACAGCGGGTCGCCATGAACCCGGCCACGGCCATCACCTTCATCCTGTCCGGAACATCCCTGTGGCTGCTGCGCGCCGAGCGCTCCGATCGCGGCTATCTGATGGGAAATCTGTGCGCCGCGGTCGTGGCGGTGGTGGGCCTCCTGATCCTGGCGGGCTATTTCTTTCATTGGGATAGCGGCATCGACCGTCTGCTCTTTCGCGACAAGCTCGATGTGTCCGGCCCGATTCCGATTCCCAATCGCATGGCGCCGAATACGGCTTTGGGATTTTTACTGGCGGGATTGGCGCTGCTCTGTCTGGACGTCGAGTGGCGAGGCGGTTTTCGGCCTGCGCAATTGTTCATCCTGGGGACGTTGCTTGTGGCCGTGACGACGTTAATTGGTTACGCGTACAGCATCATGTCTCTTTACCAGATCGGGAGCCAACGCATTCCGATGGCTCTCAATACCGCGCTTGCTTTTGCTCTGCTGGGTTTGGGTGTGCTGTTCGCACGGCCCGACCGCGGCCTGATGGCACTGCTGGTAAGCGACACAGCAGGGGGAGCCAGCGCGCGGGGACTCTTACCGGCGGCGATTCTGATTCCCGTCGCCATTGGGGCGCTGAAATTGTGGGGCGAAAAACTGAATGTGTTTGGCCCCAACGCAGGCACGGCGTTTTTTACGGCGTCGATCGCCCTGGTCTTCGCGCTGCTGATTTGGTGGAATGCCCAGTCGCTGTTGAAGACCGCTCGGGAGCGCGAGCGCGCCCAACGCCGCCTGGCCGTGCAATATACGGTCAGCCGTGTGCTGGCTGAGAGCACCGTGCTGGCCGATGCGATTGAAAAGATCCTGCAGGCGATTTGCGAAACGCTTGACTGGCAGGTGGGTGGAATGTGGGACGTGGACAGGCGCTCCAACTCGCTGAATTGCGTGCAGGTCTGGCACCACCCCGCGGCCAACGTGGCGGAATTCGAGACCCTCACCCGCCAGGCCACGTTTCCGCCCGGGGTCGGATTGCCGGGCCGCGTCTGGAGCAGCGGCAAACCGGCGTGGATTCCGGATGTGGTGGAAGATCCCAATTTTCCGCGCGCCCCGGTGGCCACGAAAGTGGGATTGCACGGTGCCTTTGGCTTCCCGATCTGGCGTGGCAACGAAGTCCTGGGCGTCATGGAGTTTTTCAGCAGCCGGATCGAGCAGCCCGATGAAGATCTGCTGGAGATGCTTACCGCCATTGGCAGTCAGATTGGCCAGTTCATCGAACGCAGGCGGATGGAGGCGGCGCTGCGCGATTCCGAAGCGCTCTATCATTCCCTGGTGGACACGCTGCCCATTAACATTCTGCGCAAAGATCTTCAGGGCCGGATTACGTTCGGCAACAAGCGCTACTGCGAGGCGATGGGCAAACATCTCCACGAGTTAATGGGCAAAACGGACTTCGATCTGTTTTCCAGGCCGCTGGCCGAAAAATATGTGGCCGACGATCACAGGGTGATCGAGACGGGCCAGGTGTTTGAAGACATCGAGAAACATGAGAGCCCCCGCGGCGAAAGGCTCTACGTGCACGTGCTCAAAGCCCCGGTGCTGGACGCCCAAGGCGCCGTCGTCGGCACACAAGTCATCTTTTGGGATGAAACCGAACGCAAACGCGCCGAGGAAGCCCTGGCTAAAACCGCTGCCGATTTGGAGTGCTCGAACCGCGAACTGGAGCTTTTCGCTTATGTGGCTTCACACGATTTGCAGGAACCGTTGCGGATGGTGGCCAGTTATACGCAGCTTTTGGCTCGGCGCTACAAGGACAACCTGGACGCCGATGCCCGCGAGTTCATTACGTTTGCCGTGGACGGCGCCATCCGCATGCAGAAGCTCATCAACGATCTGTTGATGTATTCGCGCGTCGGCACCAAAGGCAAGCCGTTCGAGCCCATGGAGGGCGAAGACGTTCTTCATGCCGTCCTGAGCAACTTGAAGATCGCCATTCAGGAAAGCGGCGCGGTGGTAACACACGATCCTCTGCCCGCGGTCAGTGGCGATCCTGTGCAGCTCATTCAGTTGTTTCAAAACCTGATTGGCAACGCGATCAAGTTCCGAGGGCCGGCCGCGCCGCGAGTTCACCTCGGAGTCGAGAAGAAGGGCAATGAATGGATTTTTTCCGTGCGCGACAACGGCATCGGCATCGAGTCCCAATACTTCGACCGCATCTTCGTTATCTTCCAGCGCCTGCACACGCGGGAGGAGTATCCGGGCACGGGCATCGGCCTGGCCGTTTGCAAAAAGATCGTGGAGCGCCATGAAGGGCGCATCTGGGTGGAATCGGAGCCGCGGAAAGGCGCGACGTTCTTTTTCACGATGCCGGTAATGAAACGAGGAACCTGAGCGAAACGGGTGGAAAGGCTCTGTGCGACCGGCAAACGGCGGAAGCAGTTAGCCTGGTAGGGTTTCTGCGTATTCCAAGGCAGGTCTTTGCCCGATAAATTAGTTCCCAACACGAGGATTTGAGTTTTGCTTTGATTCGGGTGGCGGACTGTTTCTTCAGCGGGTTTCCCCAAACCCCACCTCCTTGGCGTCTGCCGCCCGAATCGTTTGTCGCCCCCCACTCGCGCGTCCTCTTTCCTGCCCTTTGTCGTGTCCAGTTTCGAGTTGAAAGAGTAGGCGCGACCTCCCACACTCCAAGGCAAACCGGTAGATCCATCTAGCGAACGGAGCTTTATGAACGAAGGCAAGCCGATTGAAATTCTTCTCATCGAAGACAATCCCGGAGATGCCCGTCTGGCCCTGGAAGCCATTCGCGAGGCCAAGGTGCACAATAACCTCACCTGGGTGGCGGACGGCGCCGAGGCCATGGCTTACCTGCGCAAGGAGGGAAAGCATGGCAAAGTCGCGCGGCCAGACCTGATTCTGCTCGATTTGAATCTACCGAAGAAAGACGGGCGCGAAGTGCTGGCCGAAATCAAGGCTGACGATAGACTCAAACGCATTCCGGTAGTGGTGCTCACCACGTCGGTGGCCGAAGAAGACGTCCTCAAGGCTTATAACCTCAACGCCAATTGTTACATCACCAAGCCAGTGGACCTGGATCAGTTCATCAAAGTGGTTAAAACAATCGAGGACTTTTGGCTGACCATTGTTAAATTACCATCGGAGTAACCATGGCCCAGGTGATGAACCATGATGTCGCGACAGTGGAAGCCACGGAAACTCCCGTTTCCACTCCGGCGCCGCCTTCGCTCAAGGTCCTGCTCATCGAGGACAATCCGCTCGATGCGCGCCTGATTCAGATCATGCTGGCCGAAGCCGGCGCCGGATTGTTCTCGGTCGAACGAGTGGACCGCCTCGCCGCGGGACTGGCCCGTCTGGCCAAAGGAGACATTGGGATGGTGCTGCTGGACCTCTCGCTGCCCGACAGTCACGGGTTGGGCACCTTTGAAAAGGTCCACGCCGACTTTCCCAACGTTCCCATCATCGTCATGAGCGGACTCTCCGATGAAACGGTCGCGGTTAACGCGGTGCACGAAGGGGCGCAGGACTATTTGGTCAAAGGACAGGTGGGCGGCCCGTTGCTCGTGCGCGCGATGCGATATGCCCTGGAGCGCGTGCAACTGGCCAAGCAACTGGCCAGCTACGCCGAAGAGTTGCGCGAGCGAAACGCGCAGATGGAAGCCGACTTCGCCATGGCGCGCGAAATCCAGCAGATCTTCCTGCCGCAGCAGTATCCGACCTTTCCGCGCTCGGTGTCTTCCGCGCAAAGTGCGCTGCGTTTTCATCATCGCTATCTGCCGGCAGCGGCCGTGGGTGGCGACTTCTTCAATGTCTTTGCTCTGACGGACACGACAGCCGGAGTTTTCATCTGCGACGTCATGGGCCACGGCATGAGGGCGGCCCTGGTTACGGCCATCATGCGGGGCTTGGTCGAGGAATTGATTCCGGTGGCGGCGGACGCCGGCAAATTTCTGACCGAAATCAACCGCAGCCTTCACACCATTTTGCGGCGCACCGACGAACCTATGTTGTCCACGGCCTTGTACCTGATTGTGGACGTGGCTGAGGGGGAAATGCGCTACGCCAGCGCCGGACATCCCAGCGCTTTTCGTGTGCGCCGGGACGTGGGCGCGGTTGACACCTTGAAGTCTTACGATCCACGGCACGGTCCGGCGATGGGACTCTTTGAGGATTCAACCTATCCCGTTTGCCGCTGTCCCTTGGCCGCAAACGATCTGTTGTTATTGTTCACCGACGGCCTTTACGAAATTGATGGCGCGAATCAGGAGGAGTACGGCCAGGAGCGTCTGCTCGCGGCCGTGCGCCAGCGAGTGACGCTGGCGCCCGAACCCTTGTTCGACGAAGTGCTGGCCGATGTGAAAGGATTTTCAGGCAACAAAGAGTTTGATGATGACGTCTGCCTGGTCGGTGTGGAAGTCATGCGCGTGGGGCGCAGTGTCGCTGCCGGAGGTGTTCCATGAAAGCAGAGCGGGCTCCGCTGAACCAGGATCGCTCTCTGGCAGAGATGCTCGTGGGAAGCATCTCGGTGCCAGTCGCAGCCCGGCAAAGGCGCCAGGTTTTATTTGACCGAGCCTCACCCTGGAGACAACCGTTATGAATGGACGCGAGATTGAAATCCTGCTGGTCGAGGATAACCCTGGCGACGCGCGTCTGACCGTGGAGGCGCTCAAAGAAACCAAGCTGCACAACAAGCTCAATCATGTCTGCGATGGGGTGGAAGCGCTGGCCTACCTGCGACGTGAAGGGGCTTATGCCAACGCCTCTCGTCCCGACTTGATTCTGCTGGATCTGAATCTTCCGCGCAAAGACGGGCGCGAAGTGCTGGCCGAAATCAAATCCGACAATCGTTTGAGGCGCATCCCGGTGGTGGTCTTGAGCACCTCACAGGCGCAGGAAGACGTTTACAAGGCCTACAACCTTTGCGCCAACTGTTACGTGAGCAAACCAGTGGACCTGGACCAGTTCATGAAGGTGGTCCGGAGCATCGAGGATTTCTGGCTGCGCATTGTGAAGCTGCCCATGGAGTGATTTCCATGAACCCATGAAAAACGGCGGCGACACGGCAATCATTCGAATGGCTCGCTCTGCGGGAAGCCTGCCGTTCTTTGCCAGCCTGCGCGTGCGCCTCATGCTGCTGGTGCTTTTGGCGCTCCTGCCGGCCTTGGGTTTGATCATCTACACGGCATTGGAACAGCGGCGCCTGGGCATCCAAGCGGCCGAGGATGAAACCTTGCGCATGGTGCGGCTCGCCGCCACCACTCAGGACCAGTTAATCGACAGCGCGAAACAGATCCTGGTGACTTTGGCCCAACTGAAAGTGGTGTACGATCATGACGCCGCAGCGTGTCGCGCTATTTTCACCAACATCCTCAAGGAACATCCCGTCTATGCCAACATCGGGCTGATTCGTCCCGATGGGTTGGTCTTCGCCAGCGCCCTGCCCCTGACCAACGAAGTCAACTTGGCGGATCGCTCTTATTTCCAGATCGCCACCAACACACGCGCCTTTGCCATCGGCGAGTATCAGTACGACCGAATCAACAGGAAATCGACCGTGGACCTGGCCTATCCGGCCATTGTCCAGGATGGGGAACTGCGCGCGGTCGTGTATGCAGCCTTGGACCTGGCCTGGCTCTATGGTCTGATGACCAACGCCCATCTGCCGCCCGGTTCCTCCATGACCGTGTCGGATCACAATCGCGTGACACTCGTTCGTTATCCGGATCAACGCTACGTCGGAGAGCAACTACCGCCATCAACGCGACCCCGCTCGCCGCCACAGGCTCCCGAGAGAACTCGCAAAATCCTGAGCCGCGACGGCACCTGGCGCCTCTACGCGAGCACGCGCCTGGGCCGTGCCGACACCAATGCCGTCAGCATCTCCATTGGCATTCCGCTGTCCGTCGCCTACGGCCCCGCCAAACACATGCTTCGGCGCAATCTGCTGTTTTTGACCATGGCGGCTATGCTGGCAGCAGCGGCCGCGTGGTATGGCGGAGACATTTTTGTTCTGCGCCGCGTTCGCGCGCTGCTCGATGCCACGCGTCGGCTGGCCGCAGGCCAATTGGGAGCGCGCACCGGTGTGACGACCGGCAAGGGTGAGTTGCACCAACTCGCGCACGCGTTTGATGAAATGGCTGGGTCTCTCCAGCAACGCGTGGCCGAACGCGAACGTGCGGAAGCGGAATTAAAGAAGCTCAACGAAGAGTTGGAACAGCGCGTGGCCGACCGCACTCTCGACCTGAAACGCTCCAATGAAGATTTGGAACAGTTCGCCTACGTCGCGTCGCATGACCTGCTGGAGCCGCTGCGCATGGTCACCAATTATCTGCAACTGCTCCAGGAGCGCTACCATGGCAAGTTGGACCAGAGCGCCGACGACTTCATCGGCTTCGCTCGCGAAGGCGCCGAGCGAATGCAGGTTTTGATTAACGATCTGTTGCAGTATTCCCGTGTCGGGACCAGGCCGAAGGAGTTCCGGCCGGCCGACACGGACAAAGTGCTGAAGGACTCATTATCCAATCTCAAAGTGGCGATCGACGAAAGCCGGGCCAAAATCACTTCCGCTCCATTGCCGACGGTCGTGGGCGATCCCGTCCAGCTCACGCAGTTGTTTCAAAACCTCATCGGTAATGCGATCAAGTTTCGTGGCGAACAGCCTCTCGCCATCCACGTCGGCGCCGAACAACGGGATGGCGCCTGGCAATTCTCCGTGCGCGACAACGGCATCGGGATCGCATCCAAGGATTTCGAGCGCATCTTTATCATCTTTCAGCGCCTGCACGCGCGGAAGAAGTATCCCGGCACCGGCATTGGCCTGGCCGTGTGCAAGAAAATCGTCGAGCGACACGGTGGCCGCATTTGGGTGGAATCCGAACCGGGCAAAGGCACAACGTTTTACTTCACCCTCCCGGCGAAGAAAGCTCAGCGCGCCTTCTAAAATTGAGTTTATCTTTTGTCCGAAGGCGTTCATCCTCTGCTTGAAACCGGGAAACGATTGTGAAGACCGAAGCGTCCGGCGCCAAACTCAAAGTCTTGCTGGTCGAGGATAACCTGCCCGATGCCCGGTTGATGCAGGAGTATCTGGCGGATGTCCCCGGCACGCCGTTCGAACTGGAGCACGCCGAATTGCTCGAAGAGGGGCTGGCTCGCCTGGCCAAAGGCGGCATCGACCTGGTGCTGTTGGATCTTTCCTTGCCCGACAGCCTCGGCCTGGAAACCTTCGCCCGCACTCACGCGGCCGCTCCGCAGGTGCCTATTATTGTCCTCAGCGGGCGCGATGACGAATCGCTTGCCATTCAAACGGTCCACGAAGGCGCGCAGGATTATCTCGTCAAAGGCCATGTGGACAGCCGCCTGCTGGCGCGCGCGATGCGTTACGCCATCGAACGCAAACGCGCCGAAGAAGCCCTCGCTTACGAACGCGACCTTTTTCACACCCTCCTCGATAACCTTCCCGACCGCATTTATTTCAAGGATGCCAAAAGCCGCTTCATCCGCATCAGCCGGGCGGTGGCGAAACAGTTCAAGATCAAGCATCCCCGCGAGGCGATGGGCAAGACAGACTTTGACTTTTTTGCCACCGAACATGCCCAGGCCGCGCTCGGCGACGAGCAGGTGGTGATGCAGACGGGCCAGCCAATCCTCGGCAAGATCGAAAAGGAAACGCTCCCCGACGGCACGGTTACCTGGGCGCTCACGTCCAAATTGCCTCTCCGCGATAAACAAGGCCGGGTCATTGGAAACTTCGGCATTTCGCGTGACATCACAGCGCTGAAGAAGATCGAGGACGAGCTGGCTGCCGAACGCAATCTCCTGCGCAGCCTGATCGATAACCTGCCGGATTACATTTACGTCAAAGATGCCCAGGGGCGGTTCATCGTGGACAACATTGCCCACCGGCAGTTTGTGGGCGCGAACTCCTTCGACGAGGTTGCGGGCAAAACCACGTTCGATTTTTTTCCGCAGGAACTGGCCAGGAAATTTTCCTACGACGATCAGTTGATCATGGAGTCGGGCCATCCACTGCTCAATCGTGAGGAGCTGGTGGTGGATCGCTTTGGCAAACAACACTGGCACGCGACCACCAAGGTCCCGCTGCGTAACAATGACGGCCGAATCGTAGGCCTGGTCGGCGTCAGCCGTGACATCACGGAACGCAAGCTGGCTGAGGAGCAGTTGCAGCGGGCCAATACAGAACTGGCCCGCAGCAAGACCGAACTCGAAAACGTGCTGGCCGATTTGCAAAAGTCGCACGAGGAGTTGAAGGCAGCGCAGTTCCAGCTCATCCAGGCGGAGAAGATGCAGTCGGTGGGCCGCCTGGCTGCCGGCGTGGCGCATGAGGTCAAAAACCCGCTGGCTATTCTGGGGATGGGCATCGATTACATGACCAAGAATCTGGTGTCGCCGGACGAGAACGTGGCTTTGATCCTCAATGACATGAACGAAGCGCTGAAGCGGGCCGATTCGATTATTCTTGGGCTGCTGGACTTTTCCGTGCCGCGCGCGCTCGATTTGCGCGCGGAGGACCTCAGCGCGCTGGTGGAGCAATCTATTGGCCTGGTGCGGCACGAACTCAGCGCCTATCCCATCAAGCTGGCCCGCCAGTTGGACGAACACTTGCCGGCGGTTTATCTGGACAAAAACAAAACCAAACAGGTCTTCGTCAATATCCTCACCAACGCGATTCATGCCATGCCCCAGGGCGGCACCTTGCAAGTGCGCACTTACTCAAAGCAGCTTCAAGCGGGAGAAATTGACCACGATGCCGGCTCCCGGGTGGCGGATCGTTTTCGCGTTGGAGAAACCGTGGTTATCACCGAAGTGATGGACACAGGCACGGGCATCTCGGAGGAAAAGCTGGCCAAAATCTTCGATCCATTTTTCACCACCAAGCCGACGGGCAAAGGCACGGGATTGGGATTAACCGTAACCAAAAAGATCGTGGAACTGCACGGCGGCACCATCGACATCCAAAATCGCCCGGAAGGCGGCGTGATGGTGAGGGTCATGTTTAAGGTTTGAATGTACCGAAACGGGTGCGATTCCGTGGTTCCTACCCATGAACAGCCCTTTGCATGGAGTTCCGCCTTCGGGTGGTCGGGCGCTCGACCGGCTAAAGCCGGAACTCCGTACGGGAGCGCTCGATGGTTCATGGTCCCAATGCGCGATCGCGAGACCGTGGGAGCTCTCCATGGACCGAGCAACGTCCAACGCTCAACTTTCAACGTTGAACGTTCAAAGTCGGATGTTGAACGTTGGTCCGTTTCGATGGTTCAATCCCCGAGAGATGGATTGACGCCCGGCGCGAAACTGCTATCCAGAGAGAGGACTGATGGAAAAGAAACGCATCTTAATCATCGATGATGAAGCCAGTTTCACGCGCATGGTGAAGCTGAACCTCGAGAAGACCGGACTGTTCGAGGTGCGCGAAGAGAACAAAGCCAGCTATGCCGTGGCCGCAGCGCGCGAGTACAAGCCGGATCTCATACTGCTGGATGTCATTATGCCGGCGATGGACGGGGGCGATGTTGCTGCGCAAATCCAGAACGACCGCCATTTGAAGGGCACACCGATTGTTTTTCTGACAGCGACTGTTTCCCAGCGTGAAGCCGGCGTGGAAGGGCTCAACAGCGGCGGCTGTTTGTTCCTGGCCAAACCCGTCACGGTGGAAAACCTGATTAAGGCCATTAACGAGAACGTCCGCAAACCTGAGGGAGCCGAGCAGGCCGACTAGAGTGATTGCCCGAATTCATTTGCGATTGCAACGTATTGGACATGCTGCGGGTCGCAGACCCGCGCTCCCGGAGCGCGCCTCTGTGAGGCGCAGCAGCCTTGGCTCTTGGTTTGGTCGGAAATTATTTTTGGCAATCGATATAATTCAGAAAATCCGGGTTACTGAAAACGTCCAGAACACGCCTCACCGTTCGCGGATCAGTTCCAGCACCTTGCCTGTAGTCTCGCTAGCCTGAACTGCCGTCATCAGCCCCCCGCGCACTTTTACTTCTACCTCTCCTTTGGCCATGGATTTTTCTCCGATGCCAACGCGGATCGGAAAACCAATCAACTCGGAGTCCTTGAACTTCACGCCAGGCCGTTCTTCGCGATCGTCGAGGATGACCTCCACGCCCCGGCTGCAAAGGTCCGCATAGATTTTCTCGGCTAACGTCATGACGGGACTTCCGGGCGCCACGGTCAGCGGCGTAATACAGACGGCGTAGGGCGCAACCGACAATGGCCAAATGATGCCGTCCTTGTCATTGGATTGCTCGATGACAGCTTGCAGGGTGCGCGTGACGCCGATTCCGTAACATCCCATCACCGCTGGCTGCTGCTTTCCCGCCTCATCGAGGAACAACGCGTTGAGCGCGGTGCTGTATTTGGTGCCCAGCTTGAAGACGTGTCCGACCTCGATGGCGCGCTGGACTTTCAGTGGCTGGCCGCAAGCAGGACAAGGCTCGCCCGCAGAGACCATCCGCAAATCCGCCCACCGCGACACGGCGATGTCGCGTTCCATGGAGACATTGCGCAGGTGGAATCCATCCTCGTTTGCGCCGGTCGTCATGCCCGCGGCTCCACGCAATCGTTCATCTGCATACACCGGCTGCGCGGTCGCACCCACCGCTCCCAGGCTGCCAGGCCGCGCGCCCAGAGCAGACTGAATCTCCTCCGCAGTGGCTGGGCGAAAATTCTCGGTCCCAAGCATTCTGGTCAGCTTGGCCTCGTTCAATTGGTCATCGCCGCGCACCAGGACCATCGCGATTTTGCTTTCCACCAGATAGACCAACGTCTTGATTTGGCGCTCCGCGGCGACGTTGTGGGGAGGTTTCGTCAGAGCGTCGATCGTCAACACGCCGGGTGTAGGAAATTTTTCGGGCAGACTGCCGGCTTCCTGGGTTGAGGAAGGACGGAGCCCGCTCATGGCCTTTTCGATGTTGGCCGCATAATCCCCGCGCTCGCAGTAAACCATTTCATTTTCGCCGGTCTCGGCTGGCACCATGAATTCATGCGAGAACTTTCCCCCGATCGCGCCTGTCTCCGCTTCCACCGCCATGGTTCTCAAGCCACAGCGGCGGAAGATGCGCGCGTAAGCATCATACATTCGTTGATAGCTTGCTTGCGCCGCTTCGTCCGACACATCGAAGCTGTAGGCGTCTTTCATGATGAATTCCTTGGCGCGCATCAGGCCGAAGCGCGGCCGGATTTCATCCCTGAATTTGGTTTGGATCTGATAAAAGTTCTTCGGCAATTGGCGGTAGGAACTCACCTCTCCCGCCACCAGCGAGGTGATGACTTCTTCGTGAGTGGGGCCGAGGAGCCATTCCTTTTTTGCGCGGTCGCGCACTTTGTAGAGAACGTCGCGCATCGTTTCGTATCGACCGGATTGCTGCCACATTTCCGGCGGCTGCAACGCGGGCATCAAAACTTCGAGCGCCCCGGCGCGGTCCATCTCTTCGCGGACAATTTGCTCCACTTTGCGCAGGGCCCGCAGGCCCAGCGGCAGGAAGGTGTAAAGACCGCCCGTCAGCTTGCGCATCAGTCCGGCGCGCAACAACAGCTTGTGCGAAGCGATCTCCGCGTCGGCAGGCGTTTCCTTCAGAGTCGGGATGAATGTTTGCGTCCAACGCATGGGGGAAATTACGAATGACGAATTAGGGATGTCGAATTATTTCTGGAGATGGGCCCGGCAGAAATCGGCCACACGACAGGTGAGCGGGTTACTTCACCGTGTTGACCAACGGCGTCAGCCCCTGCACGCGCACTTCGAGCCGGTCTCCCGATTCGATTGGCCCCACGCCACTCGGCGTGCCGGTGAGGATGATGTCGCCGGGCACGAGCGTCATGTTGGTGGAGACAAAGCTCACCAGATGAAAGCAATCGAAGATGAGCTGGCTGGTGTTGGAATTCTGGCGGAGCTGGCCATTCTGGAAAAGCTGAATGGTCAGATCGTGCGGATCGATCTTGGTCTCCACATACGGTCCCAGAGGGGTGAAGGTGTCGAACGACTTGCACCGGCACCACTGGCTCTCGGAGTTCTGAATGGTGCGATCGGTGATGTCCTGGGCCGCTGTGTAACCAAAAATGTAGCGGGCCGCAGCCGCGGGGGTGACGTTGCGCACTCGCCTGCCGATCACCACGGCCAGTTCGGCCTCGTAGTCGGTACGATGATTTGGAAAAGGGATTTCCACTTTGGAACCATCCGGAATGAGCGACGTTGTGGCCTTGAACCAAAACAACGGCACCTTGGGGAGCGGCTTGCCCGATTCCCGCGCGTGGTCGGCGTAATTAAGTCCGATGGCAATGATCTTGGTGGGATGGACCGGCGTCAGTGTGCGCAGTCCTTTGAAGGGCGTGGCCCGTTTATCAAAGGAAGGCGATCCAAAGACATCGCCATGCAAGCGGAACAGTTCGCCGTCCACCACCTTGGCGTAGAATATTTCGTCACCTTTTTGGAATCGCCCAATTGCTGCCATAGAGTGCTGGCGCGCATTAGTAACAAATGGCCGATGGCCATCGCAAGAGGAAAGAGGTGGAACGATTCCAGGAACGCATCCTGAGGGCGTGTTGCCCAAATAATCTCAGGGAGGGCGAGCGTCCTCGCGAGCCATACTGATCGAAAATCGCGAGCAACAGGGCTCGTCAGGAGCCTCGCCTCCCGAACATCGCAGCCGCCATTCGGGCAACATGTCCTTGACAGTACCACCCTTGGATGGGGGCTGGAAACCTCTGCACGTGCCGACAGGAATGTCGGCGTTACGTTGTTTCTCGAACTTGAAGCCGGCGCTTTTTGTCACGGAAACCTTTTTGTCGCCACAGAGTTTATCTTCAGGTATATTCGCGCCTATGATGAAGGCTGAGCGACACTTGAGATCTACTGCCACGTTCGGCCTTATGCTTTTCCTTTGCGGCACGCTGTTTCGTGCGCCCGCCGCCGATGTGCTGGACTGGCGCCAGGAGAAGAATCGTGTCAGCGCCGACATCACCTCCTGGGATCTCTACCAACTCCTGGAGAACATCGCGACCGTGACAGGCTGGCAGGTCTTCGTTGAACCCGAAGCCAGGCTGGCCGTCTCTACGAAATTCAAAGACCGCCCGCCCGGCGATGCGCTTCGGTTATTGCTGGGCAATCTGAGCTTTGCAGTCCTGCCCCAGACCAATGCCGCCTCAAGATTGTTAGTCTTCAAGACCTCGATGCAGGATGCGACCAAATTGATAAAACCCGCCGCCAAGAAAGTCGATCCCACTGCCAAACGCATTCCCAACGAACTGATCGTCACGCTCAAGCCGGGAGCGAAAATCGATGAGCTGGCCAGGAAACTCGGCGCCAAAGTGATTGGCCGCGCCGATGGCTTGAATGCCTATCGGCTGCAATTCGAGTCTGCCGAAGCCGCGGAGGCTGCCCGCGAACAATTGCGAGACAACCCCGATGTCGAAGCTATCGATAACAATTATTTTATGCGGCGTCCCGAACCACTCGATGCGCTGACTTATAGTTCGGCTTCCCCGCTCAATCTCACCCCCAAGGCGGCGGGAGACTGCAATCATCCGATCATTGGATTGATCGACAGTGCCGTTCAACCGCCGGGCGGAACTTTGAACGACTTTCTGCTGCCGTCCATTTCCGTTGCGGGGGAGGCAAAGCTGCCGGACAACCAGCCTTCTCATGGCACGTCGATGTTCGAAACGATCTTGAGAGGCCTTTCCTTTGCCGGCAAGGAATCGGCGGCGAAGGTCCTGCCGGTGGATGTGTATGGCAGCAATCCCATCACCTCCACCTTCGATGTTGCCAATGGCATCGCGCAGGCGATCAAGGGCGGCGCCAACACCATCAACCTCAGTCTCGGCAGTTCCGGCGACAGCCAGTTCCTGCACAACGTAATCAAGAGCGCTTCCGAGCAAGGGGTCCTGTTTTTCGCCGCGGCTGGAAACGAACCCGGCACGGCGCCAAGCTATCCTGCGGCTTATCCCGAAGTGATGGCGGTGACGGCGGGGACGCGAGACGGCTCGATTGCCCCTTATGCCAATCGCGGTGACTTCGTGGACCTGGCCGCGCCAGGCAGCTCGATTGTTATCTTCAACGGCCAATCCTTTCTCGTCATGGGCACATCGGCGTCCACGGCTTATGCTTCGGGTCTGGCGGGCAGCATGATTGATTGCAATAACCGATCGAGTGCCCAAATCTCTGCGGCAATGCAGACGCTCTTGCCGGTAAGAAGGTAACCAGGCGGCTCTATGCGGCTGCCGCACTCACGAACGTATCGGGTCCTTGTAGTCGTTGCGCTGGTCGCCATCAGCGCGAGCATCGTATTTATCTGCGTGCCACCGGAACCCTCTTACAACGGCAAGCGGTTCACCTATTGGCTCGACCAGCTTCCAAGCACTCTCGTGAATAACGAAGGCAGTGTGGCCATGACACTTCCAGAGGATTCGATTAGCAAAAGATGAGTGATGAGACTGCGCTCGGATCACCTGCTTCCCTTGGATTGACTTGGATTCCCCTTGCAGCGTTCTTTAACTCAATTACCCTGAACTCGTGGTCTGGTTGACCGACCGAAATTATTTCTTGATGGCCGTGGTCCTTTATGGACTGAGCGCGCTTTACTCGATTTTTCTGTTCCGAAAAGGTTTTCGCGAAGACAACCGAATCAATTACTGCCTGCTGCTGGGGGCCTTTGCTTTTCATACCCTGGCCATGTTTGAGCGCGGGTTCCGGCTTGACCGCTGCCCCATCCATAACCTCCACGAAGCAACTGTGTTCGTCATGTGGACGATGGTGGCGGCTTATCTGGCGGTTGGATTATGGTCGCGGCTGCGATTCCTGGGCGCGTTTGCTTCGCCGCTGCTGTTTGCCATTGGCATCTTTGCGCTGATGCCGGGGCTGGATGAACTCAGTGCCAGGCCGCAATTCGGCGGTGGCTGGCTGAGCCTGCACGTGGCGCTCTTCGTGCTGGCTTACGCCGCCTTCGGATTAAGCTCAGTGGCCGGCTTGATGTATCTCACCCAGGAGCGCGATCTGAAGACGCACAGGGCCCGGGCCGTGTTTTCCTTGATGCCGCCGATTCAAAGGCTGGATCTCGTGGCCGGGCGCCTGTTGCTGGCCGGTTTCGTTTTGTTGACTGGGGCCTTAATCGTCAGCGCCATCGGCGCCACGCAATTTGCGGGACTGAAATTTGCGGGCGATCCCAAAATCCTCTGGTCGCTCTTTGTGTGGTTGCTCTATCTGGCGCTGGTCATCATGCGCTGGCGCTTCTCCCAGGGCGGGAGGCGCTTCGCATGGGGTTCCATCGCCGGATTCGTTTTTGTCCTGCTCACGTTTTGGGGCTCAAGCCTGCTCTCACCCATTCACCGTCCTTGAACATGCGAACCAACCGGAACGACGGAATGCTGACAGGTTTTGGACTGCGTCAATCCTCTGGCCCTTTTGAAACTGCGAGCGGGCAGGATGTTTTCCAAAAGCGGCAGAGGACTGCCGCAGTCCAAGACGCTATCGCGTTGTTCCGGCCCGCCGCGCCGTTGGTGGCGCCGCCGTTCGTGATTCTTTAGCTATGCCTCTCGTTGTCATCGGCCTCAGCCATCACACCGCGCCCGTCGCTTTGCGGGAGCGGTTCGCTTTTGCCGAAGCGCGGGTGCCGGCCACGCTCCAACTTTTGCGCGAATCCGGCATTGCCCAGGAGGCAGTCATTCTCTCGACCTGCAATCGGGTCGAGATTTATGCCGTGAGCGCCCTCGAATCGCGCGAGGCATTTGCAGCCTTGCAGGAGTTTTTGCGTCATTGCCACGACCATCGCGATCCATTGACGGGCGAGATTTACGCCTTCACCGAACCGCAAAGCGTCGAGCACCTGTTCAAAGTGGCCTGCGGACTGGACTCGATGGTGTTGGGCGAAACGGAAATTCTTGGCCAATTGAAGAAGGCCTACAATCTGGCGCTTCAGCACGATCATACGGGCGTGCTTTTGAACAAGGCCTTCCAAAAGGCCTTCAACGTTGCCAAGCATATCCGCACCGAGACCAACATTCAGCGCGGCAGCGTCTCGGTCGGCTCGGTAGCCGTCGAACTGGCGGAGAAAATTTTCAGCTCCCTGGCCGATCGGCAAGTGATGGTCATTGGCGCCGGAGAGACCAGCGAAAAGACCGCGCGCGCGCTCTTATCGCGTGGCGCCCGGAGCATCCTGGTGTCGAACCGTTCGCACGAACGCGCCGAGGCGTTGGCGAAAGAGCTGGGCGGGCGCGCGGTGCGCTTCGAGGACTGGGCGGCTGAGTTTCAGAAGATCGACATCGTCATCAGCAGCACGGCAGCGCCGCATTATGTCCTGGACCGCTCCAAATTGGAGCGCCTGATGCGACTGCGGAAAAATCGTCCGCTGCTCCTGATCGATATTGCGGTGCCGCGTGATATCGAGCCCGAAGTCAATTTTATGGAGGACGTCTTCCTCTACAACATCGACGATTTGCAGGCCATTGCCGACGATTACCTCAGACAACGAAAGGAGGAGATCGCCCGCTGCGAAGCGATCATCGCCGAAAAGGCCAAGGCGTTGTTTGGTGCTCGACCCGCCACGCACTTTGCCCCCGAACGGCGCCCTGCTTTCGGCCACGAATGACGCGCGCTCTGCGGCTTGAGCCATGGCTTCCGGCAAAGACCCTGTGATCATCGCCACCCGCGGCAGTGCGCTTGCCCTGGCGCAGGCTCATCTGGTTTTTGACCAGTGCCGCGTGGCTTTTCCCGGACTGCGCTTCGAGATCAAAACCATCAAGACGACCGGCGACAGACTGCAAACCGTGTCTCTGGCTTCGGCCAACCTGCCAAAGGGGCTTTTCACGAAGGAACTGGAAGTGGCCTTGCTCCGAGGCCAGGCCGACCTCGCGGTGCACAGCCTGAAAGACCTGCCTACCGAGCTTCCGGCGGGCCTGAAACTTGGGGCCGTGGGCAAGCGCGCCGATGTGCGCGACGTGCTGATTTATCGCGATGGCTTCGCAGTGGGTCCTGGGTTTTCTGGTTTCCAGCCGCACCTTAAGAGTCTTCCTCAAGCGGCCACCATTGCTACCAGCAGCGAGCGGCGCCGCGCTCAACTGCTGGAACGGCGACCGGACCTGAAAATCATTCCCATCCGCGGCAACGTGCCCACGCGCCTGCAAAAGTTGGCGGAGCAGCCTGCGTTCGACGCCATCATCCTGGCCGCGGCGGGACTGGAGCGGCTCGGTTTTCAAATCAGCGCCGAGGGCCGTTTGAGTGGGGATGCCGTGCCGGAAGGATTGCTGGCGACACGATTGGAACCGGAAGAAATGCTCCCCTGTGTCGGCCAGGCCGCGTTAGGAATTGAAGTCCGGGCTGACGACGGACGCATCGTGTCGATTTGCGAGCGGTTGAACCATTACAACACGCAGCAATGCGTCACCGCCGAACGGGCGTTTCTTAAAGGCATGGGCGGTGGTTGCCAGATTCCAGTAGCCGCCTATGCGGAGGTGCTCGGAACCCAGCTTCGAATGCGGGCAGTTTCGTTTCTGGGTCAAGGCGCTCGCCGCGGTGAAGCGACACGACCGATGACTGAAGCGGTGGATTTGGGGCTGCAATTAGCCAGCCAGTTGAGAACATAGCGTGGACTGGCGGGAAAAGCTCCAAGCTCCAAATTCCAAGCTCCAGAGAAACACCAAACTACAAGCTCCGAACCTCACCGCGGTGGGCGTGCAAGGGCGACCGCATGGGCGTTGCAGCTTGGAGTTTCTCGGATGTTTGGGGTTTGGAGCTTGGTGCTTCGTCCAGAGTCGGCTTCCCCGAATTTCAGATCCCTTTGTTTAGGATTAAGAACTCAAACGCCACGATCATTTGCTGAATCCTCAATGTTAAGCCTTGCCAAACGAGCTTGCATCCCTAGATTGTGCGGCTCGATAAGCTCGAAGCTATGATACTTAGCTCTGTGAACGCCCTCCTGGCGCTGGCGCCGACGCCGAGCCAGCCGGGCCAGCAGCCTGCCGCGCCCTGGTGGACGAATATGGTGCCGCTGCTGCTGATGGTGTTTATCTTCTACTTCATTTTCATCCGTCCGCAGCAGAAGAAATCCCGGGACCATGCCGCTCTGATGAAGACCATCCGGTCCGGAGACAAGATCACGACCACCAGCGGCATCATCGGCATCGTGGTCAGCGTCAAAGAAAAAAGCCTTTCCATCCGCTCCGCCGATACCAAGCTGGAAATCTTGAAGTCGGCGGTCGCCGAAATCACCGAACGGTCGGGCGAAGCGGCCGAATCCAGTTCCTCCTCTTAAATCCATGAAGCGATCTCATCTTTGGAAGTTACTCCTGACGATATTTATCGTTGCCTGGGCCGCCTTCGAAATCTATCCGCCCAAGGGCCGGAGCGTGCTGGAAGTGTTCAAGGAGCGGGCCCAGAAACCCGACGCCACATTCACGAATATTCTGGAGCGGGCGCACGAGCTGGAAAAGGAACTGCCGGGCCGCACCTATGCCAATCTCAAGGAAGCGGTCGGCACCAACGATATCACCCGCTATTTTCCCCAGTTTAATGCCAAGGGTGAGAAGGACCCCAGCAGTTATGTTTTGCATCGCTTGCAGCAGACCGCCGCGGGCAAAATCAAGCTTGGCCTGGACTTGCAGGGTGGGACGTCATTCCTGGTCTCGATGGACACCAATCAATTGGCCCAAGGCACGGAAAAAGAGAGCGCCTTGGCCAATGCCGCGGAGGTGTTGCGAAAACGCGTTGACAAGATGGGTGTGGCGGAACCGATCATCCAACCGTCGGGCAGCGACCGGATCGAGATTCAGTTGCCCGGCTTGTCCGAGGCCGACAAAGAGACAGCGCGCCGGCAGATCGAAAAGGCCGCCTTCCTCGAATTCCGCATGGTCCACGAGGAGAGCGAGCGCTTTTTGAGCGAGAATATCATTCCCCCCGGATACGAAGTCCTGAAGGAAGAGAAGAAGTCGAGTGACGGTTCCAAGGTGGCCATCGCTTATCTGGTCAAGAAAGGCGCCGAGCGCGGCCTGACCGGCAAGTACGTGAAGAATGCGACGGTGTCGCGCGATCTCGCAACCAGCCAGCCGGAAATCAATTTCGAGTTTGACAGTGAAGGCGCCAAGCTCTTCGCCGAGATCACTCGGGAGTTCAGTCCCAAGGGAAACAAGTTCTACCAATTAGCCATCGTGTTAGACGGGGACCTCTATTCGGCCCCTCGAATTCTGGGAGAAATACCGGCTGGGCGCGGGGTCATCCAGGGCGACTTCGAATATGTCGAAGCCCGTGACCTCGCCAACGTGCTTGAGAATCCGCTGGAGGCGCCGGTTAAGGTTATTTTCGAGAGCACCGTCGATCCCTCGCTGGGCCGGGATTCCATCCGCAGCGGCATGGTGGCATCGGTCATCGCCGCCATCTCGACCTTCGCCTTCATGTTCATTTTCTATTTTTTCGTCGGCTTCATCGCCAATTTTGCCCTGGCCCTCAACGTGTTGATCCTCATGGGCGTGATGTGCTCGTTTGGCACCACGCTGACGCTGCCCGGCATCGCGGGCATCGCGCTCACGATTGGGATGGCGGTCGATGCCAACGTGCTCATTTACGAGCGCATCCGCGAGGAGTTGGCCGCCGGCAAATCGTTGCGCGGTTCGATCGTCGCCGGCTACAGCAAAGCCTTCGGAACGATCTTTGACTCCAATCTGACCACGTTGATTTCGTCCGTGATCTTGATCACGATGGGCACGGGCCCCATCCAGGGCTTTGGTTGGACGCTGACCTTTGGCCTCTTGGTCAGCATGTTCACTGCCTTGGTGGTCACGCGCTTGATCTTCGACTTGTTGCTGCACCGCAATTTGATTAAGAGCATACGCATGCTGCCGGTCGTCAAGGGCACCCGCATCGATTTCCTGCGCTGGGCCAAGCCCTCCTTCGTGGCAGCGTGGTTGGTAATCCTCGTGGGTATCGGTTGGGGTTTTAAGCGTGGCATAGACGTTCTGGGGGTCGAGTTTACGGGAGGGGACAGCATGACCATGAGTTTCACCCAGAAGATCGGTGTGGATAAAATGCGCGACGTGATCGGCAAGCTCGGCGTCGGCGATGTCATGATCCAATACCAGAGAGATCTGGGCACTGGCAACGAAACCTTGCGTGTGACCACACGGGACGCTGGCGGCGCCGCCAACGCCGCTTCAAAAGTGGAAACGGCCCTGAAAGAACAGTTTCCGGAGGCGAAACTTCAGGTGGTCGCCCGTGACAAAGTGGGCGCCACGGTCGGCAAGGAAATTCAGCGCAGCGCCATCGTGGCGTCGCTGTTGGCATCCTTTGGAATTCTGGTTTATGTGGCCTTCCGCTATGAGCTGTCGTTTGCGGTCAGCGCGGTGGCGGCGCTTCTTCACGATGTGCTCTTGACCGTGGCCTTCTACATCCTGTTCGGGCGCGAATTCAACGGTGTCTTTGTCGCGGCCATCCTCACCATCATCGGGTATTCCATTAACGACAAGATCGTGATCCTGGATCGCATTCGCGAGGACCTCAAGCTGGGCGTGCGTGGCTCCTTTAAGGAGCTTATTAACCTGGCCCTCAACCAGACGCTCAGCCGCACCATTATCACGGGCGGTTCCGTCATACTGTCAACCATCGCCCTGCTGCTCTTTGGAGGTGGAGCGATCAAGGATTTTGCGCTGGCCTTTCTGACTGGCGTGATCGTGGGCACGTGGTCGTCCCTCTTTGTGGCCGCGCCGCTGGTCCACCGGCTGAACAAGGGCAACCGCCCCAAGACGGGTTCGCAAGTCATTATCGAAAGCGCCGCCACGGCCCGAGTCTGATCTTGCTGCTTCTCCCTGATGCTTGCAGTGATTGAAATCACGCCCTGGCATTGGGCGGGATTCATCGTCGGCGTGTTGGTGTTTGTGGCTCTGGACCTGTTCGTATTCCATCGCCACGCGACGGTGATCAGTTTCAAGGAGGCGTTGTTTTGGACCGCAATTTGTTTTGTGCTGGCCATGGCCTTTGGTCTGGCCCTGGTGCCCATGCGCGGCAAGGAGGAGGCGCAAGAGTTTATCACCGGCTACATCATCGAATTGTCACTCTCGATGGACAATGTGTTTGTCATCGCCCTGATCTTCGCCTATTTCCGTGTCCCTCCGGAATTCCAGCATCGCGTGCTCTTTATCGGTTTCATCAATGCCCTGATCATGCGCGGCCTCATTATCTGGGCGGGCACCGCGCTGGTGTCGCGCTTTCACTTTGTGCTCTACCTGCTGGGCGCCTTCCTCATCTACAGCGGTTTCAAAATGCTTTTCTCGCCGGAGATCGGCGTTCATCCCGAAAAAAATCCCGTCATCAAACTGGCGCAAAAGTTCTTTCCGGTAAGCAACCACTTCGAAGGCACCCGGTTTCTGACGCGCGTGAATGGATGCCTGGCGCTGACACCGCTGGCGTTGGTCTGGCTGATGGTGGAAACGACCGATCTGGTCTTCGCGGTGGACTCCATCCCGGCTATTCTGGTCATCACCACCAAGCCCTTCATCGTTTTCACATCCAACATTTTTGCGATCCTGGGACTGCGCTCGCTCTATTTCGTGCTGGTGCGGATGATCGAGTATTTTCGGTATCTGAAGTTTGGCCTCTCGCTGGTCCTCATTTTTGTCGGCGCGAAAATGGTTCTGGAGATTGTGCATGTGGAAATCACGACCACCGCCTCGCTCCTCATCGTGGTCGGCACCATTGTGGGCTCCATCCTCGCTTCGATCGTGCTGGTCAAGCGCGAAGCTCCAGAGGAGGAAAAGAAGGATCCGGGCGGACCGCCGATTTCTTGACGCCTATTGAGTTTGCCTTTGTAGAAGGCGTGTTTATTTTCATGGGCGAAGCCAAGCCGCTTCCGGAAGCGGCTTCGCTCACAGCTCATTTAAGAAATGAAATATCGTTGGTCGCTCGCACCACCGCAGACCGCGCTGGCCACGTTCCTGGCGAAGGAATTGAATATCTCTCCCTTATTGGGCCAGTGCCTGTTGAACCGCGGCCTCAGTGAACCGGAACCGATCCAGCGCTTTATTGAGCCGCGTCTGAAGCATCTGGCCGATCCCTTTCTGGTCCCCAATATGGCTGCGGCCGTTGACCGTCTCTTTCGCGCGCGCGAGCGAAGTGAGAAGATGGCCATCTTCGGCGACTACGACGTGGATGGCGTCACGGCCACGGCGTTGTTGACGGAGGTGCTGCGAGGACTGGGCTGGACGGTGGAATACTATCTGCCGCATCGGATGGATGAAGGTTATGGTCTGAGTCAGTCCGCCGTTGAGAATTGTCTCAAAAAATTTCCTGTCTCACTGCTGCTGGCCGTGGATTGCGGCTCTACGGCGGCAAACACCATCGAGTGGCTGGGGCAACAAGGCGTCGATGTCATCGTTCTGGACCATCATCAGGTCGCCACTCCGCCGCCAAAAGCAGTGGCGCTGGTGAATCCGCAACTCGCGTCCGGCGGCATGCCTTCATTTCGCGAGCTCTGTTCGGTCGGTCTGGCCTTCAAACTCGCCCATGCCGTCGTTAAACGTGGCCGCGCGTCCGCCTTGCCCGCGGCTCTTGAATTTGATTTGCGTCCCTATTTGGATTTAGTCGCCCTCGGCACGATTGCCGATCTCGTTCCTTTGCTCGGGGAGAATCGCATCCTGGTCCGCAGTGGATTAGCCCGGTTGAACCAGACTCGACGCCCCGGCTTGCTTGCCCTCAAGGAGGTCGCCCGCATCTCCGGCCCGATTGGCGGCTACGAAGTGGGTTTTCAACTCGCGCCCAGGCTCAATGCCGCTGGCCGGCTGGAAAATGCTCTCGAAGCCCTTCAATTGTTGCTGGCGCGCGATTTGACGGAGGCAATTCCGATCGCCCAGAGGCTCGATTCACAGAACCGCGAACGCCAGAAGATCGAACAGGGCATCGCCGAGCAGGTGATCGGCGCGTTGCGTGCCCGTTTCGATGGCGCCAGGGATTTCGCGATCGTCGAGGGCCAGTTGCTCTGGCACATCGGCGTGGTTGGCATCGTCGCCTCCCGTGTTCTTCAGGAATTTTATCGCCCCACAATTATTCTTGGCGGGGATGGCAGCGAGTGGCGCGGCTCCGGACGCAGCATCGAAGGCTTCGATCTGGCTGCGGCCTTGCGCGAGTGCGATGAACTGCTCCTGCGCCACGGTGGTCACGCCCTGGCGGCGGGTCTGAGCATTCAAGCGGACCGACTCGACGCCTTCCGAACGCGCCTCAACGAGCTGGCCCGCCGCACCCTCAAACCCGAACAACTGCAACCTGCCCTCCGGCTCGATGCTGAAGTGGCGCCAGCGGACCTGACCTACGCACGATGGAAAGAGCTGGAGAAATTGCAGCAAACCGGCATCGGCAATCCACCGGTGCAGTTGTTCGTGCGCGCTGTCACACATCAACGGCCCTTACAGCGCATCGGCGCCGAAAAACGCCATGCCAAACTGTGGATCACCGATGGCACCGCCATGCGTGAGGCCATCATGTGGGGAGTCGGCGATGGGGCGTTGCCCGTGGGTCGCTTCGATCTGGCGTTCACACCCCAACTCAGCCAGTTCAACGGATCCTGCACCATTCAGCTCAAGGTGTTGGATTGGCGGCCGGCGGAGTGAAGTTCGCGTTCCACGTTCAGGATATGGGAATGACTCGAACGCGACCCCGGCTCGAAACGACATTATGACCTCCGCTATCATCGTTGCGGCCGGCCAGGGCACCCGCATGGGGCCGGGCACGGACAAGCTTTTTTTGGAAGTGGCCGGGCGCCCGCTCGTCGCGCACACCTGGGGGCGTTTTGATGCCGCCAAGTGCATCGATCAAATCACCATGGTCGTGCGCGACGGGATGCAGACCGCCTTCAAGGATTTGGCCGCGACGTTCCATTTTCAAAAACCATTCCAGGTCGTGGAGGGAGGAGAGCACAGGCAGGACTCGGTCTGGAACGGATTGGAAGCGCTGCCATCAAACTGCCAGTTGGTGGCCATTCAGGATGGCGCGCGGCCTTGCACGTCCGAAGAAATAATCACCGCCACGCTTCAGGCGGCTCGACTGGTCGGCGCCGCCGTCGCTGCCCGGCGCTTGACGGATACGATCAAAGAATCCGATGACAGCCAGCTCGTATCCCGGCATCTGGATCGGACGCGCCTTTGGTCTGTGCAGACACCTCAAAGTTTTCGCATCGAAGTCATTCGCCAGGCGCTGGCGGCGGTGCGGCAAAAGCAAATCGTGGTAACCGATGACACGGCGGCCTGTGAATTGATCGGACAACCAGTAAGATTGGTGGAGAATTCTGCGCCCAATCCCAAGGCAACGTTGCCCGCAGATCTCACTTATATCGAGATTCTATTGCGAAAGGCGTGATGACGCAAGGCTGCGGACTGGGACGAGACTGTCCTGGAGCCTGGCCAAAGGGATTTGAACTTGGGCCGACTCTGGAGGGCGTGTTGCCCAAATCTCGACTGCAATGTCCCGGGAGGGCGAGGCTCCTGATGAGCCCTGTTTTGCTGGTCATTTTTTCTCCACCATGGCTCGCGAGGACGCTCGCCCAACGCTCGCCCTCCCCTGAGATGATTTGGGCAACAGGCCCTGGATGAAGGCACCAGGCTCCAAACCACAAACACGCGAGAAACTCCAAGCGCCACCGCTCAACTCCATGCCCATCAGCAACGCCCCAACCAAATTTCACAAACCGTTCCTTGCCAACCTGCCTTCCTCCATTTACTGTGCGCTAAGCTAAAAGGTATTGTTATGAGACGACGTTTTTTCTACGGCGCGTTAGTCGCCGCACTCGCCCTGAACCTCTTCGCCGGCGCCCAAATCTATTTCTCCTCCGTCCAGGGCGCGGAAAAGGACGAGGCCTATCCGAACCTGAAGCTTTTCTCAGTCGTTTTGGAACGCGTGCGCAATGACTACGTGGACGGCGGGAAGCTGACTTACCAGGAATTGATCCATGGGGCCCTCAAAGGGATGCTCAACACGCTGGACCCTCACAGCGAATTCATGGAAGCCTCCAAGTACGAGGAGCTCAAAAAGGATACCCAGGGGGAATTCGGCGGCGTCGGCATCGTCATTTCGGTAAAGGACAACTGGCTCACCGTCGTCTCGCCGATGGAGGACACGCCCGGATACAAGGCCGGCATTCTCTCCGGCGATCGCATTATCAAGATCGATGGCAAGAGCACGGAGAAAATCAACCTCCAGGATGCAGTCAAAAAATTGCGCGGCGAGCCTGGCACGGAAGTAACCATTACCGTCCTTCGTCCCGCCAACGGCCAGGGTCAGGTTAAGGAATTCAAGCTGACCCGGGCGCAAATCAAGGTGGACACCGTCAAGGACATCAATGGCAAACGCGAATTTCCGCTCAGCGAAAATAACGTCGGCTATATCCGCATGGTGCAATTTGGCGAGCTGACCGCTTCGGATCTCGAAGATGCCCTCCGCAAGCTGGATAACCAAGGCATGGAATCGCTGGTCCTGGACTTGCGCGACAATCCCGGCGGCCTTTTGGATCAGGCCGTGAAAGTCGCGGAGAAATTTCTTCCGCGCGGCCAACTCGTCGTCTCCACCGAGGGACGCGATATGAAACAGAAATCGGAATACCGCGCCACGGGCCGGGACAGGCGTCCAAGCGTCCCGATGGTGGTTCTGGTGAACAACGGCAGCGCCAGTGCCTCGGAAATCGTGGCGGGTTGTTTGCAGGACGTCACGGCTTCGGGCATCTGCAAGGCCGTCATCCTCGGAGAGCAGACTTTCGGCAAAGGGTCCGTGCAAAGCATCCTGCCCCTGCAAGATGGTTCGGCTTTGCGGCTGACGACGGCCAAGTATTACACCCCCAGCCACAAAGTCATTCATGAGCGCGGCATCACGCCGGATATCCTCGTGCCCATGAGCGAGGAAGAGCAGCGGGATGTCTTCCTCAAGCGCACACCGGGCGGTATCGAAACCCTCGATCCCAAAGACCAGGAGCGGGTCAAGGACGCTCACGACGTTCAACTGGACCGCGCGATGGACCTTCTCAAAGGCATCGCTCTTTACAGCAAGCGCGCCCCCGCCATGGAGAAGCGCGCCAAAGGCGACAAGGTGGCGGCCAAGAGCCCACAGTTGTTGAATCGTTGAACGGTGAAGTGGTTAAACCGTTGAACCGTTAAAATTGTTAAATCGTTAAAATTTGCGGCAATGGCCGCTTTGTTTAACGATTTAACGCATTTAGCGATTTAACCCACCATGACGATTCTGGCGGTCGAAACTTCCTGTGACGAGACCAGCGTGGCCATCGTCCGCGAGGGGCGCATCCTTGCAAACATCGTCTCCTCCCAAATCCAGCTTCACGCCGAGTATGGCGGTGTCGTGCCGGAGTTGGCCACACGCGAGCACCTGCGCAATTGGCTGCCGGTGAGCCGCGCTGCGTTGCGCGAAGCGCGAGTCGACATTCCGGAGCTGGATGCCGTCGCGGCCACGCAAGGTCCCGGTCTTCCCAACGCGCTTATGATCGGCTTCAAGGCGGGGCAGGGCCTGGCGTTTGCCCTGCGAAAACCTTTTCTCGGAATCCAGCACCACGAAGCCCATCTTTATTCGCCCTGGGTTTCTGGCGATCCACTCGCCGCGGATTTTTCGCAATTCATTCCGAATGTTTCACTCATCGTCAGCGGCGGACACACCATGCTGGTCCACGTCCGCGCCGAGCTGGACCATCGGCTGCTTGGTTCGACTCTGGATGATGCCGCCGGTGAATGCTTCGACAAAGTGGCCAGGTTGATCGGCTTGCCCTACCCCGGCGGCCCGGAATTGGATCGCTTGGCCGAACAAGGCAATCCGAGGGCCTTCGATTTTCCGCGCCCGCTGCTGAAGGATCCGAGTGATGACTTCAGCTTTGCTGGTCTCAAGACCTCGGTCCGCTATTTCCTGCAAAAGAATCCCGCTCTGCTAAGCGATCGGCAACGAGTGCGCGATCTCTGCGCCAGCGTTCAGGCCGCGATCGTGGACGTGCTGGTGACCAAGACGACCAGGGCAGCGCGACGAATCGGAGTGAATTGCATCACCGCTTCCGGTGGTGTGACCCGCAATCGCGAACTGCGAAAGGAACTGGCCGCTGCCAGCGAACGTGAAGGCTCTGTCTTGCGACTGGCGGACAAAAATCTCTGCACCGACAATGCGGGAATGATCGGCATCCTGGCCGAGCGAAAGCTCCTTCAACACGCTCAGCCCACTCCAGTGGACGCCGACATCGAACCGAGTTGGAGGTTGAGTTAGAGTGATTGCCAAAAGTTGATCGGCGTAGCGGCGTCTCGGCAGAGCGCCGTAAAGAATGGGAAAAGACGGCGCTCTGCCGGGACGCCGCTACGGCCATGCCAAAGGGGAGAGGCTTCGGTCCTGGTTCTAAGCAGGAAATCAATCTAAAACGGCGCTACTTCCTGGCTTGTGCGGCCGGAATCATCCGGACCTTGTCTTCTTCCACCAATTCGAAGGCCAGATAGTTCAGCGCTGCCATTGCCTCCAACACGAAGATCGTTTCTGACGGCTGAAGTGCCGTTTGGCTGCGGACACTGAATTTCGCACTCGGCAAGGTCGGATCCAGCGGTAGAGACTCTCGCCCTAACAGCGTGGCGTACACTTCGAGCAGTTGCTGGCGATCGGCGTTTTCAAATTTCATCAATCCTGGCTTGGAGATCCTTATGGCCTTAGCCGCGCCTGCTGCCAGATCAAATTTGGGCAGCTTCTTCATCTTTCCAGGCGGGACTGCGAAGACAAATTTCTCGCCTTCCGCTACCATGGCAACGTCGGCGAGTAACAGCACTGCGTCGAGCATCCAGACGACTTCGTGGCGCGTGAGCGCTGTTTGGCTGCGAACAGTGATCTTGGCGAGCGGCATCCAGTCAGGTCGCAAAATGGTGCGGCCAGTGAGTTCCTGATAAACATCCAAGACCTGAAGCAGGTCGGCCTCCATGAACTTGATCAGACCCGGCGGAAAAACTTCTTCCTGGGTCGCGTCCGCCACTGGCAACCTGGCCAGCGAAGACAGGACCTGCACCTGGTTGGTGCGGAAGACAAAAATGAATTTGTCGCCATGCGGTTTCGTGAAGAGACCCTTCTCAGCCAGGGCCTGCTCGAGTGTTTCCGTGCCTGGCTCAACTCCCAACGCAGGACCGGTCTTGAGATCCAGACGAGCCGAAGGCAGCGCCCAAGAAGCAATAACCGTACGTCCGCTCCATTGTTGATAAACTTCGAGAACCTGCCTCAAGTGGGCTCCCTGAAAGTGAAATGTGCGCAGCGCCATCTCCTCGCCAGGCGTCAGGTCGAGCTTTAATTCCAATGGCTGGCCCGTCTTGCCTTCCCGCAACGTGACGGCTGCCGCGTTTTCGTCAATTGAGATGACCTCAAAGCCCTCCCAGGACTCGCCTTGTCTGAGAATAGGCAGTTTGGGAGGCCGATGGTTTTCGTGTTTTTCGAGAAGGGCATACTTTGTTGTCGGCTCAACAACAATGCCCGTAAGCTTGACTGGTTGTTCGGCGGGTTCAGCTTCGTTCGTGAGAGCGATCCCAAAAGCGACCATTAACCAAAAGACTAGGCCGTTCATCGTTACGTCTGTTTCACTTCTTCCGGACGACCTTAAGCGACTCCACATCGAACCAGGCTTCGCCTTTGCTCGCGCGCAGTTCGCAAACCAAAAGCCTTTCGTCCTGTCCTCCCGAGACCGTGAAATCGTATGCGATCTTTTGCCAGGGAGTGTCCCCTTTTGCCTTGTTGGTGCGTGACTCCTGCGAGATGCGAACTCCTGCCCCTTCACCTTTCTCATCCCGGATCGGGACGACGCCGGCTGTGCGGACCAGCGCCTCGAAGCGGTATTGACCCGCCTCCAGCAACACTCTCGCCCGCCAGGAAGCAATGCACTGCCCGTTGGCACGGATGTGGAGCGTCTTTTTGCTTCCATCGGCCACTTTGTCCAGCGTGGCGCTGCCTTGTTGGTCCATGGTTTGCCATCCGGTTATGGCCGCCATTCCCGCAGCATCGAACTGGAGGGGCTTCGGTTCCGGCGCGTTGAGCAGCCGTTCAAGGTTCTGGACGCGTTGAACGATCTGATTGCGCAAGTTGTTCACTGCGCCATCGTGATTTCGAGCCGCATCCGCACTGATGCTGGCCAGCACCGGACGAATGCGTGCCTGCAGCTCATTCATGCGATTGGTCAGCACGTCCACTTTAAAGACGTTCGTGAAAAGCGTTCCCACGCGCTGGCGATAGCGCTTTCGCCCCTCCGTCGTTGTGAGCACAGCCCGGGCAACAAGCCCGTCCATCTTGCCGGGAACAATGGGTCCATTCGGTTCCCAGAACATCTGGTCCATGCCATGAGGGAAGAAAACGATCTTGCCCGCAACCGGATCGTGATAGATGCGATAGTTATTTCGATTCATGAAATATCCATCCCAATGCCACGTCATGCTTTCGAGGGCGAGGAAGGAGATGAACCGGTCCATATCGAGCACTTTCTCCAGCCGTTCGATGCGCCGCGCGGGGTCGGGCTCCTGCGCGGCCTCGGCCAGTGTTTTCAAATCGGCGTGGTCCTTGACGTCTCCCTCGCCGGAGTCTTTCTCCAGCGGGTCAGTGATCTCGCGAAGAAATCCACCGTCATACAAGTTGCCTTTGGCGTTCTTGAAATGCCGCTTCAGAAAGCTCTTATCAAACCCTTCCTTGAGCACGTAAAGACCGCGGTCGCGTCCGTTCAACTCCACCCGCGCATGCGTTCCTCGGGGTGTCGGCACGCCCGCAGCCAGGAACAGATCGCCGCAGAGAATCTCCGTCATGTAACTGGGGTCCTGGACGGAATTGTTGAGATGCAGTTTGTCCAAACCATGAAACCTCTGGCCGTCTTTGAATTTGTCGAAGTTCAGGGTCAGCGCCGGGCGATCATCGAGGCCGCGAAAACTTCCGGCCGCGCCTTTGAGATGGATGCCGACGTCTTCGTAAACGGTTTCTCCTTCCTTGACTGTTGCGCGCACGTATTTCCGGTTGTCCTGCCGGAGCGCGGCGAGGTTCGTTCCGGTGGTTTCGATCTTGAGGCGGGGAACGGACCCATTGGTAAAGAGCGCCTCGCTGGCGTCGGGCTTCGATTTCGAGCTGTCCTTTGCGGAAGCAGCCGGTAAGGACGGGGCGACGGCCAATGCGAAACAAATGACGCCGATGAACCCCGCACCCAAGCCGCCAGAGCGACCGACGCACCCCCTCACCCCATCCCTCTCCCCCAGTGGGGGAGAGGGTGCCCGAAAGGCGGGTGCACCCTCGACTCCATCCCTCTCCCCCAATGGGGGAGAGGGTGCCCGAAGGGCGGGTGAGGGGGTTGACCGGTTTAGGGCCGCAATGCGTGTTGGCTTTGAGCTATTCATGGTTTTAGCCTCCGCTTTGCCAGAGCTGCTGACTTCATATTTTGAAGGCGTCCCGAAGCATCGCGATGCTTTTGGCCACGCCGCTGTCAGAGTTTTCCTTTCCTTCGAATTCAAGTGAGACGTAGCCGGTGTAATTGACCTCCGCCAGGATTCGGGCGACGCGTTTGTAATCGAGGTCCAGCGTGTACCACTCGCCGCCGCCATAATAGGTTTTGGCCTGGACGAACACCGTTTTGGGAGCGATCTGCCGCAGCTTATCGTACGGGTCTTCCAGGAAGTTGCCTGTGTCCATCAACCCGCCGAGCCAGGGCGATTTCACGGCGTTGAGGACCCGGAGCAAGCCCTCAGGCGTGCGGGTGAGGCCCCAATGGTTTTCGAGCGCGAGGATGACGCCGGATTCGGCGGCTTTGGGCAGGCATTTCTCGATGGAATCGATGCACCACTTGAAACCCTCTTCCTCCGTGTGGCCCGGCAGGATCGGTTCGTCCCCGCGCGCCTTCATCAAATCGTCGAAGGACGCGATGGTGTTCCAACGGCCTGAGTTCAAGCGGATGCACGGGATGCCCATCTGATACGCCAGTTCGATGCACTTGAGCGTGTGGTCGATGTTTTTCTGCCGCTCCTCAGGTTTGGGATCGACGAAGTCCTGGTGAATGGAAAGGCAGATTAAGTCCACGCCGTTGGTAAAGGCATGGCGTTTTAACTTCTGACAATAAGCCCGAGTGCTCGCGTCCAACTCGCCTTTTTCGGACAAATCCATTTGCCGATGCAGGATATCGACTCCTTCCACACCTAGTTGGGCTGCCTTATCGATGACCGTTTCAATCGGGACCTTGGCCGTGCGGAAATGCCAGTAAGAATACGTGGAGACACCCAGCTTGAGGCGTTTCTTCGCCGTCGATGCAAGAGAGGTCTCCAATTCCGCGCCCAGCGCGCCGGCGGCACCGGCGCAAGCGGTCACTGCCAGGAACGTCCTTCGGTTCATAACTCAGGATGCTTTCACTTTGATGATGAATGCAACATCGTTTCCGGATACTCCATTGCCCAGGCATACCAACGGCACTGCACGCTGTTCACCCAGGCCAGTTCCTTGCCCTTGAGCGGACCATCCACGGCGCGCCCGGCCAGCGTCCAGCGAGTGCCCGTCTCCTTGTCTTTGAACGGCGCCGTTTCGGGTGAACTTTCGTTCGCATAAAAAGTCAGTTTACGATCGCCCAACTGGCCGTTCCATGCGACTGCGGTGCGCGTGGGTTGATACCAAAAGACCGCGACAGATTCGCCGCCGACCATATCCGTGTAGCAGGCGCGCTCCTTGTTGGTTTCAAGTGGAAACGCCTTGGCCTGGCCACCGGCTTCGACACCCATCACCAAAGCAAGTGGTTGCAAGCGTGCATCCACCTGGCCCATGCTTTCCTTCGCTTCGACGCTCATTTCACCGGGAAGATCGGCGGTGACATATCGCTTGCCGTCGAAAAGATCGTAGGCCGTTGATTCGGGATGCAGCATCAGCCAATAGCCCCAATCCGTCATCATGCTCGGAACACGCTGAAGTTTCTTCCCCTTCTGTGGCCCTTCAAACGCCCGACCGGAAAGCGCCGACCATAGTGTGCCGTCCTTTCCCTTGACGACCATGACGCCGCCACGCCAGCCGTGGAATTCGTACCCGTAGTCCTTGTGAAAAGCGCTGACATAGCCGCCATCGGGATCGTAAAAAAACAAACCATACGTGTCATTGATTACGCGCGGGGCAGCCAGAAAATGGCGCAGCGGAATGGCGCCGCCGTTGTGCGCTCCGCGCAGCCAGGCCATCACGCGATCGTCATTCCGAACAACGCTCTTGCGATGCTGTGTGGAGCAATAGGAACACGGCGGTTCGGTGAGCGATTTGTAAAGGCCAGGTTTGGCCAGTACTTCTCGCGATCCAGCCGCTGCCAATCCGGATACGGTCGCTAGTACAAGCAACGCCAAGCTCGACCAGTGGATGATCTTCATTTGGTTGATGGTCGCTATCCGCCATTCTCCTCAAGAATCACTTTTGTGCAATCCGAAATCACAGCCCTGGATTCTGGATCGGAGCTTTCCAACACATCTCTGTGGCATAAACTCTCGCCCATGAAATTCCCGCTCTTCCTGACTTTGCTGGCCCTTCTTTCGGCTAATGCCGCAGACACGCCTCAACATCAGTTGACGGCGGTGCAACGGCTTGAAACCGAGCATCTGAAGGCAACCCATGAAGCCCGGCTGCGTTTTGCCCAAGCTCGCCAGTCGCTGCCCAACTACAGCGTTTACGAAGATTTTCGCGCGGTCATTCACGTCCATGCGGAGGACAGCGACCATACCAAAGGCACACGCCAGCAAGTGCTCGAAGCGGCGAAGAAGGCTGGCGTTCGCATCGTCATGTTCACCGATCACCGCGGACCGAAGCCGGATACCTGGCACGGCCTCCGCGACGGCGTGCTGTTTTTTGCCGGCTCGGAAGAGAGTGGCGATGGCGAGCTGCGTTTTCCCCATTTCGGACCGGACCGCAAGCCCGTTTCCGATGGCGCACTCCGTTTTCTGTCGCATCCGGAAGAACGTTACGATGCTCCGACCGACGGCATGGCCGGGATGGAAATCTGCAATCGCCATACCGACGCAAAACTGGACAAAGCGCCTCAGGCTTATCTGCTGGCCGCGTCACTGAACACCGGCACCTGGAACAACGTGCTGCAAAACCTCAAAGCCTATCCGGACGAACTGTTCGCGGCAGGCTGCGATTATCGGAGTGAAATCATGGCCAAATGGGACGCCGAGATTCAAAAGCGTCCCTTCACCGGCATTGGAGCCAATGACGCGCATCAGAACCAGATCTTCAAAGAAACGACGTTCGATCCATACGACGTCAGCTTCCGCAATCTCTGCACGCACATCTTTGCGCTGGAATTGACGGAGGCGGCCATTCGCGAGGCGCTCCGCGACGGCCACGCCTACGTCTCACACGATTGGCTGTGCGACCCGACCGGCTTTGCCTTCGGTGCCGTCAACCGTTTGGGCGTCTTTCCGATGGGCGACGCCGCCCCCATGTCTGGCACGACGCGCCTGGTAGGACTGACGCCGCTGGCGGCAAAGCTGAAGTTGATTCACAACGGCAGGGTCGTCACCAACGCGCTCGGCACGAACCTCACTTTCGCGGCCAAAGAGCCGGGCGCTTATCGGTTGGAAGCGTGGCTGGAAGTCGATGGCGAAGAGCGTCCATGGATTTATTCCAACCCCGTTTATTTGAAGGAATTCTCCCTGGCCTCCGTGCGCCTGCCCTCCAGCGAAGTGTTCGCGAATGTCGAGGTGAAGAAGGACATCCCTTACGTCCAAGGCCAGCCTGAAGACGAAGCCAAACACAAACTGGATCTGTATCTGCCCAAGGAAAAAACCATGGCGCCCGTTTTCTTGTTCCTTCACGGCGGCGCCTGGAATTCCGGCGACCGAAATCTTTATGCGCCATTGGGCAACCGATTTGCCAAAGAAGGCATTTTGACCGTCGTGCCCAGCTATCGCCTCGCGCCCAGGAATCCGCATCCGGCGCAGATCGAAGACGCCGCCTCCGCCTTTGCCTGGGTCGTGCGCCACATCGGCGCGCATGGCGGCGACACAAACCGAATCTATGTCGGTGGACATTCCGCGGGCGGCCATCTCGCCACGCTGCTCACCTTGAACGAGCGTTACCTCCAGGAGCACAAACTCTCTGCCAAAAGCATTCGTGGAACCATCGCCCTGAGCGGCGTCTTCGATCTGACCGCGACCGAAGGCCAGTCCCGCGTGTTCGGACACGACCAGCAGGTGCGAAGAGAAGCGTCGCCGTTATTTTTTGCAAAGGATCCCGCGCTTCCGTTTCTCGTCACCTATTGCCAGTGGGATTATCCCACGTTGCCCGCCCAGGCCCGGCAATTTCACGCCGCGCTGCGCAAGGGCGGCGCGACCTCCGAACTGGTTTTTATCCCGCGCGAGAACCACATTTCGGAAATGATGTCCATTACGAATGACGACGATCCGACCGCGAAGGCGATTTTGAAGTTTATTCGCTGAAGGGGCGCGGACGTCTCGTCCGCCCGATTGCCAAAGTAATTTCCAAAAAGGCGGGCGACGCCCTGCTGGGCGTTGCGGCAAACCGGCAGGTTTGCCCCACCTTTTCGGAAATTACTTTTGGCGATCACTCTACGATATCAGGGTGGCCATTTGTAGATTCATGCGGACGAGACGTCCGCGCTCCGATTGCGTCGTTACGGCTTACTTGATCTTATCGAGCATCTGATAAATCTGAATCAGCGCCGCGTTCATGATTTGCTCGCCGGCGCCCACCTCCGCCGGTGCCACACGGCCGTCCGCGCCATAGCCACCTTCGGCCACGGCTTCGATGGTGGGGAAGTATTGATGATAGCCGTTGCAATAGCCGAAAAAGAAAAGTTGCTTCACTCGCGCCCGTTCCTTCAACCGCAGCGCGTGGTTGCAGAAAAACTCGCCCGAGACGCCGACCAGCGCGATGTCGCCGTTGAGCAAGGCGACCGTCAATCGGGGACGAACGCCCTCGACGTAATCATCCGCATAGTTGGCAACCAGCTCGGGAAAAAAGGCGACGGCGTAGGCGGCGCGTGTCAGTGGATTGGAGAGATCGGTCCGCGAGGTGAACTTGAAGCGCTCCTCCTTCACTTGAAGCGACGGCTCAGCGACTTCCTGGGCGGAGAGCGTCCTGGCCAGTTTGATGACCTCGCGTGACAACGCCTGGCCGAACGCCTGATGGCCTTTGTTGGTCCCCGCGTTTACGGACAAATCACCGCCCGCTCCGGGCATAAAAATCGCCGTGGCATCCAGTTCCTTTTCAACCGCGGCTTTCATCGCGCCGACGTAATCGGCCGAGAATTGCAGCGTGGAGGCGGGTATCATCGTGGGATGTGCCGCGAAGTTCACCAAAACCGCCAGCGGTTTTCCGGAAGGATCATCGAAACGCATCACCGCCAACTCGCGGTCAACGGGTTTGGGTTCGATTTTCGTGTGGCGGTTTCGGTTGAAACCTTCGAGCCGCACCGAACCAACAGCCATTTTCGCCGGCGCCAGTTTGGAATTGGCCTCAAGGATCGCAGCCACGATGCCGTCCTCCAGTTGCTTGTAATAGCGAATCGCCGCGTCGAACCTGCCCTTGCCCTTGTCAGCCTCGTCTGTAAGTTCGAGCACCGGCCCGTGATGCGTGTGCGAACCAGCGATGAATGAGAATTCAATCGCCGCCTGGGCCTTGATGCGTTGGCGGATTGTTTCCAACGACTTCTCGGAAGGAGAACGTCCGAGGTCCAATCCAACCATCGCCAGCTTGTTGGTTCCCGCTTGAATGACAAGCGCCGCCGCGTGGAGCGGATCGAGCGCGCCCGTGGAAAGCGCGTCGCGACGCCCGCCATATCCCCACATCGGTACTGGTTCCTTGGGCGTAATGTCCCTCTTGCCCGCGCCCGCCCGGAACTCAGCGGCGGACACGCCGCAGCATTCGGCAGCAACAAAAAGACAAGTGATGAAGATTCCCGGGCTGAAAGGCGTGGAGCTCACGTCAGGGAGACTACGTGTTCGAAGAAACGAAGGCCATCACAACTTCTGCCATGGACCGGCGCACCCACGGTCAGCCCCCTCACCCGCCCTTCGGGCACCCTCTCCCCCAGTGGGGGAGAGGGATGGGGTGAGGGGGTGCGCCGCTCCCGGGGGGGCTTCATGCGCGCACAAAGCCCGCCCAGTCTCTCCTCGCTGCGGCGGAATCACTCCGTTGCTATGGCAGCCTCACAACGCGGTAAAAGCGTTCGGTCTGTCCACTGGCAGTCGTGTCCAAAACAGCCGCCGTCGATGATGTCGCAGTCACGTCCGTAGGAAGGTCCGTCCACTGGGGGTCATCGACGCGGTTCTTGAACTGCGCGCGATAGGTGCGACCGGCCACCGCACTCCAAAGAATCGTTTTGTTTCCTCCGCTCGACGATGTCAGCGTCATCACTCGCAGGAGGGACGTGTCATTCGTTGGATTTGTCCCGGCCAGAAACTCGTCACGGTCGGTCTGTCCATCGCTATCGAAATCGCCGGCGCCGTCTCGTGTGAGATCGCTGAAGTAAGTCATTTCCCAATCATCATCCAGACCATCTCCGTCGGTGTCCGGCGCACCGAGGCGGAGAACAAAGATGTCGCGGTGGTCGTTGTAATCGCCAGCGACCAGATCACTGGCGAAGCTTTGGAACACAACGGTTCGGCCATCGGCAGCCATGATGGGATGACTCGAAATGGAGTTGGCAGGGCGTCCTTGTGCATTGACGCTAATGAGCATCGTGGTTCCCAACAAACGGTCGCGCACAAAGATGTCACTCACGCCGTTGGCGTCGTTTTCCACCAGGTTGCTGGCTTTGCTGGCGAAGACGACGAAGCGGCCATCGCCGCTCACCTGCGGCGCGGTGGTGTGTCCGTTCCCACTCGTTCCCGTGTGGCTGATGCTGACGAGATTAATCTGTCCGGTCTGCAAGTCCTTTACTCTTGCCTGACGAAATGGTGCCTCCTCGTTCGGGACGGTTTCATAGGCCACCAACCGGCCGTCGCCGTTCAGCGAGGGATTTTGGCAGTTGCTGCATACCAGTGTGCGCGGGCCTGCAAACAGATTTACTGCGATGACCTCGTTGCTCGCGCTTGTCCAGGCGACTACTCGGGAGTCTGCGCTGAAGACTGCGCCGGTGCCGTAAACAATCTGAGGTCCTCCGGGCCGGATGCTGATCAGGCGGTTCGTGCCCGTGGCCAAATCGCGCACGAACAAGCTGCGGAAGGATGGGTTCCCGCCGGTGCCGCCAGGAGCATCGGGTGGCGGCACGAGGTCGCTCGCCGTGCTGGCAAAGAGAACCCAGCGCGAATCCGGACTGAGCATCGGTTCCGTGGAATTTCCGTTAGCGGCACGGGCGTTAGTATGATTCATACTGATGACCTGGTTGGTGCCCGCTTGTATGTCGCGCAAGAACACGTTAACGCTGCCTGCGCCCTGTGGGATTCCTTCAACGAATTCCGACGTGGACGCCCAACTCTGAAACGCAACGAGGCGCCCATCCGAACTGATGGTGGGCGCCTCACCCGCGAGGGCCAGGCCGGTGCTTGAAAGACTGGCCCGGGCATACGATCCTGTTTGCAAGTCATAGCGCAAAACCCTTGGGATCGGTTGAAACGGGATGTTTTCCGGCTGGACAAAAGCTACGTACCTTCCGCCCGCACTTACGGCTATCTGACGTACGAATTGTCCTCTGATGTCTGCAATGGCACCCGTCGAACTGAGCAAATGATTCGACCTGGTTGTGTGGTCGCGCACATACTTATCCGGCGAACGATTGGTATCGCCCGCGACAAGGTTGCTATCGCGGCTGGCAAAGGCAACGACTCTGCCGTCCGCGCTCACCGAGTTGGGCAAGACAGATGTCGCCGCCGCACCCGTCTCTCCGGCGAGCGAACCATCGCGTTGCGAAATCAATCGGATGGTATTTGTCTGCATGTCACGCACGAAAACATCGCTGGCCTGATTATTGTCACTCCCAACCAAGTCGTCGGCGCTGCTCTCGAATGCAACCAATCGCCCGTCCGGGCTGATGGCCGGCAGAGTAACATCAATGTCTCGGACGCTTGGCCAGCGACTGAGACTGATACTGACCAGCCGGGTGATGCCTTGCGCAAGGTCGCGGATGAAGACTTGCGACTTCCCGTTATCGACGCCCGCCACAAGATTCGTCGCAGCGCTCAGGAAAACCAGTTTGGTTCCGTCCGGCGTCATCACGGGTGTGTGCGCATTGTGACTGGCCGTGCCTGTGTGCTCCAGGTCCACGCTCGCGAGCGAGTTGCTGCTGGTCAGTCCATCCCAGACGTAAACGTTGGTCCGGCGGTAATCTGGCGAAGCCTGATTAGTACCGAAGCCTTCGTAAGCGATGTAGCGCCCATCCACGCTCATCTCGGGAGGCGTGGCCGGAACGGTGTTGCTGGCCACCTGCACGAGAGTGTCATTTTGCAGATCATAACGCAGCAGCAAGGAGCCGGGTGAGCTGCTGTCTCGCGGACCCGCTTTGAAGGCGACGAAGCGGCCGTCGTCGCTCAACACCGGATTCAGCACGCGAGCGGGAAGTTGCGGCGGCTGGAAAAAGTTCGTCAGCCGGGCGCTCGCGTCTGTCAGGATGTTCGATTGAAGGTCGAGCACGTAAACCTGGCCCAGAATGTCTGCGCCGGCGTTGGTCAGCGCGCTGACGAAGCTGACGAATCGACCGTCGGGCGTGAGATGGGGCATGACCGATTTGTTGGTGGGAATGGCACTGACAAGTCGCGTGGTGCCGGCCTGCAAGTCACGCACAAAGACATCCGACAATCCATTAAGATCGTAGAATACGAGATCGCTCGCGGCGCTCTCGAAGACAATCCAACGGCCATTCGGCGTGATGGCTGGATTGAAAGAAGAACGGTTGCCGGCGCCGTTCCAACCCAGCCTGGCACTGACCAGAAGAGTCGTGCCCGCAACCGTGTCTCTCACGAACACGTCGTTAACACGATTCGTGTCTGTGGCGGCCACTAAATTGGTGGCCGTGCTTTCAAATGCGATCCATTGGCCGCTCGAGGAAATCGTTGGCAGGTTGGAATTGCCATTGCCACCGCCCGCGCCGGAAGAATTGACGCTCACAAGTGCGGTCTGATTGTCGAGCAAGTCTCGGACAAAGACATCGAGGTAGGGACGCAAATTATCATTGGTCGTGAGATCGTTTGCCTGGCTGACAAAGACCACGTGCCGGCCATCCAGACTGAAGGCGGGCATGAATGAGCTTCCGCTGCCGCTAACTGTTGGCAGGCCAGGAGCTGAAGCGACTTGGAAGTTGGTGCTCGCACCCGCGCAACCGAAGGCAAAGCCCAACGCAGCCGTGAGTGCAAAGCATATTTGATTCGCGTTCACGTTATTATCGGGCCGGCATCAGCAGATGAATGTCCAACGGGTCTTGGAACTCCGGTGGAACTATAGTGTCTAGAATTCGATCGCTGGAAGTTTGTTCAACGTGACCATCGATAGTGAGTATATTTCCGACAGCACCATGAATCGCATTGGTCCACGCAACGGGCGACGCTGAAATCGGCCTTGGAAAAATCGCAGATGCGAGAGTGACTCCGTTGAAGCACGGACGATCTGCGGCATGAATCCGCAGATTACGGTCACCGGCTAATGCCTCTTCTTCCGAAAAATATCTTTCAGCGAAAAAGCCCGACGCATGCAAACCAATGAAATAGCTGACGGCATTATTTTTGCAGGTCGGATTCAGGAACCCTCCATCAGGATTCGAGGAAAAGTCCGATGCCACACGCGCCTTCGGGTCACTCGGGCACGCCAGAACTGAAGCGGTTTCCAGTTCGTTTGAGATCGTGGCGAAGTTGAACCACAAATTATTGATTAATGGATGGAACGCAATGCCGCCTTCGGATTGCGAAACCCACCAAGGCAGCGAATCGTTGTGATCATTCGCCCACATCTGGCAAGCGCGTCCGATGAGGTAAAGATTATTCGCACACGTCAGCCGATCGGCGCGTGGTTTTGTGCTGGCCAACACCGGTAAAGTCACGAGCGCCAACAATACGAGCGCAAATACAACCGCCAGCAACTCCAGCCTCGTAAACGCCTCTGTAGTGTGGGCGCCAATTCCTTGGCGCAAATGAGCCAGCTTCTTCATAGTCACCTCATGGAAACGGGCACTCTTATAGCAGTTGCCCGCGTGTCATACAAGTCGTTTCAGACTGCAGCGTTTGCGCAACACATCCATGTTACCTCGGCATCAACAGGTGAACGCTCCCGCCGCTTTCGTCGTAGCCTGGTGTCATGAGGGTGGACACAAGACGCGGGTTGGATGTCTGCTCAACATGTCCGTCCGTCACGAGAATGTTTCCAGTGAGGCCATGAATCGCATTCGTCCATGCGGCGTTTGACCGCGAACCGGCATAGACATCAATCGCGGCCGCGACAGTGATCCGAGAGGAGCACATGACGCCGACCCGATCGACGCGCAGGTTCCGGTCACCCGCCAGCGCCTTGTCAGCCGTTGAAAGAGACGGAGACGCTGGCGGCGCGGAAAAAGAAACGGCGTGCAAACCAATGAAATAGCTGACGGCATTGTTCCGATAGCTCGGATTCAGGAATCCGCCGTTCGGGTTTGCAGAAAAGTCCAAAGCCACGCGCGCCTGATCGTCGCTTGGACATGCCAGAATCATCGGTGTGGCCAGCTCATTCGACATGGCATTGTAGTTGAACCAGGCATTGTTTTGGAACGGATGACCATAAGTGCCGCCTTCAACCGGATTCACCCACCACGGCGTGAGATCGCGGTGGTCATTGGCCCACATATCGCAGGCGCGTCCAATCAAGCGCAGATTGTTCACACATGTGACCCGGTCGGCGCGGGGTTTGGTGTTTGCAATCGCGGGGATGGTTACCAGCCCCAGCAAAAGAAGGGCAGTTAGCACAGCCAGCAACTCCCATTTGACAAATCCGGCCGTATTTTCAGAATCAAGAAAGACAACCCTTAGGCCAACAAACGCTTGGCGCCAACGGACGAGATTCTTCATAGTCAGACCTTGAGAATGCGGACATTCCATAGAAGGAGCGTGGGTGGCATGCAAATCATTTACGCCGTCGATAGAAACCAAGATGACGCAGTGTTGCGTTGCATGTCTATTCACAGTGTAAGAAGCACGAGAACAATCTTTTATTCCCGTGTTGCACCTGATGGGCACTAAGCGCCTCATCTGGATCGTCGCGGCCCTGCTTGCTGTGATCGTGGCCCTTCTTTGGTGGCGGCGTGAGCGGACAGACTATGTCAATCTTCCGCCCACGGCTTCCGGTCCGTGGGTGGCTTTTGGCGACAGTTTGACGGAAGGTTACGGCGCCTCATCCGGACACGATTATCCGACTTTGCTTGGCCAACGTCTCGGCGTCTCCATTGTCAATATGGGGCGGAGCGGCGACACGACCGCAGGTGGTCTGAAGCGTTTGGAAGAGCTGGCCCGTCTGCACCCGCGCGTGGTGCTTCTCTGTCTGGGTGGAAATGATGGCTTAAACCGCGAGCCCGGCACACAGACCTTCGCGAACCTGGCTGCAATGATCGACCGCATCCATCAGGAAGGCAGTTTCGTGGTGCTCATCGGCATTCGCAGCGTCTCCTTGCGCGACCGCAACGAAAAGTATTTCAAGAAGCTGGCGCGGGACAAACGGGTGCTCTACGTGCCCGACATGCTCAAGGGACTCGCGTTCAAACCGGTTTACATGTCGGATGCAATCCATCCGAACGAAGAAGGATACAGGCGCATTGCCGAACGATTGGAAAAGGTGCTGAAGCCGCTTCTGCCCGAGCTTATCAACCAGGCGGCCTCATCGGGCGCGGCAAACTGAACGCTGTAACCATTCAAAAGGAACAGGAAGAAACAGAGGAGCGCGGGCGTCTCGCCCGCAGTTTTCGGCGTCCCGCCGAAAACTCTGACACGTCGATCCGGCGCACAATTCGGTGAGGTCTCCAGCGCTTTGAACCCGTCGGCGGGACGCCAACGGGAGCGACCGGGACGGTCGCGCTCCTCTTTTCCGATAATCGCTCCGGCTTCGGCTCAGTCCTGGAGTCCCAACTTCTTCTTCAGTTCTTCAAGAACTGAAGGCGGCGGCGGTTGATCCAGGATCACTTTCCCCAGCTCATTCGTCTTGCCGGGGATGGCGATGAAGCGCGTTTGCGGCTTGTGGGTCCAACTGTTCGCAGTCATAGGAATGATGCGCACCAGATTCAGCTCGCCGGGAGGGACGCGCATGAATTGAAACCGGCCCTGCGCGTCGGTGACGGGATATTCCTGGAGGTTTACGAAGGCGTCATTGCCGCGGACATCGCGCCGCATATTCAGGCTCAGTTTCATATTCGCAACCGGCTTCCCGTTGGTGTCCACTAAGCTTCCTGTCGCCACCGCCCATGGTTCAAGTTCCACCGCGCTATTTCTCGGCAATTGTTCCAAAGCAATGTCAGCCCAGCCTTGCGCATGGCTCGCAAACAATCGCTGGCCTGTCGAGCGAGGAGCGAACGAGTAGCGTCCATCGGCTCCTGTTGTTTGCACAAACTCCTTTTGGCCGTAAGCGGACAAACTGCCGGTGCTGCTCAGAGAGAATTGTTCCCGTTCGGCCGCGAAGATAATCGTTGCGCCTTGGGCAGGTTTGCCATTGGGCAGCAATACCACGCCGCTGGGGCCATCTCCCTTCTTTAACCGAATGAGCAGATTGGTGTTGCCCACCGTGAGTGGCTCGGTTTCAAAAGGCTGATAACCGTCGGCTTCCACGCGGAACATCGGAGTGCTGCTCAGCGGGATGAAAGCCAGCGAAAACTGCCCGTTGGTGAATGTTTCGACGCGCGAATAATCCCAATATGGCATTTCGTTCCAGGGAATGGGTTTGCTGGCACGGAACGGTTCCATGAGTCGCTGCGTGATTGGCTTGTTCGCGGGAGGCGGGGCGGCCCCGACGGGTGGCTTTCGTCCAAGCGTAATCTTTACCAAGCGAACAGTCCCGCCCGTTTTTTCGTCAGCAACTTTGCCCGCGAAAAGAATCCAGGGCGGACCGGATGTTTCGGCGCCCGACAACGGACGCTTGTCCGACCGGTCTTGCATCGGCAACTGGCCATTGGCCATCGAGGAACGATAGTTGTAGTCCCGCGGTTTGTTTTCGATCACCAACAACAAGTCCGTTTTGTCCTGCTCGAGCAACCCGCTCAGGCGCCATGGATTGATATCATCCAGACTGCGGTTGATGGGAGCAACTTGCCAGTCCCGTGCATCCAGCGACATATCAACCAGGCCGCGATGCAAGCCCGTGAACTCAAAACGCCCGTCCTGATCCACCTTGATCAATTGGCTGTCCCACGCTGTGTCACAGGCCGCCCAAACGCCCAAATTTCTCGGCAAAGGCCGCCCATCGCGGGTCTGGACCTGGCCGGCCAACGTGGTTCCTGGCGCAACTTCCAAATCGCCGACGTCCGTCGTTTCACCGTGATTGCTGGATTTGATCGGGCGCGGCGAAAGTGAACCGTATGACTTAAATGACTTGATCATCCCGTACAAGTGCCAGTCCGTCGTGGGCGGAAGATGTTGAAATGTAAATCGGCCCGAATCATCCGTGCCGGTCTCGTAATGTCCAGCGTAGACCTCGGAGTTGCGATCGCGTCCCGAAACGCCCACACGCACCTTGGCCAAAGGTTTGCCATCGTGCAGCACGCGTCCTGTGACGCTGGCGCCCACGCCCAGCTTGACAGTTTGCACGGCGTTGCTGGCCGGCAGCCAGACCTTGGCCGGCGCAAGCCCGGGAGCGGTGATGCTTAATTGCAGACGAGTAAACGGGGCCTGCCGTTCCATCAAAAACTCGCCCGAGAGCCCGGTGACAACACGTTCTGGAAAATTCTGGGTGCCGCCCCAGCTTGTGCTGCTGTCCGTACCGACGCCCTCCGGTTCCACGCTCGCGCCCATCACGGGGGCGCTGTCGGGGCCGATTACCTTTCCATGAACGAAGTGCTTTCGACTCGGTTTGATTTCTTTGGCGGGTTTGAGACGGACCTCAATGGGCCCCCGTCGCGGATCAGCCCCATAGAAGAAGCCCGCCTCGAAGCCGTCGGCCATTGCCAGCAGACGATAAACGAGGTCGTCCGCAAGTTCCGGCAGTGTAAATCTTCCGTCCGCGCGTGTCCTCGCCTGCTTGCCCACGGCGGGATTATCGACCGTGGAAGCCTCGTCCGTTGTGTCCAGTTTGCGCGCGGCGGTGACTTTGACCAGCGCATTCGACAATGGAACGCCTTCATGCGAAGCGATTCGGCCTTCCACGGAGACCGCTTCGCCTGTGCGTGTCGCAATTCCAGTGGGCGGAGCGTTGGCCAGTGTGAGCGTATCCTGCAAGGGCGTCACGTTACTCGGCCCCAGGCTGATGGCCGCAACCATCAACGCAGGCTGCTTTCTAGTCGATTCGAGGGACAACGAGCGGACTTCCTTTGCGGGCCATGGATTCGTAAGCACGGTGTGAAATAAACGAATGTTTCTATTCCGTCTGGCGGCCTCAGTCAGTTCGGCATTCCATACTTCCCTGGTTCTCGGATCGAGCAAGGCCGGATCTTCTTCATGGCGCGGACCGAGAAACTCCCGCGAGTGCCGGCCATAATCCAGCGCCAGCTTCGTGGACGATCCATCGGCATAATTCAATTGCAATGTCGCCACTGTCGTGCCGTCCGCATCGGTCTTGGCCATCGCGCAAAGCAGATGCAACGCCTCGAACTGTTTTCCCGCCGGGATGTCGTTGACGTTCGTCCGCATGTTCAGGCTGCCTTGCGTGGCGGCCCGGCCATAAAGCTCGATCACACCGTCGATTTGAAAGGGCACTCCGTTGAGCACCTGCCGCCCGCGTGGGAGAAGCCATTCGCCATCGTAGCGGTCGAACTGCGATTTGCCGGCGAAGCGCGATAGATCGATCGGCTCAATGGAACCGCCAAAGGACGCTCCCACCCAACCGACGCCGAGCAGCACAATCATCCGCAAGGCGGACGTATATCTGAGGCGATTCATAACTGCGGGGACTTCACTTCGCTAAACACCTATCAGACGGAACAGTCGCCGGCTATCTTGTCTTGTTCTAGCCTTCGGTCAGTTCCGCGTCACGTACATTTCACCTCTGCCTGCCAGGTTTCGCCGAAGTTCTTTGTCCCACACGTTGAATTGCCACCAATAGAGGTTTTGATACTTTGCCGGCATCATGGCTTACGAATCCTTCCGCGAGTTTGTGCAACAGCTCGATCGCTCCGGCGACTTGACACGCATTTCACAGCCAGTCGCCACCGAACTTGAAATCACCGAGCTCGCGGATCGCCAGATGAAATTGCCTGGCGGTGGCAAGGCGCTTCTCATCGAAAAGCCCACAGTCAATGGCGTCGTCTCGCCCTTTCCGCTCGCGATCAACACGCTGGGTTCGCAGAAGCGGATGGCGATGAGCCTTGGGGCAAACTCCGTCGATGATGTTGCCGCTGAACTCGGCTCGCTCATGAAAGCGAAACCGCCGATGAGCTTTCGCGAAGGCATCAAGCTGCTCGGCACTGCCTTGGACTTGCGGCATATGAAGCCCAGGTTCGTCAAGGACGGTCCGTGCAAGGAAGTCATCCACAAATTCGATGCCCCGCCAACCCGTACCGAACCGTGGCCCGCAGCGCCACTGATTACTGGCTCACTGGTTACTGATTACCCTGCGTCAAAAAGGAATCAGTATTCAGTACTCAGTAATCGGTGCCCTACTCTGCTCAACCTCCCCATCCAAAAGTGCTGGCCCCTCGACGGCGGCCGTTTCATCACGCTCCCCTGTGTCGTCACCAAAGACCCCGACACTGGCGAGCGCAACGTCGGCATGTATCGCATCCAGATTTACGACGACCGCACCACCGGCATGCACTGGCAGCTCCAGAAAGTCGGCGCGCGCCACGGTCGGCGCTATTACGAAACTGGCACGCGCATGCCCGTCGCCATTTTTCTCGGCGGCGACCCCGTGTTCACCTTCGCCGCCACTGCGCCGTTGCCCGACGGTCTCGACGAATTCCTCCTCGCCGGTTACCTCCGCAAGAAATCCATCGAACTCGTCAAGTGCGAGACCAACGACCTCGAAGTCCCCGCCAACGCCGACTTCGTCATCGAAGGCTACGTTGACCCGCGCGAACCGTTGCGGGACGAAGGCCCGTTCGGCGACCACACCGGCTATTACACCTTGCCCGAGCCGTATCCCGTCTTCCACGTCACCGCCATCACGCACCGCAAAGACGCCGTCTATCCCGCCACCATCGTCGGCATGCCGCCAATGGAAGACTTCTACATCGGCGGCGCGTCCGTGAAACTCTTCCTGCCCGTCTTCAAGATGAACTTCCCCGAGATCGTGGACATCGCGCTGCCGGCGGAGGGCGTCTTCCACAACCTCGTCTTCGTGAGCATCCGCAAGACCTACCCGATGCAGGCCTACAAAATCATGCACGGCCTCTGGGGCATGGGCCAGATGATGTTCACCAAGTACATCGTGGTGGTGGACGACGATGTGAACGTGCACAACACCAGCGAAGTGCTGTTTCGTCTGTGCGCGAACACCGACCCGCAACGCGACAGCATCTTCACCAAGGGCCCGGCCGACGTGCTCGATCACGCCACCAGCGAAATGGCCATCGGCAGCAAACTCGGCATCGACGCGACGAAGAAACTCCCCGGTGAAGGTTTCAAACGCCCCTGGCCGCCGCTCATCAAGATGGATGAAGCGGTGAAGGCGAAGGTGGAAAAGCTTTTCAATCCGTAGCGGCCGACATAAGGAAGCTTAAGCTGAATGACTGCGAACGAACTCTTTCTAAAACACGCCGCAAAGCATCTCAGACAATACCAGGGCAATCTTCGCGGGTTCTGCGAAGCTGTTGAGAACGACCATGTGCCGGCTGCGGATGACGAAACCATTCGCCCACACGTTCAATCCTTGAAGCGTCACATGGGCATCACCATTGCAACGGAAGAAGACGAATTCCTGCTCAGATTCGGTTTAATTGTGCCCGGCTTAGCGCGTGGCATTCGTCCGCCAGTAACAGTTTTGAATCCTGAGCGCGGGGGATTCTCCGAAAAAAGGCTGGAACAGGCAGCAGGGCAAGTGACGCGATTGCGCGAAGCTCTGCGACTGGGGCGGCGTTATTTTACAGGTCTCAGTAACCAAGCCGTCAACGCACTTCAGGAACTTGCAGCTAATCTTCGCGCAGATTCCACTGACGACGATTGGGTCGAGGTTCATGCTGAACTATCTGATACGGAGGCGCGGCTACTTGCCACACGAGCGTTTGCCTCTTTGGATGATCCATCCGAACCCAACGACCTCGGTGAAAGCATCCTCACTTGTCTGGCGAATTTCCGACGTGAAGGGCTGGGCACACAGATCATTGAAGCGCTCAAGAGAGATTTGTTCTGGCCTTCAAGCATCTATCGTGACGCACCAGATGACGTCGCAAGCGGACTCGTTGAGCGAATCGAGAACGTCGACGGACTTCAGCTAAATCACTTGCTGCTGGCTCTAGCATGGACGCGTGGTGACTTTGCGCTTCGCGTTTTCCTTAAATGGAGAAACATGCCTCCCGCTTGGGCTGACAGTTTGTATGTGCCTCCTGAAGAACATCTGCACCCTGCGGGTTGGGCACTCGATACAAATGGAGAGCGCAGGGAGTTAGTGTCTCTGTCATGTCACCGGATCAGATTACATACCCAGGCTTCCGCTGCGGGTTTCACTGTTCCGTGCCGAACCGAGATTGAGAAGCGTTGCCCGGCATGTGGCGGTTCGCTTGCCTGGCTTTTCGATTTCACAAAATTGCCCGGCGAATTCTTCTTCGGCGACAGAACTGGCGCGCCGAGGCGTGTGCTTTGCTGCCTCCACTGCGCATGCTTTTGCCCGGCGGTGTTCTCGCGGTATGAGTTGGACGGAACAGCCGAGTTACACCCTTCGACTAATTCCGAGGAGAGCGGCAGCTTTGGCGGTCGTCCCGCATCAGTTCGAGAGCTGTTACCCGCCATGCAAGCTCCATTCGCTGCAACTGAGCCTTTTGGAGTCGATGATGCCACCAGTCTTGGCGGAGGACCGATGTGGCTTCAGGACTCTCAGTATCCTCGCTGCCCTGAATGCCAGCAGGTGATGAAATTCCTCGCGCAGTTTGACAACGGCCCGATGACGCCGCCCGAGGAGGGCATTTACTATTCTTTCTATTGCCCGGACTGCCGGATTGCCGCTGTGAATTACCAACAAACATGACGGCCAGCCCCAACGGGGCTGTGTCTCAAAGCCCAGGGTTGTGAGGCACGAGCTACCCTGGGAAAACGTCCGAAGACAACCACAACCCCAACGGGGTTACGGCCAACATCACACGACCGCCAAACAAAAACGGAATTGCCGCAACCGCGTTGCGGTTGATGATTTGTTGAACGGTGACCCAAGGTAGCTCGTTCCTCGCAACCTTGGGCTGGAGGACGCAATCCCTTTGGGATTGAACGACGACGCGCGTTGTCACGCGGGCTTTGGGATTGCTCGTGACGCGATTCCCGATTTCGTGACGTCATCGAATTATCGTATCACATTCGCACGTTCACGTTCGCGCTGGCGAACTGCCACACAACTCGCCATCCTTCCCCAATGCCACAATCCCTTTCCGCCGTTTACATTCATCTGGTCTTCTCCACCAAAGACCGCCGCCCGTTCCTGCGCGACAAATCCACGCGCGACGCGCTCCACTCGTATCTCGGCGGCGTCTCCAAGCAACTCGATTGCCCGCCTATCCTCGTCGGCGGTGTGGAGGACCATGTCCATCTGCTCGCGCGCTTCGGGCGCACCGTCACGCAGGCCGAATGGGTGAAGGAATTGAAACGCGTCTCCAACCTCTGGCTGAAGGAACGCGGTCGCGATTACGCAGATTTCGAGTGGCAAAGCGGCTACGCGGATTTTTCCGTGAGCCAATCCAATCTCGAACAGGTGAAGCAATACATCGCCGGACAGGAGGAGCATCACCGCAAGATTGGATTTCAGGATGAGTTGCGCGCGTTGTTGAAACGACACGAAATCGAATGGGATGAGAAATACGTTTGGGACTGAATCGTCGCCATCCGCTAATCCCAACGGGATTCCGTTTCAAAGCCCAGGGTTGCGAGGCACGAGCTAATTGGGAAAACGTCCGAAGAAAACCACAACCCCAACGGGGTTGTGGCCATTCCCCTCCGTTCATCGCGCGCGGCGTTTGCCACAACCGCGTTGCGGTTGAATCCCTTTCGGGATCGTGACCCAAGGTAGCTCGTTCCTCGCAACCTTGGGCTGGAGGCCACAATCCCGTTGGGATTGCCGCAGAACAGTGCGCTCCAAAGCAGCCCGCCGTTCACGCGCCCGGGCGGCGGCAGGATTTTCAGCCCGTAATTCTTTCCAATCTCCATCACGCGCAGGATGTCCTGCTGTGGCTGCGGGCTGAGCGCGCCGATTGCTTCGAAAAAGTCTTGGAAACCCGACTCACGGCTTATCCGCCACCCACGCCACGATACGCAATGGACCGCCGCTGCCGCCCTTGATCTTCATGGGCAACGCAATGACGTAAGCGCCGGTGGCCGGCAATTGGTCGAGCGCGGCAACGTTCTCGAAGGCGGGAATGTTCTTCTCAAAGAGAATGCGGTGGCTCTCGAACAGCGTGGACTGGCCGTAATCAATGCTCGCCGTGTCCAGCCCCACAGCCTTGATGGCGCGTTCCTTCACAAGCCAGCGGGCGGTGTCGGGATGCAGGCCGGGAAAGTGAAGTTTCGCGACGGCGCCGGTTCCCCGCTCGTTCGTGCCGAGATATCTTTTGGCATCCGGCCAGTGACGTGCGTAACCCGTGTTGAACAGGATGATCGCTTCTTTCGGGATTTGCCCGTGCCGGTCCTCCCACGCTTTCAGATCAGCGACGGTGATCTGGTAGTCCGCATCCTTTTGCGCCTTGACCGCCACGTCCACCACCACTGCCGCGCCGGTGAGTTGGTCAATCGGAAGCTGATCCAGCGTTTTGCGACCTTCCGCGAAATGGATCGGCGCGTCGATGTGTGTGCCGCCATGTTCGGAGGCGCGATAGCGATTCGCGGCGTAGAAATATCCCTTGTCGGTATGCGCGTGAAACTCGACCTCCAACGTGAACGGCTGCGCCGTCGGCCAGTAAAGGGTGTTGGTGGAAAAATCATGGGTGAGATCGATCCATCGGCCACCGGCAAATGGGGTTTCCGCTGCGGAGAGATTGCCTGTAAAGGCGAACGCAATCACGACTGGAAAGCAACGGGCGTAGAACGGAGTTTTCATGGGGCGAGTTTACTGAAGGTCGCCAAGAAGACAACGCAGACACACGGGAAACCGCACTGCCGCGTGACCCCGGCGATGAGCACCGGAGAGGTTTGATACAGGTAAGACGCCAAGATCGAAGGTCACTTCCCGGGCTGCGCAGGCGCCGCACCTGAAGAGATCGCGGCTGCCGCCGTGCCGCGCTCCAACAGCCTTTGCAAATCCTTGTTGGCTTCGAGAAACGCCCTGTTCAGCACGGGGTCGTTCCGCACGTAATCCTGCTGCAGATAGGTCTGGGTGAGCGCGAGACGGTTGGCGACGATGGGCAGGTCGGCGGGCGTGGGGGTCTTGTCGTTTTGCAAACCATCCTGGTCGAGGTCCAGAATCAACTCACGTCGTTGGGCGGGGTTGAGAGACTGGTCGTTGATGGCGGTGTGCCACAATTGGGCGGCCGGCCCGCTTGTGCCCACGTAGGTCAGCGCCACGCGCGCCAATGGCTCGCGGCTGTCGGCCTCGGTGATGCGGCTATCGTTGTAGAACTGCGCGGCGATGGCCACGCTCTGTTCGCCCAGCGATTGCTGCAGGTAACGTAGCGCGCCGCGATCGAGGCGGCCGTCGGCCTGCACCAACTGCGCCTGCGCCGTGCCGACGAATGAGACGTCGTTGAAACGACGCAGGACGCTGAAGAGATAATCGCGCTGTAACCGGTCAGTTCCCCCGCCATTGAGCAGCGCTTGCGCGGCAGCCAGTGCGTTATCGCGATATTTACGGGGCGCCATTTCTTCCAGCAGTTGCGTGAGGCAGGCGATTTCGAGTCCGCGCCCGGTGCGGGTCAGCGTCTCGGCGAGAAGTCTCTCGGCCTCATCTCCGCCGATTTGCCGGATGACATCAAACAGCGCCAGCCGCAGCGAGAACGGCAGCACGGCATCGGTCAAAGCGCGGATGTCGCGCGGCACTCTGGCCTCGGCGAGGCGATCGAATTCCAGGTCGGCATTGGAGTCGAGAAACTGGCGAATGGCAGGCAGCGCCTCCGGCCCAGCCTGCGAAAGCTGATCGAGCATGACGAGAATCTGCCGCACGGCACGGGTTCGTTCCGGCCCCGGACCGATCTTCATCGCGGCGAGCCGGCGGAGGAGTTCCTCGGGAGCGGGTTTCGCCTCGGCTGACGTTGCCGGCGCCACGCTCACGACACCAGGCGAGGGACTTGCTCGCCTGGCCCGCGCGGAGGCCAAGTCGGTTTCCAGGCCGGTCTTCTCAGCTCCCCAGACTGCGCGTTGGGCCTCCAGTTCGCGGGTGTGTCGGGCGGCGAGCTGGCGAGCGATGGTCAGCGCGCCTGCGGCAAACCCCAACACCGCGACCAACAGAAATGGAATCAGCCGTTTCATAGACGACCCATCTTTCTCTTTCCTTATGAAACCGCAAGCTTCCCGCGCAGTGAATCTGACGGCTACCATAACCACCCGATGCAAGCCTGCAAAGTCCTTGCGGACCCAGAAAGAGTCTCCAGCCCCAACGGGGCTGTGTCCCAAAGCCCAGGGTTGCGAGGCACGAGCTACCCTGGGAAAACGTCCGAAGAAAATCACAACCCCAACGGGGTTGTGGCCAACCACACGATCACCAAAACAGAAATCGGAATTGTCACAACCGCGTTGCGGTTGATGATCTGTTGAACGGTGACCCAAGGTAGCTCGTTCCTCGCAACCTTGGGCTGGAGGACGCAATCCCTTTGGGATTGGACGACGACGCGCCTTGTCACGCGGGCTTTGGGATTGCGTTCCGCGCCGGTCGGCGCCCGTTATTCAACGGCGGCCCTTCTTGCGATAAAATGCGGTATAGGCGGTGTCCACCGCTGGCGTGCGAATGACGTGGTCTTGCGTACCACCATCCGACCAGCTCAGGAAGTTGTAATTGCTCTTGTCCACACGCTGTGGCGAAGGCGCGCCGAGAGTTCGCGTCATCCCGACCACGCTGAGCACTGTGAACGGAGTGGCAACCGGTTGCCCATCCAGCGCGAGTTGCAGACCGGCCGGATCGGTGAGCAGAGCCAGCGTGACCACGTTGGGCAGCAGATCGACGAAGGTGCTGGACTGCGCGCCCGCCGAGTCCGTGGCCGTCAAGTGGATCCGGTAAAAGACATTCGCTGAAGTTTCGCCTGCGTCCGGGATTGAAAAGGAGCCGCTGGCCACGCCATTAATGGGGCCTAGAAATGGATGGGTATGGGTGTCGTGATGGAACACGATCGTCCAGCTCAACGCGCTCGGCGGCAGGTTGCCGTCTTCAGGATCGTTGGCGCTGCCCGAGAATGCGATGGTGTCACCTGCGTTGTAGCGCGCCCCGTTCGGTGGAGCCAGGATGGTGGCCACAGGTGATTCGTTGTTGCTGACCGTCAACTGCGCCGGGTTGCTGGTAGTGGAGCCAAAGGCATTGCTTACGCGGCAACGGAACAAGGCGCCGTTATCCTGCGGTTGCACGCCCGTGAGCGTGTAAGAAGACGACGTCGCCCCCGGGATATCAAGGCCGTCGCGCTGCCACTGATAAAACAGCGGCTGGGCTCCGGACGCTGCTACCGTGAACGTGGCCGAGCTGCCGGCTGGCACGGTCTGATCTTGCGGGTGCAAAGTAATGCTGGGCGCATTGGTGAAGCGCACGCGATAAACCGAGCTGCGTCCGCGATCCAGATAGTAGAGGGAACCATCCGCGCTCACCCGCAGGTCCACCGGGCTGGACAGTCCGGTGGCAAAGGGGCTGACCTGATTGCCGTTATCTAGCGTACGGATCCACCCGCCACACAGGTCGGCGAAAAAATAGACTCCGACGTACTCCGGGGGAAACTGGCTGCTGGCGGGATTGTAGAAAGCGCCACCGACGATCGCGCAGCCATCGGCATGTGAATACTGATGAATTGGATCCTCGAAATTGGGATTCGGTGAACTGCACGCGCCTTCGCAATTGGGCCAACCGTAATTGGCGCCCGCGAGCCCTTCGTCGATTTCCTCCCAGGTGTTTTGGCCGACATCGTTGATGAACATTCTTCCCGTGCCGGGCTGGATGCCGAAGGTGAACGGATTGCGCAGGCCCAGCGCCCAAATGGCGCGATTCACTCCCGTAGCGGTGTTGTAGAAGGGATTATCCGAGGGAATGGATCCAGACGCATCGATGCGCAGGATTTTGCCCAGCAGATTCGTCAACGTCTGCGCATAGGCCGAATTGGCATTCTCGCCCACAGCGATGTAAAGCTTCCCATCCAAACCAAAATGGATTGCTCCGCCGTTGTGGTTTTGGGCGCTGCTCAGATTGTTCAACTCCAGAATATTGGTCTGGCTGCCGGACACAGCCACATCGCCGAGGGCGGTGAAGCGACTGACCCGGTTGTGCGGAGGGGAACCCGGAACGGTGTAGTAGATATAGACCCACTGGTTGTTCGCAAAATCGGGATCAAACGTCACGCCCAGCAGTCCCCGTTCTCCTGAGGAATCGGTCGTGACCGTGAGAAAGGGCGTGGCCAGCAGCGTGCCATTCTTGATCACACGCAGGGCACCGCCTTGCTGGCAGACAAACAATCGTCCATCCGGTGCGAAGGCCATGGCTGTGGGGTTGGCGATGGCGCTGGCGACAACGGATTCACTGAATCCTCCGGGAAGGGTCGCCGAGTGAGCGGTTCCGGTAGCCAGGGCGAGCAACGTCAATGCGAGTAGTTGCAGTTTCGATTTCATGAGTGGTTCTCCTGTTGAGGGGTCTGCGACAGTTCAGTTCGTTCGTGCCTGGGTCTGCTGTCGCGGCGCGTCATACTCGCCCAGACTGGCTCAATGAATTATCGGCACCAAGGGGGTGTTTACCCCATAGATGTCAGCAGGCGGTCAAAGGGGCACGCAAATCAAAAACCGTGAGAATTCGCCATCGCCAGCAAACTCGGCATTGACGCAAGTACCGGGCGAAGGTTTTAGGGGCTTTTGGCCACGGCTCATCAAAATGGAAATAGAATTGATTTGCTGTTCGGCGAAAAACCGTGAACCAATGCGAACGACGACGATGAGCGACAAACGACGGTGCGCGCAAGATTCCCTCTCCGCCATCGGGGGAGAGGGTCAGGGTGAGGGGGCGAGCGCCACAATACGGCAAACACCGCACCCGTGTCGCTGCTGCCCGCGATTTCGCCCGCCAGCTCCGCAAGAAATCTACTGACGCCGAGAAGCGCCTTTGGCGCTTGCTTCGTGATCGACGCTTCGCCGAATTCAAATTCCGCCGCCAATATGCATGCGGTATTTACTACCTCGATTTCTACTGCACCGTCGCGAAACTCGCCGTCGAACTCGACGGCGGCGGGCACGGTTTTCCCGACCAGCATGCCAAGGATGAAGAGCGAAATCGGTTTCTCGCGGAACAAGGCATCAAGGTGCTGCGCTTTTGGAATCACCAATTGCGCGGCGAACTTCAAGCTGTGCGGTTTGAAATCTGGCATGCGCTCATGGAACGGACAGGCCGCAAAGACGAAATCGCTGGTTACTTGCCCAAACCCGCCCCCTCACCCCAACCCTCTCCCCCGTCGGGGGAGAGGGAGTCCGACTGGCGCACGCGCGGGCAAACGTCTGCCCAGGGCACGCGTTGCTCTTGTCAAGGTTCGACAACTTTTGGCACATTCCGGCGCGTGTCTGAACCTCTCTGTCGCTTGCCCGCAATAGTTGCGTCGCTTGCTTCCGCCGCTGTCCTGGCGGGATGTGTCGCTTCGAGCGAGCAGATCGAACGCGCTCACTTGTCGGGTGAAATCCAACAACGCGCGGGACAGGGCATTCGCACAGAGTCCTCCACCACCAACCAGCTTCCGCCCCGCGTCGATCTCGGCGATGGCTTGTCGGAAGACGATGCCGTCGCCATCGCGCTCTGGAACAATGCCGCGTTTCAGGAGAATCTCAGCAAGCTCGGCTTGGCTCGTGGTGATCTGGCCCAGGCGGGACTGCTGTCCAATCCATCGTTCTCGATTCTTTTTCCGCTCGGCCCGAAGCAACTGGAGTTCGCCGCCACCTTTCCGCTCGAAGCGCTCTGGCTTCGTCCGCGCCGGGTGGCCATTGTCAAAATCGACGCCGAACGTGTCGCCGCCGGCCTGCTTCAGAACGGCCTGGACCTGGTGCGCGACGTGCGCGCCGGCTTCAGCGACTTCGAACTTGCCCAGGACCGCCTCCGCTGGAGCCGCGACGCGGTCGTGCTCCGCGAACGCATCGCGGAGATCACCGAAGCGCGCCAGCGCGCGGGCGAAGGCAATGAACTGGACACTTTGGCCGCGCGGGCTGAAGTCGCGCGCGCCCGCGACGACGCGCAGCGCTTCGCCCACGACGTGACGGTGGCCCAGGAACGCCTGTTGTTTCTTCTCGGCTGGAACGATGCCGGAAAAACGGATTTCGCGCCAACCACCACGCCGCCTGCCTTGATCAACTCCCTCGATGACCTGGAGCGGCAGGCGCTGGCCGCGCGCCCCGATCTGCGCGCGTGCGAACTTGCCCTCGAAGCGGCAGGCAAACGCGCCGGCCTGGCAAAAGCCGAAATCTTTGCGCTCTCCGGCATCATTGACGCCAACGGTTCCGGCAAGGAGGGCTTCGAGATTGGGCCGGGCGCGCAATTGCCCATCCCTGTCTTTAACCAGAATCAGGCCGGGCGTGCGCGCGCCGCCGCCGAAATCGAGCGCGCCGCGTGGAGTTGCATCGGCGCGCAGCAACGCATCCGGCTCGAAGTCCGCGAGGCGCACCTGAAGCATCAGCAGGCGGCTGAGGCGGCGGGGAATTTCACTGAGAAGCTCCTGCCGCAGTTGGAGGAATTGGTGCGCCGCTCCGAGAAAGCTTACGAACTGGGCGAGATGTCGCCGCTCGCCGTGCAGGAAAACGCCCGCCAACTTCTAATTGCTCGCGTGCGCCAGGCCGAACTCACCGCCGAACTGCGCCGCGCCTGGGCTGAACTCGAACGCAGTGTCGGCACGTCCTTGCGCACCGAAACCAAGTGATCGCTTTCAACCGCATGAAATCATTTTTCGCTCTCACCCTTGCGGCATTGCTCGCCGTGCTTATCGCCGGCTGCAAGCCCGCCAGCAGTCCGTCCGCCGCAAAGTCCTCCACGCCCCCCGCCAGGGTTATCACGGAGAACGATCTTACGACGATCATGCTGCAGCCAGAAGCCGAGCAGCGCCTGGGCATCGCGACCGCGGCGCTGGAGGTAAAGCAGGTTAAACGCAGCCGCACGGTGGGCGGCGAATTGTTGTTGCCTTTGGGTCGCACGGAGAATTCCTCCAACACCGCTGCAGCCTCCAGTAAATCCATTTTCTCGCTGTTGCCGGCGATGACCCCGGCCGAGTTGGTGCGCGTGGGTGAATTGCAGATCGATGCCGACGGACAGATTGCCATCGCCCGCGTCGAACTGGCCGCGGCAAAGATTGCATTGGAGCGCGCAGAGAATCTTGTCGCCAACAACGCAGGCACGCAGCGCGGTGTGGACGAGGCGCGCACACGGGTGCAACTCGCGGAAGCCGCCTTGAATACCGCCCGCGAGCGCCGCGCTCTGCTCGGTGCGCCGCTCTTCGAGGCCGTGCGCAAGGATGTTCTCTGGGTGCGCGTCTCGGTGTATGCGGGTGATCTCAACCAGGTTGACCGCCGCGCCGCGGCGAACGTCAGCAGCATCGGCGGCAGTCGCAACGAATCGCCCCGCCTCGCGCGGCCTGTGGACGTGCCGTTCTCGCCCACGGCAGCTCCCGCGACGGTGGACTTGTTTTACGAAGTGGAGAACGCCGATGCCAAACTTCGTCCTGGCGAGAAAGTCAGCGTCGCCGTCCCGCTGCAAGGCGAGACGGAAAGTTCCGTCGTGCCGGCGGCGGCGGTGCTCTACGACATTCACGGCGGGACGTGGGTTTATGAAAACACCGCGCCTCAAACCTTCACCCGGCGGCGAGTCGAAATCCGCTTCGTTAACGAGGGCGGCGCTGTTTTGGCCCGCGGTCCCAAACCGGGCGTGAAGGTCGTGACCGCCGGCGCGGCGGAGTTGTTCGGGACTGAGTTCGGGATTGGGAAGTGAGCGGAAGTCTATGATGCTCTGGCTCGTCAGCACGTCTCTGCGGTTGCGCGTCCTCATCGTCGCGCTGGCGCTATTGCTCACGCTGGTCGGCATCAGGACAGCGCAGCGCACGGCCTTCGATGTTTTTCCGGAGTTCGCTCCGCCACTCGTTGAAATTCAAACGGAGGCGCCGGGGCTTTCGACGGAGGAAGTCGAGAGCCTCGTCACTGTCCCGCTCGAAAATGCGCTGCACGGCGCGCCCTGGGTGAAAACCATCCGCTCGAAATCCGTGCTCGGCCTTTCCTCTGTCGTCCTGATTTTTGAGCCGGGCACCGACCTGCTCCGCGCCCGGCAGATGGTGTCCGAGCGCATTGCCGTCGAGGCCGCGCGGCTGCCAACGGTCGCGCACGCGCCGGTAATGCTCTCGCCGCTGTCGTCCACCAGTCGTGCGCTGAAGATCGGCGTCAGCTCGAAGAAACTTTCGCAGATGGAAATGACCGAGCTGGCGAAGTGGACCATTCGCCCGCGCCTCATGTCCGTGTCCGGCGTGGCCAACGTCGCCATCTGGGGCCAGCGCGATCGGCAGTATCAAGTGCTCGTGGACCCGGCCCGGCTTCGCGTGCATGAACTGACGCTCGACGCCGTGGTCCGCGCCGCCGGTGATGCCGTCGTCGTGAGCGGCGGCGGCTTCGTGGATTCGCCAAACCAACGGCTCGCTGTCCGGCACCTCACGCCGGTGATCGAGGCGGAGGACCTTGCCCGCACGGTCGTGGACTTCCGCAACGGCGCGCCCATCCGGCTTGGCGACGTGGCCGAGGTGCGCATCGATCATCCCGCGCCCATCGGGGACGCCGTGATCAACGACGTTCCCGGCCTGCTGCTCATCGTCGAGAAGCAGCCTTGGGGCAACACCCTTTCCGTCACGCACGACGTCGAAACTGCCCTCGAAGCCTTGAAGCCCGGCCTGAAGGATGTCGAGATTGACCCGACGATTTTTCGCCCCGCGACTTTCATCGAACGTTCGCTGGCAAACCTTCGCCACGCGCTGCTGCTCGGCTGCGGACTCGTCGTCGTGGTGCTCTTCGCCTTTTTCTTCGAGTGGCGCGCGGCGCTCATCAGCCTCATCACCATTCCGCTCTCGCTCCTTGCCGCCGGCATCGTGCTCCATTACCTGGGCGGGACCATCAACACCATGGTGCTGGCGGGACTGGTCATCGCCGTGGGGGTGGTGGTGGACGACGCCATCATCGACGTGGAGAACATCCAGCGGCGCTTGCGGCTGTGGCGGCTGGGCCAGATTGGGACGTACCCCCTCACCCCGGCCCTCTCCCCCTCCGAGGGAGAGAGGGAGAAACAGTCGCAGCGTGTTGGAGAAGTGGAATCGTCAGTCACTCACGAACGCGGCCCCACCGGTCCCCCTCTCCCCCTCAGAGGGGGAGAGGGCCGGGGTGAGGGGGACAGAGCCGCAGGAGCTATCACAAAGCCGGCTTCGCCACACGAAAGCAACATCCGCCAATCTCTTTTCAAGGTTGTGCTCGACGCTTCGCTCGAAGTGCGCAGCGCCGTGGTGCTCGCCAGCTTCATCGTTATCCTGGTTTTTGTGCCGGTATTTTTCCTGCCTGGACTCGCGGGTTCCTTCTTCCGTCCGCTCGCGCTGGCTTACGTGCTTGCCATTCTCGCGTCGATGGTCGTCGCGCTCACACTTACGCCCGCGCTGTCGCTCATGCTGTTGCCGCGCGCGGCGGAGAGTGCGCGTTCGCCGCTGTCGCAAAGGTTGCAACGCGCCTACCGCGCGTTGTTGCCGCGCTTCATCACCCGGCCCGGCGTTGCGCTGCTGGTGTTGCTCGTGGCCTTCATCGGCACCGGAATCAGCGTTCCAAGGTTGGGCGAAGAATTCCTGCCCAACTTCAAGGAGACCGATTTCCTCATGCACTGGGTCGAGAAGCCCGGCACGTCGCTCGACGCGATGCGACGCATCACCGAACGCGTGAGCAAGGAACTCCGGGCCGTGCCCGGCGTGCGCAACTTCGGTTCGCACATCGGCCGCGCCGAAGTGGCAGACGAAGTCGTGGGGCCGAACTTCACCGAGTTGTGGATCAGCATCGAGCCGGACGTGGACTACGACCCGACCGTTCACAAGATTCAGGAAATCGTGGACGGCTACCCCGGCTTGTATCGCGACGTGCTCACGTATTTGAAGGAGCGGATCAAGGAAGTGCTCACCGGCGCGAGCGCGACCATCGTGGTCCGCACGTTCGGACCCGACATGGACATCCTTCGCGCTCAGGCGAAAGAGATCGCCGCTGTCATGGGCAAAGTTCCCGGGGTCACCACGCTCAAGATCGAACCGCAGGTGCTGGTGCCGCAGGTGACGGTGCGTTTGCGGCCGGAGGCGGCGGAGCAATTCGGTCTGACCGCGGGCCAGGTGCGGCGTGCAGCCACGACACTCGTGCAGGGCGCGAAAGTCGGTGAAGTCTTCCAGCAACAGCGCGCCTACGCCGTGACCGTCTGGGGCGCGGAGAGCGTGCGCCGGGATGTCACCGCGCTCGGTGAATTGCTCATTGATCTGCCGGGCGGCGGACAAGTTCCGCTGCGCGACGTGGCGGAAATTTCCATCCAGCCCGCCCCCAACGAAATCAAACGCGAAGGCGCCTCGCGCCGGCTCGACGTGACGTGCAATGCTTCCGGACGCGACCTCGGCAGCGTGGCGCGGGAGATTGAACAAGCGGTGCGCGGCCTGAGTTTCCCGCAAGGCTACCATCCGGAGTTCCTCGGCGAATATACCGCGCGACAGGAATCGCAGCGCCAGTTGCTGCTGCTCGCCGGCCTGGTAGTGCTGGGCATCCTCGTGTTGCTCCACGTTGAATTTCAGTCATGGCGGCTGACCTGGCTGGTGTTCCTCACGCTGCCCTTCGCGCTCATCGGCGGCGTTTGCGGCGCGTTCCTGACCGGTGGTGTTCTTTCGCTCGGCTCGCTCGTTGGCTTCGTCACCGTGCTGGGCGTTGCCGCGCGCAACGGCATCATGCTGCTCAGTCACTACCACCATTTGGAAGCCGTCGAAGGGGTAGCCTTCGGGCCCGAACTCATTCTGCGCGGCGCCGAGGAACGGCTCGCGCCCATCCTCATGACCGCGCTCTGTGCCGGCCTCGCCCTGGTGCCACTCGTTTTTGCGGGCAACCAGCCCGGCCACGAAATAGAGTTCCCCATGGCGGTCGTTATCCTGGGCGGACTAATCACTTCCACCTTGCTGAACCTCGTGTTGATGCCGGCTCTCTACGGAAGATTCGGCCGCGCTCGGAGCGCGGGTCTGCGACCCGCAGCGCGTTGACATGTTGTGATGTGATGGAATCATCCAACACACGTCGTGCTTGAGGAGCTGCTGCGACTCGCAGAGTCGCGCTCCGTTCTCGAATCCCAACGGGATTCTGTCCCAAAGCCCAGGGTCGCGAGGCACGAGCTACCCTGGGAAAACCTCCGAAGTAAATCACAACCCCAACGGGGTTTTGGCCAAAGTCACACGACCGCCAAACGAAAACGGAATTGCCACAACCGCGTTCCGGTTGGGGAATTTGTTTCACGATGACCCAAGGTAGGCGCTGGCGCGCCAACCTTGGGCTGGAGGTCGCAATCCCTTTGGGATTGTTCACGCGCGAATGCGACTCCCGTTTTTGTAAAGCCATCGAATCATCGCATCGCGTTTGCATGAGTGACATTCACGCTGGCCTCCTCCAGCACTTTCAGATGCCGGGCTCAAAGTCCACGCGCCCGCGACGATTGCCGAACGCGCAGCCAGGCAGCTCGTTGGCTCTCAATTCTGCGGCAGAGCGGGAACAAGACCGTGCCTGGTCAATACGGCTTTGAGCTTTTCCAGATCCGGCGGGCCGCCGGCATTAACAATGGCCGCTGTTTCCCTGAAAAAATCCGGCCCGATGAGAGCCGGCGTTACCACCGCAAGGGCTTTTGCGGTTGCCTGCTTCACGTTATTGAAGCCATGCACCGCACCGCGCGGAATAAAACAACTCTGGCCGGGAGCGATGTCGGTCGGCTGGCCATTGATGGTGAACGTCATCACCCCCTCCAAACCATAAATGGTTTCGTCGTAACGCTCGTGGTAATGGGGCATCGGAACTTTTGCGCCTGCCGGAACAGTGAATTCAAACACAGCCAGCTGGCCGTTTGTGTCCTTGCCTTCGAGCAGAAACCCAATTTCAACCTGCCCGACGCGGATGATTTCCTTTTCCTTTGTCACAATCTTTTGGTCGGATGCGATGGGCAGGTCACTCACGCGCCGGGCGGCGGCAGAATCTCCAGCCCGTATTTCTTCGCTATCTCAATCACGCGCGGAATGTCCTGTTGCTGTTGCGGACTCAACGCGCCGATATCCTCGAAGAACCCTTCGAAACCCGCCGGCGTAATGACGCACATGAGCCGGCCAGGTGTCTGGCCAAGGTAACGGTAGGTGTGCGGTATCCCGCGCGGCGCAAAGATCGTCGTACCTTTCCTGGCGACGAACGTGTTCCCGCCGACGGTCCATTCGTATTCGCCTTCGAGGACTTGGAACGTTTCGTCCTCGCGATGATGGATGTGCGGGGGCGGCCCGCCACCCGGCACATCGTGCGATTCCACCGCGCTGACCACACCGCCGGTGTCGCGGCCGTGGATGCGGATGAGCATCGGGATGCCGAAGATGTTCACGTGCTTGCCGCCGTCGTTAGGGACTTGGACTGGTTTCATTTTGGGAACGAGGTAGGGTTGTTGCGCAACGATTTCACTTGTAAGCCACCGCCGCGCTGGACGGGCCGGCGAGGTGGATGACTTCAAAGCGTTTGAAGCCGACTTGTCCACACCATTTCCCGAAGTCCGCGCCGGAATAATCGAAGGCGTCGCCGAATTCGATGAGCATGTTCAGCGACATGAGCAGGCCCTGGACGTTCTCACGCCGCGCGTCGTCGATGAGCGCTTCGATGGCTACGAGCGCGCCGCCGGGCGGCAAAGCATCGTAGGCCGAACGGATGAGGTGCATCTTTTTCTCCAGATTCCAATCGTGCAGAATCATGCCCATCGTAATGACGTCGGCTTTGGGCAGAGGGTCGTTGAAGAAATCACCGGACGCCGTGCTGATGCGATTCTCCAATCCGGCCGCGGCGATGTGTTTCTTCGTAATCGGCTCGACGGACGGCAAGTCGAATGAGATGCATTTGAGGTGAGAGTGGCGCCTGGCCACCTCGATGCAGAGCAGGCCGGTCGCACCCCCGACGTCGCAGAGCGTCCGAGCTATGGAGAAATCGAATTTGTCCGCGAAGGCCTCGAAGTTGATGCGGGAAAGCCCGGTCATCGCGCCCATGAATTGCTCCAGGCGGGGCAGGTCGGAGTAAAGCTCCTCGAACATTCCCTTCTGGCCGTGCTTGATCTCGTTCTGCGGTTTGCCGGTGCGCAGTGCTTCGGGCAGATCGTTCCAGAACTTGAAAAGCCGCGCGTTGAGCATTACCAGGATGCCGCCGATGTAGCGCGGGCTTTTTTCGTCGAGATACAGCGCGCCCTCGGGCGTGTTGAAGTATCCCGACGCCGGGCCATCGCCGTCGCGTCCGAGAAACTTCATGGCCACGAGTGCGTCGAAAAAATCTGCGATGGCGCGGGGGTGCAACTGCAATTCCGCTCCCAGTTCCGCACCGGTGAGTCGGCGATCGGCGAGGCGGGTAAACACGCCGAATTCGACGGCGGTAAGCAAGACCTTGGAGGACCAGAATGAAAATGCCGTCTGCAAAATGGCCGACGGGTCGGATTGCGGCAATGCCATGGCGCGATTCTGTCCTGAGGCAATTCGCTCGGCAAGTTTCTAATGGAACGCGAAGTGATTTCGGAGGACGAAATGGTGCTCACCATTTATCCCGAGGGGGTGAAGGAATGTTTTGCTAAAGCCCGCATGCACCGCATCGGCAATGAATGGAAGTTCGGCGGGTTCCGATAGGAAGTTGCTTCTTTGACACTGCGCGGTTCCCGCCGTCTATAGCGATTACCATAAATCATTTCCCAGCAGGAAGTAGAACCCCCTCACCCCATCCCTCTCCCCCAGTGGGGGAGAGGGTGCCCGAAGGGCGGGTGAGGGGGTGCTTTGTAAGCCTAAGCGGAAATTGCTTTTGGAGATGCTAGAAGTTGTCCTAGTTGATCTCTTTCTCCGGCTTGCGATTCTTGTCATCCTCGGTCTGTGCGGCCCGCGTGCGGAGGGGCCAGCGCTCGGATTCGCTGCGGGCGCTTTTCAGATAGTGCTCAATCGTGGCTACGATTTGTGGATTCTTCCCGGCGACGTTGGTCGTTTCGGCGAGATCGTTTTTCAAATCATAAAGTTCCACAGGCTGACCGGGCTCCAGACGCACGGCCTTCCAGTCACCCATGCGGACGGCCTGCTTCGAACCTTTCTCATGAAATTCCCAGTAGAGGAACGGGTGCTGGTTGGTTTGCGTCTGTCCCAGTAATGTCGGCAGCATCGAAATGCCGTCGATGCCTTCAGGAGGTTTTAGGCCCGCGATTTCCGCGGCCGTGGGAATGAAATCCCAAAAGGCCCAGATCTGATCGCTGACGGCGCCCGGTTTGATTTTGCCGGGCCAGCGGACAATCATGGGCACACGAATGCCGCCTTCGTAGAGGTCGCGCTTGATGCCGCGCAGAGGGCCGGAACTTTGGAAGAATGCCGGGTCCACGCCGCCTTCCTTGTGCGGTCCATTGTCGCTGGTGAAGAAGATGACCGTCTCTTCATCGATCTTCAACTTTTTGAGTTGGTCCAGCAATAGCCCGATGTCCCGATCCATGCGAGTGATCATGGCCGCTTTGTTCTTCTCCACTTGCGGCCAGTCTTCCTTTGAGTAGGGCGCATCGGAAGGGACTTCCATCCCGTTGCCGGTCTTTTTGCCCAGCTCATTGTTCGCGTGCGGAATGGTGTAAGCCAGATAGAGGAAGAAGTGCGCGTAGTTGTTATTGATGCGAACGAAGTTTGTCGCCGCCTTGGTAAACAAGTCGTGGGAGTATTGGCCTTTGTAGTCGTAAAGATTCTTGTCCAAAACGAAGATCGCGTCGTTGCGGTAAAGCTGGGTGGGATAGTAATCGTGCGCGTGGGTTTGGCCCAGGTAACCGACCCATTCCTCGAAGCCTTGTTTGTTCGGCGTGCCGGGAGTGTTCGCCAAACCCAATCCCCATTTGCCAACGGCGCAGGTTTTGTAGCCGGCGGTTCTGAGAAGTTCAGCCACCGTGACGTCTTCCGGCTGCAATGGGAACGCGGCATTGCCGCGGATGCGGACGTGGCCGGTGTGTTGTCCGGTCATAAGCACGGCCCGCGAAGGCGCGCACACCGTGCTGCCAGCATAGCATTGAGTGAAGCGCATACCCTCGGCAGCGAGTCGGTCGATGCTCGGTGTTTTGATTCTCGTCTGGCCGTAGCAGCCAAGGTCGCCATAGCCCAAATCGTCGGCGAGGATGACGATGATGTTGGGCTTCTTCTTCGCCCTGAGCTTGGCCGCGAGCGGATTTTCGGGGCGGTCCGCGGCGGAGCACGGCAGTAGCGCGGCCAGAGCGATGGTGGCCAGGAACCGCGTTGCGCGCTTCGATCTCCGCAGAGACGTTTCGACAGTCGTCGTCATCACGGCATTTTTAGAAGATTATTCAGAGTCGTCCAAGCAATAAACTGAAAGCGCTGCACGGCGTCAAATGGCGAGACAACTTTGGGGCACGTATGCTATACTCCAACGCAACGACATTTATGAAGACGCTGTTACTAACGATTCCAGTCGCGCTTGTGTTCGTGGCTTGCAGGCAACAGCCGAGGGCCACGGCAGGCGCGAGCCAGAATCAAACACCAAATTCCCCATCCACCATGAGCACCAACATGACCAAGACGGACGAAGAATGGCAGAAGCAACTGACTCCGGAACAATTTCGCGTCACGCGCAAGAAGGGAACCGAACGGGCCTTTAGCGGTGACTATTGGAATAATCACGAGGCCGGCACGTACCAGTGCGTCTGCTGCGGCCAGGATTTGTTTGCTTCGGAGACCAAATTTGATTCCGGGACCGGATGGCCCAGTTACTGGACGCCCGTTTCGGAACAGGCGGTCAAGACCGAAGCGGACAACAGCCTCTTCACGCGCCGCACCGAAGCGTTGTGCAGCCGCTGCGATGCTCACCTCGGTCACGTGTTTGAGGATGGTCCCCAGCCAACGGGACTGCGCTATTGCATCAACTCGGCCGCGTTGAAGTTCAAGAAGAAGTGACGTCGGCGCACGCGCTATTTTTTGCCTTTGAACAAATAGGCGCACTTGAGCGTGCGGCTTTCTTTCTCGCCCGTGTTGACCGTGAAAGAATCGCCGCTCCAAATGGCGGCGCTGCCGTATTCGCCGCGCTTGTTGATGGCGTAAAAGCGCACATCGAAGTCCGGGTGGCCTGCATCATCCAGCAGCCGTTTCATTTTCGTTTGCCGCGCGATGCGTTCACAGGCCAGCAGGCAGGCTGCTTCGGGCGATTTGCCCTGGCGCATGAACTCAACAACCATCACGCTGCTGCAAGCGAGCAAATTGGCTTCGCCACGGCCGGTGGAGCCCGCCGCGCCCACGTCGTTATCCACCCAAAGGCCTGCTCCAAGGATGGGAGAATCACCGACCCGCCCCGCCATCTTGAAGGCGAGTCCGCTCGTGGTGGTGCAGCCGGAAATGTTTCCGTTGAGATCAAGCGCGTTGCAATTGATCGTGCCGTAGTGTCGGGTCGCTGACTTAATGAGTTGGCTGATGTCTTTGGTATCTTTGTCGTGGGGCGGCAGCCAATCGTCCCGGTGACTCAAGTTCTCCTTCCATTTCAGCCAGGCTTCGCGCGATTCCTCCGTGAGCAGATTCTCTTCTTTGAAGCCGTGGGCCTTGGCGAACTTAAGCGCGCCAACACCCACGAGTAACACGTGATCGCTGCGCTCCATGACGACGCGGGCCACCTTGGATGGATTCTTGACGTTTTGAAGCGCAGCCACGCACCCGCCGCGTCCGGTAGGTCCATGCATGACGGACGCGTCGAGTTCCACGACGCCGTCTTCGTTGGGCAAGCCGCCATAGCCGACGGTGTTGTCCCTGGGATCGTCCTCGACCAGGTTGACGCCGGCAATCACGGCATCCAAGGCATCTTTGCCCTGCTGGATCAACTCCATGGCCCTGGCGGTGGCCTGCAAACCATTGCCGCTCGCGATGACAACCGGCTTGAACGTCCTGGACGCGTTTGCCGCCGGCGCATTGGATTGGGCGGCTTCAACCAACGATCGGGAAATCACCGCCGCCGCGCCTGCGACCGTGGCCGATTTCAGGAATTTGCGGCGTTTGATTCTATCAGGCATGAACCAGCTCGATTTTTCAGGCAAGCCTGGCCTGCTGTCCAATCAATTAAACGAGCGCGATTGCTAAATCGTGCATGCGGCGATATTGGGCGCCACATTCAAAGCCTGTTGGAAGCGGGTCTGAAATCCCTCTTGCAACTAAGTCTCAATTACAATAATCTCGCCGCATAGTTGAAAGCGCCGCTCTCAGCCTGTCCGATGGAGAAGGGTTGTAAGGACCCATTCGTTTGTCCGTTGAGCCGGGTGGTGGCGGGCACTGCGGTGCGCATCAAACGGCTTTCCGCTCCGCCGGAAGTCTCTCATCGACTGCGGGAAATGGGTTTCTGTGAAGAGCAGCGCATCAAGCTGTTGAGCCGCCATTCCAATCTCATTTGTCTGGTCTGCAACGCCCGCCTGGGCATCAGCAAGCAGCTGGCCGAAAGCATTCTGGTCGAACTTCTCCCCGCGCCACGGAAAGCAGTCTGAGTTATGTCCGCTGAGAGTCAACCGCTGACCTCGCTGGCAGTGGGCACGGCGGCTGTCGTTTCGGAAATCAAGGTCGCTCCCGAAAATCGCGCGCGGCTTTTGGAAATGGGGCTGCTCGTCGGCACGCCCGTGGAATTGGTTCGATTCGCCCCACTCGGAGACCCGGTTGAAATCAAGGTGCGCGGTTACCATCTCACGTTGCGCAAACACGAGGCGGAACAGATTTGGGTGCGGCAGAAGGGGGGTGAACAAGTCGCAGTCATGGAATGATAGACGGGTTAAGCCCGTTAAGCCCGTGACTTCGTACTCTCACTCCGGCTCCTAATCTTAATCTTCAGTCGTCTCAGACGTCGGAGAGTAGGAGTAGCGACCTCATTCATGACTTCACTCTGCCAATGACCCAGCCCGCAACGATGAACAACACGAAAGCCGTTGACCAGCCACCCGGTCGGCAGTCGGCAGCCGCCCATCGCCCATTCTACGTGGCTCTGACCGGCAATCCCAACTGCGGCAAGACCACTCTGTTCAATGCCCTGACGGGATTGCGCGCCAAGGTGGGGAATTATCCCGGCGTGACCGTCGAGCGCAAAGAAGGCCGTTTGCTCGGCGCGCCCAAGGACAGCCCGGTCATGGTGTTGGATTTGCCGGGCACATACAGCCTGAGCCCACAATCGCTGGACGAACAGATCTCTCGCGATGTCCTGTTCCATCGTTTGGCCGAAGTGCCGCCGCCGGCTTTGGTCGTCGTGGTGGTCGATGCCTCCAACTTGCAGCGCAACCTTTACTTTGCCACGCAGGTGATCGAGTTGGGATATCCCACCATTGTCGCCCTGAACATGATCGATGTGGCCAGGGAAAATGGCCACGAGATCAACGTCCCAAAACTGAGCCAGGAATTGGGAGTGCCCGTTGTCCCGACCGTTGCCAGCACAGGCAAAGGCGTCGCTGAGCTGCGGCAAAAAGTAGAGCAGGCAGCCCGCCTTTCCGGTTCGTCAACGGCGCAGCCGTCGTCAATTGCACGGTCGTCATCCACAAAAGGGGAAGCGGGAGGCCCACCCCACATTTTCTGTGAACCGCCTGAGGCATTCGCAACGGAAGCAGGCGCACTCTCGATGTTGCTGCTCGCGACCTTCCCTGAGTCTCGCTTTCAGGCGCTGGCCGAGGCCTTGTTGATTTTGAGCGACGAGAAGTTTCTGGCATCCACCGCGACACATTATCCGGAAACGATCGCTCAGGCGGTTCTGTCGGCGCGCCAGCGCCTGGAGAAAGCAGGCGTCGATTGGCGCAGTGCCGGCATCGAAGCCCGTTACGCTCGTATCGCAAGCATTCAGCAAAAAACCACCACGGAGACGGCGGTCGAAGGCGAAACGTTGAGCGACAAACTGGACCGCGTGTTGACGCACAAGGTCTGGGGCCTGTTGATCTTTCTGGCCATCATGACGCTCATGTTCCAAAGCATCTTCAGCTTTGCGGAACTGCCCATGAACGGGCTGGAGCAAGGAGTGGGATGGTTCGGCAAACGGGTGGAGGGAATTATTCCGCAAGGCCCGCTGCAAAGTCTGATCGTCGATGGCATCATCGCGGGCGTGGGCGCGGTGATCGTTTTTTTGCCGCAGATTTGCCTGCTCTTTTTATTCATTGGCCTGCTGGAAGACAGCGGCTACATGGCCCGCGCCGCGTTTCTGATGGACCGGCTGATGAGCAAAGTGGGTTTGCACGGCAAAAGCTTCATCCCGATGCTTAGTTCATTTGCCTGCGCCATTCCCGGCATCATGGCCACCCGCACCATTGAAAGCCCGAAGGATCGATTGGTCACGATTCTGGTGGCGCCGCTGATGAGTTGCTCGGCACGCCTGCCCGTGTACACGGTTTTGATTGCGGCTTGCATTCCGAACAAAACGTTTTTCGGGTTTTTGAAACTGTCCGGCTTAACGATGCTGAGCATGTATCTGCTCGGAATTATCGTCGCCCTGGCCATGGCCTGGCTGTTCAAGAAAACGTTGCTGCGCGGACCGACCCCGATGTTGATTATGGAACTGCCGCCCTACAAACGTCCGCTCGTCCGGATCGTTCTTCGTCACATGTGGGATCGGTCCAGGTTGTTTTTGCGGCGGGCAGGCACGGTGATCCTGGGCATCAGCATTCTTCTTTGGTTTTTGGCCACCTACCCCAGGAGCGAAGAGCTTCAAAAGACTTTTGACGCGCAACGTGCAGCTGTGAAGGCCTCCGCAATTGCCGGCGCCGACGCCAAAGAGGCTGAGACCAAACAGGCCGCTCAACTCGAGGCCATCGACAAGATGGAAGCCGGCGCCAAACTCCAACACAGCTTCGCCGGGCGTCTGGGCCATGGGATCGAGCCGGTCATTGCCCCGCTCGGCTTTGACTGGAAGATCGGCATTGGCATCGTCGCTTCATTTGCGGCGCGGGAAGTTTTCGTGAGCACGATGTCATTGGTCTATAACGTTGGTGAACTCGATGATTCGGACGCTGCCACTCAGACGTTGGCAGAGACGTTGAAGGCCCAGAAGCGAGAGGACGGCACGCCCGTTTACACGACGCTGGTGGCGGTGACGCTGATGGTCTTTTATGTGTTCGCCCTCCAATGCGTCAGCACCGTGGCGATAGTCCGCCGGGAAACCAATTCCTGGAAATGGCCGATCTTCCAATGGCTTTATATGGGCGCGCTGGCGTGGGTGCTGGCGTTCCTGACTTATCAGGGTGGAGGATTGCTGGGTTTATAGCGATTGCCATAAATAATTTCCGACCAAACCAAGAGCCAAGCCTGCTGCGGGTCGCAGACCCGCGCTCCGGGAGCGCGGGTCTGCGACCCGCAGCATGTCCAATAGGTTGCCAATCGGAAATGAATTCTGACAACCGCTCTAGCTTGAACCAAGGAAAGAAATTCAGCACTTGCCCGAAAAACAAGCCCCAAAAACTGGAATGCCCACGGCGGGGTGTGATTAAAAGTGGGTGAGATAGTACCTCCGAAACTGGGGACAGGAATGTCCCCCAACCTGCCGGCTGAAAGCCGGCGCTACGCGTAGCGCCGGCTTTCAGCCGGCAGGTTGGGCGACT